>Ga0233434_1002169_pt1 | contig 17659 bp, 8 predicted proteins | sample SI_122_August201_4_FD_182738 | JGI IMG/M metagenome (GOLD analysis project Ga0233434, IMG submission 182738) | Seawater microbial communities from Saanich Inlet, British Columbia, Canada - SI_122_August2016_120_MG | ecosystem: Environmental > Aquatic > Marine > Inlet | place: Canada: British... | reverse complement strand
GGGCAACGACACCCGATTCCTGCTCCATAAAGTCCCCAATGCCAGTTGCCGCCAGCCAAGAGGATACTTGGAGAGTTATTCAATTGTGGGGATACAACTAGAGGACGCGGGCGCAATAACTATGCGAAATACGCAACCCCGGGAGAGGGCGTGATCCGGTGTCCATAGGGGGGCATGATCACGCGCCAATATACTGAAAAGGCTGAAGATATGTCAAGATCACATGAGCCCACGGCGCCCCCCTAAAAACCACTGTCTTGGATGATAAGATCAACATCAAACGTGTCGCGTACGGTGAGAGCTTGAGCCACGACGGCGACGCGACGGGGCCGGCCGTCGGCGGGACTGATCAATTGTGCCACAGCAAGCCCATCCAGAGTTGATCCCTCTGCGGTGATTTCACCCGCCGTTGTGGCAAATCGCACGACGGTTCCATCCTTCACCGGATTGGTTCCCTGCAACACGGTCGCCCACACTTCCGCCGTGGACGAATCTTCGGCGGACAACTGTGTCGGGTAGGCAGACAACACGACCGACAGCGTCGACTCCTCACTGTCGGTGGGTGCGACGGAAAAGGCGCAACCCGACAGCAAGGCCAGACCAATGATCAGACTAATCAGACGCATAGTGGTCACCGGTAGTCCGCGTAAGCGAATTGAGGCGGAACCCACGAAAAGTGCTGGGACATGTTGTCGAGCAGATTCGATACCAGGTCATCGAGAGCCCCCTCATGGACCTGACGGATTTCGGCGGCGGATCGAGCGACTGTGATATCACGCCGATCGGCCGGCAGCAGGCGCACGCGCTTGCGCAGACGTCCCTCTCCCTCAATCAGCTGTGACAGTGCTTCCATCTCCGTTCTGGCGGAGGATGAAAACCACATCACTCGGTATCGCAGCCCGACTTTTACCTCCGTCTCCGGTATTTCGAAAACGTATGGCACACGAGCCCCGGAAAAACGCTCCACATCGTAGTGTGTTAGCGCACCTGAGATGATCACATCCACATCCAGCTTGCGAGCGATATCGCTTAATTGATGCGGACTCAGTGCGCCGCGATAAGGAATTCCAGCGTAGCGAGTCAGATCAACAACCTCGAGACTGTCATGAGGATCCAACTCCTCACGCAAGCGATCGACAATGCGCTCACCTGCGGCGTATTCCTCAAATCCCTCAAACTCAACGATGGCCAGTCGCAGCACCGAGTCGGGCTCGTAGACTCGTTTTGGTGGCACGGGCGGAGCATAGACGGTTGCCCGAGAGGCGAAGCGTCGCCGCGGGCTGAGGAATCCATGAGTGCGGATGCCAAAAGTGAACTGGGATGGCACAGGATGATCGAGGAAACCAATCTCCTGGTTGAATTCGAGTTCAATCCCTCTTGCCATCTGCACGCGCACACCAACCTTCAGGATATTTGCCGCCCGTGATGTCGCACCGAGCGCTACCCGAGCCTGGTATTCTGAGTTGAAACTGATCCAGCGATTTGTTCGACCGACTTCAACTCCGAGGCCGTAGACCAACTGCGTCTCTACAGCGACGTTGCCGGGTTTGAACAGACCACCATTCACATAGATCGAAGCACGCCGGAAGTGAACGTCGAGCAGACCGTTGAGCCCCATATCGAGACCACCACTGCTGAACTGACGGATTCCACCGATGCCGTCGAGGGCGTGCTCGCCTTTGTACCCCAGGGGCAACCCAAGGAGCAACTGAAAGGCCGTGTGTGTGCCGGCACGAATACGTCCAGGTTTCGACCACTTGATGCCAACCACCGGATCACCGGAGCCATATTTGTTCAGGCCCCCCGCACCATCCATGAGGAAGGGCAGCATGACGGACAGATCCATCGCGTCACTGAAGCCATACGCCAGTCCATAGTAACCGGTGTAGATCGTGCCATTGCCCAAATCGGGAATAACGACGGACGCCGAACGATTCTGTACACGGAGACGAAAGCGCCCCTTGCCCATGGGTTCGGCGCTGCCAACAAGATCAAGGCCCTGGCCAGCAGGGATTGTGATAGCAGAATTCGTTGGCAACTGCAACAATGCCAGATCCTGCGCATCACTGTCAGTTGCCAGGCAACAGATCAGTGGAATCAGCAGGGCCGTGCATCGCACCATGTTTCGTAGGATTAGCACCAGTCGTCCTAGTTCCCCGAGGGCGACTGCAACTCAACAGCCAATTCGCTGATGCGCTGCAGCAGTTGACCCGGATCCTGATAGCGGTAGTCGCGGTCAACGAATCTTACTTGTGCCGCCGCGTTGTTCGGATCGTTTCGCTCAATGGCGCCGTAGGTGCCAATCTGGAAATACGCCTCAGCCAGCATCAGTCTCAGATGACGCTCGTCAACATTGTCGTGCCCGAGAAAACGACCGGATGCATCCACTCGTGTGGCGGAGTTGTATTCCGGATCTGTCTCCAGAGCTTGCGATGAATACTGCGCCGCGTCACCAAAATCTCGTAGCGCCAACGCCACGCCGGCCCAACCGGCCCAGGCGTCTGCATTCTGCCGATCCAGCTGTGTCGCCTGCGCAAATGCTTGCTCAGCGGAGCTGAGATCCTGCAGCTGAAAGAAAGACCAACCGATGCCCGACTGTGCTTCAGATTTCACCTGATTCTTCACACCTTCCACCCCTTCGAAGGCATCTGCCTGTTCAAGGGTCTTTGTGAAGAAGTCGATGGCACCCTGGTGGTCGGATTCGTTGTAGATGTTCCAGTCGATCGGTAGGCGATCAAGAAGTCGGTCTTCCCGCTTCTGAATCTCTCCTGGTCCTATGCCTGTGCCACCACCGCAGGAGCAAAGTAGGGCGAGGCAGGCGATGGGAAGCAGGTTCATAAAAGGTCGCGACCGGATCATTTTCTGAGTCATTCCTTGGCTCCGATACTTGAGCAACGTCATGGTCTACTTGAGCAACGTCATGGGACGCGTCTGCTGAATACCTGAGGGCAACAGGGTCAGGCGGTAGAAATACGTCCCACTACCTACTGTCCGGCCCATTGCATCACGGCCATCCCACAGGATCTGGTGGATGCCGGGCTGCATTCCCTCATCGAGCAAGAGACGTACCCGTTGCCCCGCCGTGTTGTAGATCACGAGCCGCACCCTTGATTTCTCAGATACCAGACCGGGCCCAGGCACGGCAAAGGGAATCGTCGTCTCAGGGTTGAAGGGATTTGGGAAATTCTCTCCCAATCGCGCGTGGCGCGGCAGAATCTGGTCTGCATCTATTTCGACAAAGAGGGTCGACTTGTTCGATGCCTGATCCTGCACGCGAATCTCGACAACAGGCGAACTCATTCGATCGACACTGGCCGAACTGAGTTCGAAGACGATGACGTCATCATCTATTGTGACGGGCAGCAATTCGCCATGAAGGCGGGCCTCGATGGAGACCGGATCAATCCCGGAACCACCGTCCGTCATCTGCACCTGCAAGCGACCTGGGGACCTCTGCAGAATCTTGATCTGCGGAATCGTGAAGTCTGCGGCGACCTGATATTGGCCAAATTGAGCGATCTCGGCTGTCGCGGCATGGGCATCAGCCTTGTGCAGACGACCTATCCACTGCCAGCGATCGGGGCCAAGTGAACGATAGAGCCCCAATCCATCTGCAACGCCATCAATGGCCACTTGCGCTGGCGCTGCCAGCTGTGCGTGCGCCGGCAGAAGATTAAAGAGTAGTGTCGGAATCAGTTCGGATTCACGCGCACCGGTTACACCGACGATTCGAGCCGATCCGTCCCGTTCAGGGCGCCGACTTTGAAGTGTCACCGTTGTGCTGGTGCCATAGGCAGGATCGGCGACAACCTCTACCGGGCCATGACGCAAGGCCATCACTTTGCCAGCGGACAACTGCCCCACCGCAATCGATTCCTGCGCATTAACACTTGATCCCAGCGCCGTGAGTGCTGTCGCACGAAGCGTGACGGTCCCCGTTGCATCCTGACGAACTCGATAGGCGCCACCCCAGATCAATACCCCACTGTTCAGGTCTTCCTCTACCTGACTCACAGCGACGGTACTATCTCCTTCGAAGGTGACGACAACGGTAGGACTGGACGCCAGTTCAGTACGGGCGATGACGAAGAAATTCAGATACTGCGGATTGATCGGATTCGGGACAACGCGCATCTCCATGGTCGAGTCGTTGATTGGCTCGACGACATTCACGATCAACTCGCCAGACGCAAGAAACCCTCCACCTAGATCGACACGCAGAGACAATGTGTCGGCACCGAGGCTATTTCCCAAGGCCGTGACGCGCAGTAGATGCGGACTCACCGGATCGATCACAGGTGCCGTCAGACGCTGACCGGAGACCGACCAATTCGTTGTCGCCGGAGAGACCCCTTGCGGCAGAAAATCATTGAGGACGATGGACGAATCGATGTCGCCCGCCTCCAGAACAAGATCTGGAAATGGCTCAAGCGGCTGCGTCGCAAGATCTGGATCTTGCGAGATGATTCGCACCGTGTCCCTGCCACTTACATTCAGCGCCGTGTCGCGGGCGACGAAGACGACTTCTGTCTCGGTAATGTCACCAGACAGAGCGAAGACTGAACTATTGTTGTTGATCTGAATCAAGATCGCCCCCTCCCCCGAACCGATGTCGGAGAAGGCCCACTGGATGACGGAATCCGGATGCGCGATTCGATCGACGATGAAATCGTTCAATACGATGGTCTGCGAAGACTGGCCGGCGATAAAAACGATATCAGGTAACGATCTGAGATCGAGACGTTCACTCTCGCCAAAGTATCTGATCGTCGTCGTGGCAACTTCCGATCGCCCGAGCGAGTCTATCGCCGAGATCCGAATCGTATCGAGACCTGAGGTCTCGCTGAAGACGCTCAGATCCTGGCGGAACCCATCTTCGTCACTTGCATCTGTGCGGCGCTGGATGATGGCGGCCCCCAACTGGCCCGGGTCGGCTACCTCGAAACGAACCGACCCCTTAGAGACCGACGGTGACACGAGGAGGTGATCGAGCAGATCAGCAACGGTCACCAGCTGCCCCACGGGCGCTTCAAGATCTGGCAAAGGAGTAAGGGAGAAAGCACCCCCTGCACCCACGCCACCACTGCGAATCGTAACCAGCATCGTGTCCTGTGCCGAAATCCCACTTGGGTCCTGCACCTGGAAGATGACGACCTCATTGCCGAACTCAGCATTCTGATCGACGAGGAAGGTCACGATGTGAGTCAACGGATCGATCGAGACACGCAGGTTGTCTTCGTTGAAGGTCGACAATGCACGCCAGTCCATCTGCACATCTGTATTGTTGTCGTCGTAGTAGTAGTTGTCCAGATCGAGGGATCGATCTTCGTCGCTCAGGTCGAGAATCAGGTCTGGGATTCCACCCACTACGGGGCGACCATCGGAGACGTAGATACGCAGCGTGAGTTGGTCGGACTGATCTCCTGGGTCAGAGACCGTGAGATTGATCTCTTCATAACCGACGAAATCCTGCTGCGCGATCACCGTCAGAATGCGTTGCTCATCAACACCCAGGGCATTCTCCGTCACACCGGGGAGCGACCACCTGAGCTCTGCGTCATCATTGTCCGGGTCCTCGACAAATTCGTCCAGCGACTCCATCTGTGACCCATTGCGCGGGAGGTCAATCTTTGTCTGTGATGGAAAGACCTCGGGCGGCAACGCCTCTGATGAGACGAAAAACAGCGTGACCGTGTCATTCAGATTCACTGGATCAACAGGATCATCGACGAAGAAACGTATGCGCCCCGTACCAGCGAAGGTCGGATCTCCTATCACATTGATCATGAGATCACCAGCTACACGTGTCGTATCGACACGAAAATGCTCTTCTGGATCGTCGGACCAACGTAGAATCAGAGAATCCAAGGGCGTGTCGGGATCTTCGACGAACTCGTCCCAGCGATAGCTCTTGGTGCCGCCGCGACTGATGCGTGGGTTGATCTCGCTATCACCCGTCAGCAGAAAACGCGGTGCGTCGGGTACCTCCTCGACGAGGACGATGACACGAAGCGAATCTTCCGCCCCCTGTAGATCCTGCACACGAACTTTGAGCGAATCGATCCCACCAAAGTCAGTCGCCGACCACACGAGCAGGTCATGCGTCGCTTCATCGTCCGTGCCGCGCACATTTGCCTGGGTCACAGGTTGCGTGGAACTCGTCACGGCATAGCGCAGTTGTTGATCCGGGTCATCGACATCTGGATCAATAACCAGCAGGTCTAGATCAATACCACGAAAGGCGCGTGTAATGGAAGGATTGAGCGTGCCACGGGCATAGACGAAACGATCTTCCAGAATCCGGACCGTATCACGCTTCACGCCCAAAGAATCAGCTTCGATGTCGAAGACGGGCGGATTGTTGACGACAATGTCAGAGAATTCAGTCGCCGTCAGCGGCGCACGCCCTGCGATCCGCGGTGGCTCTGTTGCCGTCCACTTGATGCGTTGCAGGCCGCGCCAACCCTCAACTGGAATAATGACGACGCGATTGCTCTCAGGGCGGATTTCGATACTCAAGCTCTCAGGCTCGGCCGGTTCGAAACTCCACGTGATGTCGTCAACGGATGCCAGCGTATTGAGCACATAGTCGTTCAAGGAACCAATCTGGACACTATCAGACTGGCCCGGTGTCAGAATGACGTCTGGAATATCCCGTAATTCGATACCCGTGACAGTGATCTCCATGCCCTGCGTCGTGCGGTAGCGGGCCTCGGAAACGCCATCGGAAAGAACCAGCCGGGTCTCTCTGATCGGATTGTCGTCGATGTCCAGGGCGCCATTCTCGATAGGCTTCAAACACAAGAGTGAGAATGTCGCGATCACGCCGGTTCCCGTGCGCTCGCGATCTCCCCCCAGGCCGATGACAGCGCCATAGTCGAGTTGCTGACCATTGAGTTGCGCCGCGACAGGATCGGACTCGGGCAGCACGGAGTTCGACACTTCGACCCCCCCGGCAAACAGCGGTCCCTGACGGAAAGGCTGCACGCCAGCAACGCCGGGAATGCCAAAGTCTCTTACCTCGAAGAACTCACGGTCCGGGATAGAGATGAAGAAACTACTGCCGGCAGATGACACCCCTTGAAGATCAGCGAGGACCTCGATCTCGATCGTCTGGCCCACTTGCGCGACAATACGAGTCTGCCCTGTGCCAACCTCGCGCAGCCTGAGGGTCTGGGCCTGGGCGACCGTCGCCAATGCAAACACGAGGATCAGCGCCGCAGGAAGTAGGGTCTTTAGCTGGTGTCTCACGATTTCTTCGTCCACCATGGCCTTGGCCATGAGATCATCGAGCGGGAAGCGGTAAAAAAAGCACGGAACTCCGGTTTTCTCATTGCAAATTGCGTGCCCGTGTTGCGGCGGATGATGCCAGACCTCTCAGATCCTTTGCTGAGTTCACAAAACACCGATAAACCTCACTCCCCCAGTTAGATAAGACACCTGAGATCGCCTACGGTTCCCGCCTGGGGCGGGATATGGTCCTCCTGCAAAGATACCATGCAAAGGGGAAACCCATTCCCTTTTCCTCATCAGAGAACGAAAAAGGCGTCGCGAACATTCGTTCGCGACGCCTTCCTCATGATTTCTGCATCAGGTGAGAGTGGGTGTCCCCAGGGGCCGCGGAGCGGGCCCCCAGGGATCCACAGTCACATGACCAGTTACTTGACGAGCGTCATCTTCCGGATCTGGTTGAAGTCACCGGCTTCCAGGTTGTAGAAGTAAACACCTGAAGCAACCGAGCGACCCATCTGATCCTGACCGTCCCACTCCAGAGCATAGGTCCCGGCCTTCATCCGATTGTCGACCAACGTGCGGACCGTCTGGCCCAGCTGGTTGTAGATGCGCAACTGAACGTCCCGTGCTGTTGGGATGTCGAAGCGAATCTCCGTCGACGGGTTGAAGGGGTTCGGGTAGTTCTGGTGCAGAGCAGCCACGGAGGGCAGCGCTGGTGCCTTCTCTACCGTCATGGGAATGCCGAAGTGAGCACTATTCACCACCACGCCGTTGGCAACCTCGATGACACCCGGTTCATCCGCCAAAGCCATAAAGCGGACGGTTACCAGATCTGCGTCACCACTTGCCGACCAGTCACCACCGATGCGGCCAGAGGCCACTTCGACGACGCCTGATTCAAGGCGGCGGAAGAAGAGCGAGCCCGCAGCGTTGCCGTCAAAGACGTCACCCTGCGCGACAGCCTGATCGGCAGCCAGAGGCTTGACCTTCTCAGGATCATACGTCAGCACCAACCCGAAGGCGGCTACATCAGTCATGTCCTCGAGACGGGCAGTCACCTCAAACACCCGACCTGGCCACCAGGCCTCGACCTCGTTGATCCCTTCAACCTTGACAATGGCTGAGCTGTTGTCGCCACCACTGGTGATCAACTTGAACACCGGTGGGGCACCAAAGCCGTCATTACCAAAGTTCTTCGTCACGAAGCCGAGATCGATGGAGTTGATCACCCCGTCATTGTTGATATCGGCATCGCGGACGAAACCAGGATCAGCTGTGGTCTCGTTCCAGACGCTGAAGATCAGGTTGGCGTCAGCGATATCGACCTGGTTGTCGTTCGTCGCGTCACCACCTCGGAGTAAACCGAGAGCGGTAGCGGGCGAAAGATTACCCAGAGCGTCAGAGCCAAAGGTCGGCTCAATCGCCAGTGTCAACCCATTGAACAGCGTCAGCGTGTCGCTACGGCCTGTCACGTACCCAGGAGCCTTCACGGCGATCTCGTAGACCCCCGGTGGGATCTGGGTGAGCGTGAAGGTACCGAAAGCGTCAGTGCTAACATTTACCGAGTCCTCGAGAGCGCCGGAGGAACCACCACCAGTAAACACTGGGCTGATGTCATTGATCCCAATGTAGTCCTGGTCGGTGATATCCTGCGTCGACCCGATCAGACGCAAGTGCGCGTCCATGGTCTCGGCATAGTCGGAACGGCCCTCAAGTGGCACAGTGACGATAAGGCGAGCCCTCGGAGTGAGGATCACATTACCCTCGCGAGCCGGTGAAGCCAGCTCGGTCGTGCCACGGTAGAAGGCGCTCTTGCGGCCGGACTCCAGGCTCCACTGCAACACTGTGTCCAGCGGTGCGCCGCCGGAATAATTGTTGACGAGAAGCTTGAAGCTACCAACCACCTGTGAGCTATCGAACGGCGTTGCCACGCGACCCACGACCTCTCCGAGGAGTGAGAACTCGACGAAGTTGAGCTTGAGCCACTGATCGGTACCAAGTGTGGTATCGTTCTGGGCAATCGTGCTCGGCGTCTGGAACGCACCGTTGGAATCCGCAAAGACCTGGAATCCATTGGCGGCGTTGTCGTCGAAATCGAGGACCGTGAAGTGACTACGTGGCACATTCAGGTGATACGCCATCTGGTCAACAGATGTCCCCTGTGAGTTCGCCAACAGCTGGAACTCGAGTGTGTCGCCTGAGCTGGCAGTAAAGGAGCTCGGACTCAACTCGATGCTGTAGAGCGGATCAGTACCCTCAACACGCAGGGCACCAGGGGCTTTCGACAACACTGCCTGCTGCGACCTGGAACCCAGACCAGAGGCGACGGAGTCGACCTGGCCATTCACATACACCGGTGTGGCGTGGTGCGTTGTGAAGGGATCCATGCTGCCGGCGATGAAGATGTCGAATTCCGTCGGCGTACCAGTGATACCGAAGGATGTCGTCTTCGTATCCCAGTTGAAGGAATTCTTACCACTCTCGCGAATCGTTGTGACATGCGCGGTTGTGGTATCCGTACCGGTAATACTATTGATCAGAATGACGTCCGTAGCACCACCGACACCTCTCATGTTCGTCTCCAGTTGCGTCAGGGTGCTGTACTTACCCTTCGGCGCTGCATAGAGACGCAAGTAGGCATCGTCGGTACCCGTTCCATCGTCGATCAGGAACGAATCCCACTCGAGCTTGACCACGTCACCGTTGACGAGCAACTGATCGCCAGCGGGCGGCGTACGCATGATCACACGTGGCGTCTGTGACGCTGGTGTCTCTTGCGAACCGAGCAGCAGGATTGCACCACCAGCCTGCACACGCGTGTTGCCGAGCGTGTCAGCGAGTACGGCGTAGATCCAAGCCGTGTCGTTGACTGCGCCATGCTGATACGCATGTGGAGAATAACTACCAGCGGTGTGATTCTGCTTGTAGACGCGGGGCAACTCACCAGGCGGTGCCTTGAAGTCCCAGACGAACTGATCTGCGGCTCCTTCGTCATCCTCGCGGATGCTACCGTCGATGAGAATGGCACTACCAGCATTGGCCCCACTCGTGGCGACAAGTGTCGTCGAGTCACGACCGGAGTAGTCGAAGGTATTCGGGTCTATTCCGGTATAGTAGAGGCTGATGATTGCATTGCCATCGAGATCCTGATCAGAGCGACCTCGCTGCCACTCGATGGTGTAGTCGAACTGACGGGTGGTATTGATCTTCTTCACTGTCCCCGACAACGGCGCCGTGAATTCGAAAGCCGGCGAGTGGCGGACGGACAACGGGAAGGTCGAGGCACCGACGGAGAAAGAATCACCGTCAGCGACCACCGCATACACCGTGTAACTACCCTGGGCAATAATCGAATCACCTGTGCTACCTTGGGCGGTGACATCGAAATCAAACTGCGTGTCCTCGTCCGTGCGCAGAGTATCGGACAGCTGGATCGGGGTCGCCCCGGTCAAGCTGATGTCCAGGTTGGGAGATGTTCCCGTGACAACAACGTCAGTCGCGGCCAGGTTGCTCGTCGTGGAGAAGAAGAGACGAGCCTGCGCGTTGTCGTTGTAGTCGACGAGTGAGAACTTGATCAGGAACGGATTGGTCTTGTCCAGATCGTCGAACTCACCTGTATCAACTGTGTCAACAGCGACGGGCGACACCGACTTGACCAGCGGTACGTGGCGGATGCGCAAGGCACCGTCACTGACCGCGAAGACAGGCGGATTGCTACCGTCGTCGGCGACGACATATACATAGTAGAGACCGTCACGCGACTTCGTGATCGGCGCGTAGTTGTAAGCGTTCTGTAGCGTCACACCTGGATCATCCCAGGCATAGAGCTGAACATTGCTCGAAGACGTGCCCTCAACAAAGTCACCGGTACCAGCTGGGGTAGCGGTAGCTGCGGTGAAGGCGTCGTTCTCGTCGACGATCAGCGTTCCGAAGGTGCGAATATCGCGCACATTCGACAGACCGTTGTCAGCATAGGTGTAGAGTTCGGTCTTGAGTGTGTCAGGAGCAACCGGAATGACGGTTGTACCAACGTTGTCATCTTCATCGAACAGGACGTAACGAATATTGAACGTCTCGCTCGCGAAGGCGCCATTGTCGGTCGTCGTCGCATTCGGCTCAACCACATCTACGACTGGCGCGATATTGTCCGCGACGATCGAGATGTTAGCACCCATCTGGAAGAAACTACCCATCGGGATGCGTCGAGCCGAAGTGGCTGCGGCGACTGGCGTCGGGTTTGGAACGGTGGACCAGACAGCGACCACAGCAGCAGTCGGCACATTCGTAATGATGCCCTGAACGGTACCCGGTGAAGGCGTGCCAACACCGGTAAAGGCAGTACCGACACCCGTAAGGGTGACCGTCTGACTCGCGCTATCGGCCGCAGTTGCAGCACCGGCAAACACACTCGCCACCGCTGAGGAACTACTGGCAACGACGAACAGATTCGTGGAGGAGTCACTGCCGAGGACATTGAGCTTGGTGAGCAGACCCACCTTGTCTCCGTCATCACCCCACTCTGCGAAGCCGTTGGCCCCGTCGTCGTCAATCTGCCCTTCCCAGACACCGTTGTCGTTCTGCGCCTGGTTCTGGCTGATCGCTCCCTTGAAGACGGCACCGGCTAGACCCGGCGCCAGAGAGCTGACGTTCATCGAAGTTGCATCGATTCGCTGCCATTGCCCCGTCAGGAAACCACCTGGTGCGTTGGACTGACCAGGCTGCGAAGCACCGATACCGGAACCATCGGTATTACCAGCAGCTGAGATCAACACCATGCGCTTCGTCAGCGACGTGGCACCACCGCTGAACAATGGCGGGTTCGCCGGTGTGTAGCTCAAGCGGTAAACGTTGGCGCCATTCGGAATGGAGACATCATCGAATGTCACCTGACGGCCGATGACCTTGAAGTATGGAAGCGGTGCAATACTACCAACCTCGCCGGTGGCATAACCACGACCAGGTGTGTGACCTGAGATAGTTCCTCTCAGATTGGTCATAGCACCGCTGGCGGCACCGACAGTTCCACCTGTACTCGCGGAACCACCAACGAATGTCATGTAGACATTGGCGTCGCCATCGCGCATGGACAACACAGGTGCGAACACCTGGTTATGTGCACGCGAATTTGTCCGCACAACACCCCCAAAAAGACCCTCAGATGCGGGGAATCCATCAGACGAACCGTTGTGCTGTGAGGCCACCACCTGCGGCAGTTCCCACTCAGTCCCGTTGAAACGTGAGTAGAAAATACTCGTGCTTATTCGTGGCGTGCCGGCGATATTGCGCGCAGAAGTCAGCTCATTGCCGCCGATACTCTGGCCAGCCGAGAAAGCGATATGAATATCGGCTCCATCGGGCTTGCGCGGATCGATTACGACAGCGACGCGATCGACATACTGCCAATGACTCTCGATCACATAGCTCGTGCTCGCCTGGAACAGTGGCGTGGTTGCAGCCGTGCCAAGACCAGCGCCCGTGGGGAAAGCAAAGTTCGTCGTTCCCCAGGAGCTACCTGCACCGGCTGTACCATTATAATCGGCCTGAGCATAGGCGATATTCTCATCTTCGCCGCCCAGTGCAGTCGCATCTGTATGCTTCCAGAAGGAGTAGACGCGGTCCGGTGTTCGGGACTTGTCCACAACGACGGTTGGGAAGAGATGGACGATGCCATCCTTACCACCGGCCGCCGCACCCCTCGGGAGAGCGTCGTCAGGAGCACCTGTGGTGAGACCCACATTCGTCGTGTGATCGGAATCAAATGCACCGACCGTTGCACCGGCAGCACTCTGATCCCAACCAAACTGTGACAGGTCATCCCAGCTGGTGGCCGCAACTTGCTTGTGTTGTACAGCGTCTGGCCCAGGAGCGAACCAGACCACATGCAGGATGTCATCGTCACCAACTGCGATATCGGGAGACAGACCAAGGGACGCGTCTGGATCCAGACGTACCCCACCCGTGCTACCCACTGTACCAGCTGAGCCGACGAGTACCTGCTGAGCACTACCCAACTTCAGACTGTCGGCGTCCATTTTGGCGAGCATGATGTCGCCAACGCCTGCCGCAGCTGCAAGTATACCGAAACTGGTGCCGTGAATGGCACGCTGATAGACGATAAAAATGTCATCTGTCTGCGTGATCGCCATACGCGGGAAGGCGGAGTTACGACCTGGAAAGTCCACCGTTCCGTTGCCGACGGTGCTGGTGTCGTTGATGACCACCGCATTGTCAGCCGGCAACCACGAGCTACCACCGTCATTCGAGTAGTTGAAGTAGATATTGTTGTGAGTGCGAATTCCGCGACTGTCCAGACGTGCGTCGATGGTTCCGGCGCCTGCTCCATCTGGATCACCTGGTGCCATCATGCCGTCGGCGGAGAAGTTCATCGCGTACACGACGCGCGGGTTTCCCTTGCTGTCGACGATGAGGTCGATAGTCGAGAAAGCCGATGTCATCGATGTATTCGGGGTGATCATATCAAAACGTAACGCACCCGACACGGAGATCGTATCGAGGAACGAGGACCCACCGTCTAGGCTCTTCGCATAGACAACACCATATACCGGCGTACTGGCTGGAATCGTAGGATCCACAACGCCACGCCGTTGAACCCAGGCACGATGAATGACGCCATTGACGTCGATCTTCATAGCCTGATCCATATAACCTGCTGTCGCCGGTGTCGAGAAGAAGGGCACACTACGCTCCATCTTCTGAAAATTACCGACTACTGGAAAATCGAAGTTTGCAGCCTCATTAAGGTCAACTTGAATCGTGACCTCTTTTTCGGTCACGAAGCTGACTGCGCTCGAGCTATCCGACACTGAAAAACCGGTCGGGGTGTTATTCTCATAGATCGGCTGGGCAAGCACGTGGCTCCCCAATCCCATCACAAGAACGCCGAGCATCGCGCTGCAAATCATGCGCTTAAAGCTCATTGTCTGTTACTCCTTCCATGGACACAACTTTGTGCGACTGAAAGCGAAGCAGTCCAACCGGTGGCAGTGATGTCCCTATCATCTGCAGGTCCGGCCGTATCACAAACTCAGAATTCCCTCTCCGCCCCCACGGACGGGAACTCCGCTATTTCTGGATGAGTCATCTCGTGTGAGTGATTCTCACTACCACTGAGACAGTCATCGTACCTAATATTCACTACATCGATCGTGATTACAGCTACATCACATACTTCAAACTAATTGCTGGGGAACGATGGAAACCGGGGTAAAGCGATTAGATCCCGCGGTTCCTTAGTTCAAACTATCGGCACCCACTCGTGCGAACTTCAGGATTATTTTTCCGACCAACTACGTCGATCCCGTGGCCGGTATTCACCCTCGTTGCCATTCTTGGCTTGATCTTCCTCAATGCGTGCAGGTCCCCTCCCCCGAGGGGTGATAGACGCCTCCGGCGTCCGGACGAGTGCGTGTACCTCTGGTTTGCGAAGTCTAACAACCTTCTACTGTTGCCGATTCTTCCAAGCCAAACTATCTTGTGAAGGTTTGGCCCGTTCGGCTTCGCAGTTAGAAAACTGTGGAGCCGGCACCGAAGTGCCGGCTCCGCTCCGCTTTCAGACAAAAGTTGTGCCCCGTGTGGTGCAGTGTGGTTTGGGCGGCATCAACGTGGCCACCTGGTATTGCGGGGGAAGTGGTCACGACCGTTGCCACCGCTGTCCAGGGACGAAACAATTTGTCAGCAGCAGTTGAGCAAGGCGTGTGCCAACAACGTAGTATCAGAAACAACCTGAGAAAAACCAACACTTTACAGCGGTTTCCCACGAAAACGCGTGGGCGCCGCGGCCGGAAGATGTTACCCCGGACAAGCAAACTGTTTACCCTGCCATAGCAAAAGGGAGTACCAATACGTGCCCAATCTGAGATCCGCCAAGAAAAGCATTCGCAAGAATCTCGTTCGTCGTGATCGCAACAAGCACGTCACGTCGACGATGCGCAATGCGATCAAGCAAGTACGTGAGGCCACAGACGCCAGCGGCGGCCAGGAGGCTCTCGCCAAAGCTGTCTCCGTCATCGACCGCTCACAGAAGAAGGGCGTGATCCACAAGAACACGGCCTCTCGCTATAAGTCGCGACTCACTCACTTTGTCCGTGGGTTGAGCTGAGCACCGGCTCTGGCCATCGCAGTCCCGCGACACAGTTTAAAGGGGCCCGTTCCGTCTGCGTGATGGAGCGGGCTTTTCTGTATCTATGCCCTTTCGTAGCCTGACGAAAGCTCCCTGCACCACGAGTGCCCTCGTCTTCGTCATCGTCTGCCTCGCCAATCTGCAGGCATTGCAGACAGAGGAGTTTCACTACGATGACGGGCACTCCCTCGTACGCAATCAGAGCCTGAGTGACCTGAGTAACCTCCCAGGATTCTTCGTTTCCGGGGACATGTTCGGCGAGAATCCGGACGATCTCATGTATCGGCCCCTCGTTCTGGTTGCCAATAGCCTGAATTTGGCCCTGGGTGGGATGAGACCCGGCTCATTTGTGGCTGCCAACGTCCTGATTCACGGACTGACCGCTGCCTGTGTCACCTGGTGGCTGACGTTACTGATACCTCTAGCGTCACCGCTGATTCTGGGCCTCCTCTTCGGCTTGCATCCCCTGCAAAGTGAGACCATTCACTACATCTCAGCTCGAGCTGAATCGCTCTCGGGGCTGTTCATGATGCTTTCGCTGGCCACTTTTGTGCATTACCAGAGGCGGCAGGAAATCACCGGCTCCCCGCACCTCTTTTGGGGAGTGGCGTCGCTGGGAAGTTTTGTCCTTGGCCTGCTCTGCAAGGCGACGGCCATTGTCACGCCCGCCTTGATCTTGCTCAGTCTCCTGACTGAATCGAAGGCGTCTGGATCGAGCTCGTCTGGGTTGAAAAAAACCCATGACCTTCGATCGATCTCACGCCTCCTCCTCCCCTATGCTCTCATATCTATACTCTATCTGATTCTACACCAACACTTTACGTATTCAATCTCTGACAACTCACTAAGGTCACATAGCGAGCAGCTATTGACTCAGTCAAAGGCACTCGTCCACTACCTGACGAACACAATCATGCCGATCAGATTGAGTATTCTGCCTCAGTTCAGTCCCAGTGGCCACCTGGAACTGACTGTGGTGGCGAGCATTGCCGCTGTGATAAGTCTTGCTGTTGTTGCTTGGAAGAGTCGTCGGTCCCTCCCCTTGTTCGCAGGGCTGGGCTGGTTCGTCGCCTGCCTGAGTCCAACATTGGTTGTGCCCTTGAATGTGCTCGTCAACGATCATCGAACCTATGTCGCCCTGACTGGTATCATTTGGGTCGTCGGTGTGTTGACACAGAGAATGTCAAGATCCCCTTCGCGGCGATTCGTGGCCGTCGCGGCAGTCGCTGTGATGTTGCTCCTTAGCTGGAATCGGACGGCAGCGTGGCAGACAGAGAACGCGATCTGGGCAGACGCCGTCCACAAGGGCCCACAGATGGCGATCGCCCAATACAATCTTGGATTCTCTCAACACCTTGCGGGACAATTTGATAGGTCGATCTCACACTATCGGTCTGCCCTTCGCATCGATGCAAACTATGTCCGCCCTATGAACAACCTGGCTGCCCTGTTGCGGGATCGAGGCGACCTGGCAGAAGCGCGATCCCTGCTGCAAACAGCTGCAGCGATTGAGCCAGACAATGCCGAAGTGCTCAACAATCTGGGTATGGCACTTGCCGCTGACGGCGAACATGAACATGCAGTCCGTATCTTATTGCGCGCCAACGCGTTAATGCCACTATCCGCGGAGATTTGGCTAAACCTGGGACTCGCCCAGCGGGATACGGGGTTGCGCTCTGAGGCGATGCAAAGCCTGCAGCGGGCGCTGCAGTTGGACCCCGCGATGCGGCAGCGACTGGCCCCATAGGTAAAGTGGTTGGTCAGGAGCTGCGGCTGCCTCACGGTTGCTGAGTCGGGGGCCCAGCACTTTCCAGGAGATCCAGTTCAGCCAGATTCTGCCTCACCACTGTCAGTCCTGGTGACAGCGCCTGAGCCTGCAGCCAGGCGGATCTGGCAGCAGCCAGATTGCCGCGCCGAGCCTCGATGAAGCCGAGATTCACCCAGCCATCCAGCCAGTCTGCGTGCCTCTCGACAGCGACCCTCAAAGAGGACGCCGCCACATCCCGTTGGCCCAGTTCCTCCTGAATCAGTGAGCGTTCCATGATCGCCTCTGGCCAATCTGGCCTGGCGATAAGGGCACGATTCAGCAGCTCGACAGCTTCCGCCGGCGCCCGTTGTCTGCTGGCGAGGGCGAGATTGTAGAGGACTCCTGGGCTCTTCGGATACTGCGTAAGTAGGGAATACAGTATGTCAGATGCCTTGACTAATTCATTTTGCTGCAACAAGATACTGGCAATGTTTAACTGTATTTCCAAGCGTCCCCCATAGAGTTGATCAGCTCTTTGC
>Ga0233434_1002168_pt1 | contig 17669 bp, 14 predicted proteins | sample SI_122_August201_4_FD_182738 | JGI IMG/M metagenome (GOLD analysis project Ga0233434, IMG submission 182738) | Seawater microbial communities from Saanich Inlet, British Columbia, Canada - SI_122_August2016_120_MG | ecosystem: Environmental > Aquatic > Marine > Inlet | place: Canada: British... | reverse complement strand
CGATCCCGAGACTACGCGCTCGTGGCGGTGGCGCGATCGTCAACATCGCTTCAAACATCGTCAACAGCTTACCTGGAGGCAGCGCTGCCTATGCGACGACGAAAGCCGGGGTCGTGGCTCTGACGAAGGTTCTGTCTAAGGAAGTCGCGCACGAAGGCATTCGGGTGAATGCTCTGTCTCCTGGGCTCATCGCGGCGGGGATGGGCCAGGGCGCCATCGATCGACGCACACAGGAACAGATGACGCGTTTTCTTGAGTCGATCCCCAGTCGGCGCCCTGGAGACGCACAGGAAATCGCGGCGGTTGTACGCTTTCTGTGCTCACCCGGTGCCAGCTATCTCACAGGTCAGAATCTGACCGTGAATGGTGGCGATCGAACCGAATCATATCAGTAGGGGGCAGGCCAACCCGTCATACGACGACGTCGATGTCGCGTGAATTGGGGGACACACCTGGAGAGGCGGTGTCGTCGTCGGCAGCCTCTTGCTCAGATTGACTGCTGCGCTTGTGTGATTGCTGCTGCGGACGCCCCTCATCTGTCTCACGATCAACGCGATTTTCGGGGCCATCGCTCTGCTCGGTAGGTACCGGTCTCGTCTGATCGCGAGCGTGCTCTTCGTCGAGGCGCATTGCCGCCAGACGCTGCCCTTGATCAGAATTCGACTGCTGGATCTGCTGTTCGCGAGATGCGAGCGGCGCTTTCGACATGTTGTCCTGTAAGTCGATAGAACGCATAGGTTACCACGCCTGTGACGGTCAGTCGAAAGAAGAGTTCTGTGCTATGTACCCATTCGCAACGTGCCTCGTCAAGAGCGACGCATTGGCGAGGTTATCTTCTATTACCCAGGATCCAATAGATGATTCCCGCAATGCCAAACAGGATGAGCGCATTCCAGCCGAAAATGTAGAGTGCGGCGATGGCGCCAATGACGGCCATCACCCGTTGTTCGCGTGGGTTCATTGTCCGTCTCCGGTGGTCGCTGAGAGCTGAAGGTAGACACGTCGCATGGCTTCCAATTTTCCTGGATCCTTGGTGACACTGTCGAGAGTGAACATCATGACGCCGCTACTGCCGCCACTGCTGCCGTCTTTCAGGACACGGGCGAATTCCTCTGGCTCAACGCGGGGCTCGTCGTGGGCCTGAACGATCGGCCACAGTCGGGGAAATCCATCAGCTGGTAAGTCAAAGTGTGCAGCAAAATAGTCGACGTACTCGCGCACGTATTCCGGCGTCTTACCTGATCTGCCGTGATAGATCATTGGACTGAAGACATCCACATAGGGTGACAGGGCAGAGAAGTCGAGTCCAAGACAGCGTCGCCGGACGCCGGCCAGATCCTCGTCCTTCCAGGCTACCTGGTAGTTACCAACCAGCGCTTGCGGATTGTGCTGCTTGACGATCTGATGTATTTCCCGCGCCCAATCTGCGAGGACCGATACTCGCCAGTCTTCCCACTCCCGCGCGGCATGCATGAAGATCCAGCTAGACTGTTCCTCAATCGTGCCCTCTGGCAAGGTGATACCCGAGTGCTGCTGGAAAGTGGCCCGGCAACTTTCATTGAAGCAGGTTTTGACGAAAATGGGGTATGGGTCCTCGAACTGCGCATGCCAATGGAGGTAGTCCATCCAGACACCATCCAGTGAAGGCAATTCGGCAAGCAAGTCTCGTAAGGCCTGCATGCGGAAAGCACGAAATCCAGGATCCGTCGGGCACGCACCGAGGAACCATGTAGCAGGTTCAACCTCTTTGCCCATGTCGTCGACGGGATGGGCCTCCGGGTGCCTGGCAACGTAGTCGCCGTATTGGCCATTGAGGGTGGCGAATTCGGCAAATACCAGGCAGCCCTCGGCGCGCGCGCGTTCCACGGTTTGAGTATCGAGGCTTGCCCCATGTATGAAAACCGCATTGACCCCATAGTCGTCCAGTTTCAGTCCTTGCTTCCAGAAAGAAGCTGGATGACCATACGTACCCCGAATCATCGGTGGCAGATCAGGAGCCATGGAAGTTGCTTCCGGCTGAGCGGAACCGGATTGACTCAGAGTCAGTCCGGCCAGCAGGGCGAGGTGCCAACGCATGTCGCTATCTCAAGTCCGATCAAGTCAGGTCGAAATGCGGACGGGAACCTATGTTGGAATGCCGGCAAGTATGGTACCGGCAACACAAAGGGGCAAGCGATGAATGAGAATGGATGCCATGAGGATTGATCAGACGGATCTCGAGATACAGAGAGAGCCCTTTGCACGTCCCTTTGCTTTCAAGGGATCCGCCTTTCATGAGAAGTGGAACCTGATTGCTCGGCTCCGTGATGATACGGCAGGCACCCAGGCCTTCGGTGTGGGAGGACTGGCCGTCCTGTGGTCAGATTCGCGGGTGTTTGCACGCCACTCGGAAATGGGCGGCAATGCGCTGATGGTTGCTATCCTCGAACGGGGCTTGGCACTTGCCAAGGACGTGGGGGAAGTCGAGAGCCCGCCCCAACTCCTGAGCTCTATTCTCCCCGCCGTCGAAGACTATGCACGCGTCGTGACGGGTGTCAGGGATCTGTCGAGGACTTTCATTCTCAATGCTCTCGTTGCTCTCGACAATGCTGCCTGGATTCTCTGGAGTAAGAACCATGGAGTCACGGCCTTCGAATCCCTTGTTCCCTTGCAAGCCCGTGACAGCCTTGCTGTACGACAGCAACAGCTGGCACTGGCGCCGGCAGTGGGCTACAACATGCCCGATGCGCAGGTCAGGTCACTGCTGCAGGAAGGGGCGGGCATATTGAAGGTGAAAATCGGCCACCCCGGAGACGAAAAAGCGATGGTCGCAGGTGACATTGCCGGCTTGACTCGTCTGCATCGCCTCGTCGGGGATGCCCCGACACCCCTCACGACCGACGGACGAGTCGCATACTATCTCGACGCCAATGGTCGTTATACCCATCGGGAACCGTTGGAAAGGGTCCTGGATGCGGCGCTTCATATCGGTCTTGGTGACCGCATCTTACTGCTTGAAGAGCCCTTCGCTGCAGATGTCGTAGAGGACACCGACGTGCACGGATTGCCGGTTCAGATTGCCGCGGACGAGTCGCTGCACGACCCGGAAGACGTCGAGCGGCGTCGTCAACTCGGCTATGGGGCGATCGCCATCAAACCAGCGGGGAAGACGATGAGCATCGCCTTTGACATGGTCGCCGCTGCCCAGAAGGCTCAATTGACGGCCTTCGTCGCGGACAATGCATGCGTCCCCTGGCTGGTGGAATGGAACAAGAACATTTCCGCCCGCCTACCGTGCTTTCCCGGAGTCCAAGGCGGATTGATCGAGTCCAATGGTGCCGAAAACTACGGTCGTTGGTCACAGATGCTTGAACAGCACCCATGTGCCGGCGCAGGTTGGCTGGCGGCCAGAGACGGTGCTTTTCATCTCGACGACGACTATTGGCACAGATCCGGCGGTATCCTACTTGACCCTCGGCCCTATTCTGATCTGTTGCGGACCTGACGGATCTCTATTCGGCCGGCGTCAAGTCCTGCAGATCGCCTCGGTACACCCACGTATCCTCGCGGACATAGTGAGTTGCAAAGGCGAGACGGGGGAGGTCCGTCGTCTGATTGGCATACGAACCGTGAACGGTGAGACTCGAGAAGAACACGCCACCTCCCGGGCCGACTTCCAGATACTCCACATCGTCAGGGCCAATCGTGTGGATGTCATGTGAGGTCATGGTCTGCGTCCACTGCTCGCCGTCGGGACCACGCATTTCGTAGTCCTGTTTCCAATCGGCGTGCTGATCTGACTCGCGAACCCTGCCCGCTGACTGTAGCCCATCATGGTGACTACCTGGGACGACGACGAGCCCTCCATTGGTCGGCCCCGTGTCACTGAGGGCGATCCAACAGGCCATCAACGTATTTGGTTCATTACGGATGTAGTGGGTATCCTGATGCAGGGCCACGCCGGTGCCTCCCGCAGGTGCCTTGGCCATATACATGGTCTGCACAATTCGTGGACTGCCGCCGATCATCTGGCGAATTTTACCAACCACATTTGGGTGACGCGCAATGGCCGTATAGGGTGCTTCGGACTGGTGATTCTGCAGCCCTGAGGGGCGCTGGTCACCGTACTGTCGATCACATTCGAGGAACGCGTCGACCTCTTCCTTGGACAGAAGATCAGGAAGTACGAGATAGCCGTGTTCGCGGTAGTGGAGCAGCTGGGCATCTGTAAGCTGCACACTCATTGATAGACTCCACCTGTGATTGGCGAATAGATTTCGACATTGCACCATAGCATAACTTGACGAATCAGAATATCATCGAGATCGCATGCCGGCAAGACGGCTGGCAGCAAAACAGGAGATTGCATTGCCTGATCAGAGACAGCGTCCCGATTGGGATGAGTACTACATGCGAATTGCCATGGCGGCAAGATCACGGGCCGATTGTCTTGGAAATCGTGTCGGCGCGGTCCTCGTCCTCGACGATCGCATCATCTCTACCGGCTACAATGGCACGCCCGCCAATATGACCAACTGCACCGATGGTGGATGCCTGCGTTGTTCGCAGCGGGACAGATTCGCCTCCGGAAAGGCGTATGATCTGTGCATCTGTGTGCATGCCGAACAGAATGCGCTGCTCGCGGCGGCACGATTCGGTATCGCCACAGAGGGATCTCGAATCTTCTCGACCATGCAGCCCTGTTTTGGATGTACGAAGGAGTTGCTACAGGCGGGGATAGAGAAGGTTCACTACCTGCATCCCTGGGTCTATCCCGACGAACAGATGCAACAGACTTATCAGCAGCTTCAGCAGCAGTTTGGTGGCGGCATGGTTGCCGTGGAAATCGAAGACGAAGAGGCAAACTGGGCCGTTTCAAAGGGGCGGACAGAATAGCATAAATCTCTTTGGTTTTGGCGTTTTTGTGGTATTTTTGTGCGAATGTCCACACTGCTGCCAAGCCTATGACCAATACACCTTCTGACACGCCATTGCCTGGAACGTCATTGACCGCCGGGTCCTTCGGACCGCTTCCCGATCCACAGGGGGAGTTGGGTTTGCGGGGGATGCTTCTGAGTCTAGAGGAGATCTGTCGAGATGTCGTCGACCATGTTCCTGACATTGTCTACCGCCTCGATGGCGAGGGCAATATCGTCTACATCAGCGAGGCGGTTCGGAAATATGGCTATGATCCGATTGCTCTGATCGGCAGCAGTATCTTTGAACTGGTTCATCCGCAGGACCGCGACCGAGCTCGGTTTCGGATCAACGAGCGACGCACGGGTGATCGGAGCACCAAATCCCTCCAGCTGCGTCTCGTAACATCAGACGATGATGCGGTTCCCTTTGAACTGCGAGACAGCGCCGCCGAACTACTCGTCGATGCTCAGGGCGTCTACGATGGCGACCAGATACGGGCAGAAGCATTCCTGTATACACAGGGTGTCGCCCGTGATATCAGCGAGCGCTTCCGTCTCGAGGCCACTCTCGCCCAGGCACGGGCGCGCTTCGAGGAGCGCCTGGATGCCTATGCAACGCAGCTGAATCAGGCGCATCAGCAACTACAGATTCAGGCCCACGAACGCGAGCAGGCTGTCGAACGTCTCGAGCGTTCCCAGCAGAGTTATCACGGTCTCGTAGAGGATCTGCCCGTTGGTATTCTGCACAGCACACCCGCAGGGCGGTTGTTGTATGCCAATCCGCAGGTGCGAACCATGTTTGGCTACGACGAAGACGGCTGGCGCCAACTGCAGGTGGGTGATCTCTACGAAAACCAGAAGGATCTCACCGACCTGAACACGGCGTTGCGACGAGATGGCGTCACGACCTTCGAAGTATCCATGTGTCGTCGTGATGGTCAGCGAATCTGGGTACGGGGTACGACCCGTCTGGTCCACGATCCGACCACGTCAGAAGACGAGTATCACGGCGTCCTGGAGGATATCACCGAGCGTCGTCAAATGGAAGATGAACGTCGCCGCCTGGAAGACCAATTGCGCCAGGCACAACGAATGGAGGCGGTGGGCCAACTGACAGCAGGGATTTCTCACAATTTCAACAACATGCTGCAGGGCATCTCAGGGAATCTACAGTTGGCTCTGCTCGATGCGCCTGAACCACTTCAAGGAATGCTGCGTGACGCCGATCGCGTGACCCATCGGGCGGCGGAGATGGTTCAGCAGATGGTCGTGTTCTCGCGACACGGATCACGTGGAGATTTTCACCAGCAGCGGCTGCAGCCGATCCTGATCAGCGCACTCGAGATCTGTCGGGAGACATTCGACCGCAAAATTGTGCTGGATGAATCCATCTCCCACGATTTAGAGGTGGTGGGGGACGCCACTCTGTTGCAGCAGGCGATGGTCAATTTGCTGATCAACGCCAGGGATGCTGTCGCCGATATGCAGTCGAAGGCTCCACAGATTGTGCTGCAGGCACGATCCCACGCGATGATGGTAGAGCCGACGGATGCAATGGGTCGACCTGGCGTCTATGCCTGCATCGAGGTCCGCGACAATGGCGTCGGCATGGACACCAACACACAGCGACGAATCTTCGAGCCTTTCTTCTCGACCAAGCCAGTTGGCCAAGGCACCGGCCTTGGGTTGGCCACCGTCTATGGGATCGTTTCTCAACATGGCGGTTGGATTGAGTGCGACAGCAGCCCGGGCCAGGGGACGACATTCCGTGTCTTTGTTCCAAGCGAGCAGTCTCCCGTGAAGCAGACGCTGGTGTCGTCTCCAACCAGCACCGACCCGGGCCTTGGGACCTTGCTCATTATCGATGACGAAGATCTTGTCCGCGACTCGACAGCTCGTTTGCTCGAGCGTTCAGGATATCGGATCCTCACAGCCGCCAACGGTGAACGTGGACTCGCACTGTTTGAGGAGCACGGTGCGAAGATAGATCTTGTTCTGCTCGATCTGTCGATGCCGACCATGTCCGGTCATGAAGTGTTGGTGCGACTACGGAGGATGCAACCGAGCGTGCGCGTGATGATCCTTACCGGATATGCGATCGGTGATGTTGATTTCGACGCCGCCGTCCTGCGCAAGCCCTTTACGATTGCCGAACTCGAGTCGATGATCACCGAGGTTCTGCGCTGACACCGATCGCTCTGCGTCGCCCTCATGGCTGAGTTGGGGCGCCTCTGTTCTCTGCTGCAAACAGCGATCGACGTTGGATCCTTCCGCGGCGTACAGTTGGCGATGAACCTGCAGGGTCAAGACATCGATCTGTGTCTTGGCGAAGCCAGTCCCGGTGTAGAGATGACGAGTCAGCATCTTCTGCCCTGGCTCTCAGCTGGAAAGCCATTGACCGCCATCGCCTGGGCGCAGTTGTGGGAAGCAGGCCGAATCGGCCTCGACGATCCTGTGATCGAATATGTGCCGGAATTTGGGCTGCGTGGCAAGGAGGCGATTACCTTCCGCCACTTACTGACGCACACTGCCGGTTTTCGTTCTCTCGTGGATGTTAATGCTGGCTCTGACTGGTCGCAGCAGCTACAACGTGTCTATCATGCGCGACTGGAACGCGACTGGATTCCTGGGCGGCACGCTGGTTATCAGGCACGTGGCAGCTGGTATGTGTTAGGTGAAACCATCCAGCGCCTGGTTGGTGGGCCCCTGGCACAATGGATCCGGGGGCACGTGACCGACCCAGCAGCCATGGATGATACGTGGCTTGAGTTGCCCTCCGACGTATTCGATGAGTATGGTTTGCGCATGGCTCGGTTGTACGATACGAGCGAGCCTGAGGCTGCCGTGGAGGAGGTCTTCTCGGGGCGAGTGGCGGCAGCGGTCTGCGTACCCGGGACGAGTGCTCGCGGACCGATGCGAGACCTGTGTCGGTTGTATCAGTTGTTGTCGAAAAGTGATGGGACGCTGCTGGCACCGACGACGATTGCCGCGATGACTGCACGACAACGTTCGGGTCTGTATGACAGGACGTTTCGCCATCGATTGGACTGGGGGCTCGGTTTCGTCCTGGAATCAAACCAACACGGTGCAGACACGGTGCCGTATGGTTACGGGCGACACGCCTCGCAACGGACGTTTGGCCACGCTGGGGCACGGTGCGTGACCGGTTTTTCAGACCCGGAAAATGGCCTGGTTGTCGCCCTTGGCGTCAACGGTCGATTGGCGCAATCGGCTCACGTTGACCAATTTCGAGAGTTCTTGACCGCAATCTATGAGGATCTTGACCTGGCCAGGTCAGATCTCCACGACGAATGACGAATCCGATGGAGAGTGAATGAAGGCTTCAGATCTATTCATCAGGGCTCTCGAGGCCGAGGGCGTGGAGCACATCTTCGGAATCCCCGGCGAGGAGAATCTCGATTTTCTCGACTCGTTGCGGGACTCCCCGATTCAACTCATCCTCACCCGCCATGAACAGGCGGCGGGATTCATGGCAGCGACCTATGGCCGTCTGACTGGCAAGGCAGGGGTGTGTCTGTCGACCCTGGGACCTGGAGCAACAAATTTCGTCACCGCTGCCGGCTATGCCCAGTTGGGTGCCATGCCGATGATGATGATCACCGGTCAGAAGCCGATCAAGACGAGTAAGCAGGGCAGATTTCAGATCGTAGATATCGTCGAAATGATGAAGCCCCTGACGAAGTACACGCACCAGATTGTCAGTGGTGAGAATATTCCTTCACGAGTTCGTGAGGCATTCCGACTGGCCGAGGAGGAGCGCCCCGGCGCTGTTCATCTGGAACTACCTGAAGATATCGCCGCAGAGGATGTGGTTGAAACGCGACTGTTTCCAAAGGATCGCGTGCGACGTCCGATTGCAGAGGAGAAGGCGATCCTTCGCGCTGTAGAGATGATCCAAGCCGCCGAGCGTCCGTTGCTCGTTGTGGGTGCCGGCGCCAATCGGAAACGCTCGAGCCGAATCTTGAGCCAGTTCGTAGACCAGTGTGGAATTCCCTTCATCAGTACGCAGATGGGCAAAGGCGTGGTCGACGAGCGGCACGATCTCTACCTGGGCAATGCGGCACTGTCGGCAAATGACCCGCTCCATTTTGCCGTGGATCGAGCCGATCTGATCATCAATGTTGGTCATGATGTGGTAGAGAAACCACCATTCTTCATGGACCACGATGGCTTCAAGGTCATCCACGTCAATTTCAACTCCGCCGAAGTAGACCCCGTCTACTTTCCGCAGTTGGAAGTCATCGGTGATGTCGGAAATTCGATGTGGCAGATTATGCAACATCTGGAAACACAGACGCATTGGGACTTTACATACTTCCTGCGTGTAAAGGAATGGGTCGCTCAACGTTCAAGAGAGAACGAGGATTCCAACAGCTTCCCAGTTCTGCCGCAGCGACTCGTGCGATCCGTACGCAACGTCATGCCAGGTGATGGCATCATCGCCCTCGACAATGGCGTCTACAAGATCTGGTTCGCCCTCAACTACGAGGCATATGAACCCAATACAGTCCTGCTCGACAATGCCCTGGCCACGATGGGTGCCGGCCTGCCCTCGGCCATGGGGGCTCGCATGTGCACAGATGCTAAAGTCGTGGCCATCTGTGGTGACGGCGGATTCATGATGAATTCTCAGGAATTGGAAACGGCGGTACGACTCAAGATGAATCTCGTCGTCCTCGTCCTGCGCGATAATGCCTATGGCATGATCAAGTGGAAACAGGCCGGTATGGGCCTGCAGAACTTCGGTCTGGATCTCGGCAATCCCGACTTCGTGCTCTACGCCGAAAGCTACGGAGCACATGGATACCGTCTGGAGAAAACGGAAGATCTCGAACCTCTGTTGACTCGCTGTCTTGATGCGAAGGGGGTTCATCTGATCGAGATTCCCGTGGACTATGCTGGCAATGGCAAGTTGCTGGAAGAGAACCTGGAGATCCCTGAATGAGCGAGTCGGGTCAGGCGGGCGAGGTGCTGGAAATTCTCGTATACCCAGCACGGCGGGCCCCAGGGGAGCAAGTGCAGCAAGTTGAAGCACTTCAGGACAAGGGGCTGGATGGCGACCATCCACGAGGCGGCAAGCGCCAGGTCACGCTATTGTCCGTTGAAGCCTGGCAAGAGACGATGCAGGAACTCGGAGGTGACCTGCCACCGAGTGCTCGTCGAGCGAATCTCGTTGTGCGTGGCATCGATCTGGAAGCTAGCATGGGGCGCCGAATCCGCATAGGGTCGGTTGAGCTGCAGATCGAAGGGGAGACCACTCCGTGTGATCTCATGGAACTGCAGCGTGCGGGGCTCCGACAGGCGCTGGAACCCAAGATGCGAGGTGGAGTGTTCGGCTGCGTGATCGCAGGGGGGCAACTGACGCCAGGCATGTCCGTCGTCGTGCTCGACTGACCGTGGCCCAGCGTTTTCACGTAGCTGGCAACACGGTATTCGACTTGCGCCTCGAGCAGTGGCCGGATCGCGCGAATCACGGTGCCGCGGCGCCCGATCCGGACCGTTGGACCCAGACCAATGTCGTACTCGCCGAAAACCCACCGATACCCATGTTGGGCGGTTGCGGAGCTGCGACTGCATACGCCCTGGGGCGCTTGTCCCACGGGCTACACCGAATCGACCTGAACACACGCCTGGGCGCTGATCTGTTCGGCGGACTTGCTCATCACTGGCTCCTGCATGCCGGTGTTGAGACGCTGACCCCTCCGGAGCCGGCCGTAGCGACGTCGACCCACGTCATCCATGCTGAAGGCGCTGGCAGGCGTAGTGCTTTCTATCGAGGGCAGCGAGTCGATTGGCATCGCTCTCTGCAAGGGTTAGCCCCCGACTGGTTTGTCGCGGCGGGATACGGTCTTGTCGAAGCGGCCGACGCAGAGCAACTGGCTGACGTGTGTGCGCAACTGGCGAAGAAGGGGGCCCGAATCGTTGTCGATCCGGGGCCTTGGTTTGCTCAAGCCGCGACTGCAGATCAAATGGCTCCTCTGTGGCCACATGTCGACCTTCTCATTGGCACGGACGCTGAGCTGGCACCCTACGCCGATGGTTCTGCTACGCCAAGAGATCTGCTGCAGCTAGGTGTCGGCGCGGTAGTTGTGAAGCAAGGAGCCGACGGTGCCAGTTGGGCCAATGCTCAGCAGGACGGCCACACGCAAGCGAATCGGGTAGACGCTGCCTACAGCGTCGGAGCAGGAGATACTTTCAATGCGCGACTCGTGTTTGGTCTGGCCCGCGGGGATGAACTCTCTGACGCTGTCCGGGCCGCTGTGGGCCTGGCAACCAGAGTCGTGGCAGAGGAACGCGGTGTATTTGGCGCCTTCGGCGATCAGCCGGCAGTTGAGGGCCTCGATTCGCAGTTCTGAAAGAGCTTGGCAGTTCTGCGAGATCTCCTGTCCCACACGCCGTCAAGGTGCGTCACCTTGACACAAAGCGAGAGCCCCGGTTATACTTCGACGAGTGCTTAGGGATTCTCCCAACTTCTTCCGCGAGTGTTGTTTGGATGCGACAAGGCCAGAAAATCTCGGTCTCCTTCCGGCGAATTGATTCGCTGGCGGCACGCGTAACGTTGTCACAACAATGCGCAGTATTGTCGGAACAGTGCTTGCCACTGTCGCTCACTACAACACCTGCTACTACGCTGCCTGCAAGAGCAGGCGAGACGATGGTGGGAGGCTGAGTGTCGCTCAGATAACGCGACACTCGCTAAGCCGGTCGGGCACGGGCCCGAGCGCAGCAACTGACACCCATCGTCGATCGATCGACGGTGGGTTTTTCATTACAGGAAACAGACGCCAACCAAGGCTGGAGCAAAGACCGTGAAGATCTGTATCAGAGAAGGTGAAGTCCTCGAGCACGCGGGGCCGGCGACGTTGAAGGAAGTCTTCGTCGAGCATGACAAGAGTCTGCTGAAGGAATTCATCGCTGCCCGCACAGCGGATGAGGAGCGAGTCGACTTCCATACTGAACTGGCAGATGATGCCCAGGTTGAACTGATCGCCTGGGATTCAGATGAAGCAGCCTGGATTTATCGCCACAGTATGTCCCATGTGATGGCACAAGCAGTTCGTCGGCTGTTTCCAGAAGTGAAGCTCGCCATTGGTCCGGCCATCGATGATGGCTTCTACTACGACTTCGACGCGCCCGAGCCATTTACGAACGAAGATCTGAAGAAGATCGAGAAGGAGATGAAGCGTGTGGGCAAGCAAAACCACCGCTTCGAGCGTGAAGATGTGAGCCGTGAGCAGGCGCGTGAGCTACTTGCCGATGAGCCATATAAGCTGGAAATCATCGACGATCTCGAGGAGGATCAATCTCTCACTTTCTACACAGATGGTGACTTCGTCGATCTGTGTCGTGGTCCGCATATGCTAAGCACAGGTCAGGTGAAGCATTACAAGCTTCTCAGTGTGGCTGGAGCCTATTGGCGTGGTGACGAGAGCCGCAAGATGTTGCAGCGGATCTACGGTACAGCCTTCGCGACTCGTGAGGCCCTCGACCAGCACACGAAGATGCTGGAAGAGGCTAAGAAGCGAGATCATCGACGACTCGGGCAGGAACTCGACCTGTTTTTCTTTGACGACGAGGTCGGCCCTGGGTTGCCCATGTGGCAGCCAAAAGGTGCGGTGCTGATCGAGGAACTAGAGTCTCTGGCGAAGGAGACGGAAACAGCCGCAGGCTACGATCGTGTGCGGACGCCGCATATCTGCAAGGAGTCGATGTATCAAAAGAGTGGTCATCTTCCATACTACAAAGAATCCATGTTTCCACCGATGGAGTTGGATGGTACGACGTACTATCTGAAACCGATGAATTGCCCTCATCACCACAAGATTTTTGGCTCACTGCCGAGATCATATCGGGACATGCCGCTGCGTCTGGCTGAGTATGGAACATGCTACCGATACGAGCAGTCGGGCGAACTCTTCGGTCTGATGCGGGTCCGATCCATGCAGATGAATGACGCCCACATTTATTGTCGTCTCGATCAATTCGAGGAAGAATTCCTCGCCGTGTGCCAGATGTATCTGGATTATTTCGAATTGTTCGGCATTGAGAAATACGTCATGCGATTCAGCACGCACGACGAAGAAGGGCTGGGCAAGAAGTTCGTCGATGCGCCGGAAATGTGGAAGAAGACGGAGGACATGGTGCGTCGGACGTTGGTCAGTGGCGGCATCAACTACGAAGAGGTGTCTGGAGAGGCTGCCTTCTACGGTCCGAAGATCGATGTAGAAATCTGGAGCGCCATCGGTCGGGAATTCACAATCGCTACAAATCAGGTCGATTTTGCCGTGCCTGAACGATTTGGCCTGTCCTATGTAAATAGTGAGGGCAATGACGAAGTGCCCTTGTGCATCCATCGCGCGCCACTGGGCACGCATGAACGCACTGTCGGTTTCCTCATCGAGCACTACGCCGGTGCTTTTCCTCTGTGGTTGGCACCTGTCCAGGCTGTGGTGCTCCCTATTGCAGAGCGACACGCTGAATATGGCGCCAAGATCCTTGCCGCGCTCAAGGCGCGAGGCGTGCGAGCAGAGATACACGCAGATCAGACATTGAATTATCGGATCCGTGCGGCGCAGAAGAAAAAGGTCCCGTACATGATGATCCTCGGAGATCGTGAGGTTGAGGAAGAGCAGATTTCGATTCGCGAGCGCAGTGGCGAGAATCTCGATCCCATGTCCCTGGCGGCGGTATTGGATATGGTGACCGGCAAGATCAGTTCACGCAGCGGTCAGTTGCAGTAGTTAAGCCCAAAGCGACCACAGAGCAACGGGCAGAGTAGATCAGTGGCGAAGGGGCGCAGTCGCGATGGGTGGTGGGCTCGACTGTGCCACGGCGCCAGGGTGGTCTGGCGTTTTCGCTACCACCTGCTGTGTGCTGCCGTGGCCCTCGGCTTGTGGGAATCTGCCCTGATCAAGCCATTTCGCGTTTTCGTCGTCATGGTGCACGAGGTGTGCCATGCTGCGGCGGCGTTGCTTACGGGCGGCGAGGTTATCGAGATGCGGACCGCCTGGAATGAGTCAGGGCATACCATCAGTTCGGGCGGGATTGTGCCCATCATCTGTTCTGCCGGGTATCTGGGGTCCGCCTTGCTGGGGGCCCTGTTGATCTGGTCTGGTGCGTTGCCACAATTACAGCGAATCTCCCTGTTGGTCGTCGGTGCCACGACCATGGGTATGACCATGTCCTACACACCAGTCGGTGAAGGGGATTTCTATCTGGGAATCTTTGGCGGGTTGGCACTGATGGCTCTGGCCATGCATTCGCGGCGCACGGGTGAGGCAGGTTCTGTCTGGCTTGGCGTGATGCTTTGTATCTATAGTCTGTTCGATTTTCTTACCGATCTCTGGTCCTATGCAGAGTTCACCGATGCAGGAATTCTCGCTCGCCACTGGGGCATCCCGTGGCTGGCGTATCCGATTGCCATCACCTGGTCTGTTGTGTCGATCTGGGTGATGATCCGAGCCATGTCCGCTCTCGTACGACACGAGGCAGCCAGCTGATGTATCGCTGGCGACTACTACACCAGGAGAGATGTCCATCATGCGGATGAGTAGGCTTTTCAGCCAGACTCTGCGCGAAGCCCCGGCAGATGCCGAGGTAGCCAGCCACATTTTCCTCCTGCGGGCAGGTTTTCTGCGGCAGCTGGCGAGCGGGATTTTCAGCTATCTACCACTAGCTCAGCGCACGGCCCGTAAGATTGAACAGATCATCCGTGAAGAGATGGATGCCCTCGGTGCGCAGGAGATCACCATGCCTGTTGTGCATCCCGCTGATCTATGGAAGAAGACGGGACGCTACGGGATCGACGAACTGAGTCGTTTCGCCGACCGCTCCGATCGAGAAATGGTCCTGGCCATGACCCACGAGGAAGTGGTCGCTGATCTGGTCCTCAAGGAGATCAAGTCGTATCGCCAACTGCCACAGCTTGTCTACCAGATGCAGACCAAGTGGCGAGATGATCCTCGTCCGCGTTCCGGTCTGATTCGAGTGCGTGAATTCATCATGAAGGACTCCTATTCCCTCGATGCAACGGAGGAGGGATTGGAGACCCAATACAGAGCGCACTATCAGGCATACTTCAACATTTTCAATCGCTGCGGTATCCCGACAGTCGCTGTTGCAGCTGATTCTGGCATGATGGGCGGCAAGGTCTCCCATGAATACATGTATCTGACACCCATCGGCGAGGACACGATCGTATCGTGTGCCGGATGTGGCTATTCAGCGAACCGCCAGGTTGCTGGTTTTGCGAAACCTGCAGCGGTTGATGGTGAGCCAGCGGCGACTCAGAAAGTGCAAACACCTGACACGAAGACAATCGAAGCACTCGCGCAGTTGCTCTCGATCGAGGCGAGCCAGACGGCAAAGGCCGTGTTCTTCATGGGGACCTTCGAGAGCGAGCAGGCCGATGTGACGAGCGAGGAGAGACTCATTTTCGCGGTCATTCGTGGCGATCTGGACGTGAACGAAACCAAGATCGCTAATGCTGTGAAGGCATCGAGACTGCGACCGGCGACGGATGCGGAGATCACCGCCGTTGGTTGTGTCGCAGGCTACGCTTCTCCCGTCGGCATCACAGGAGCACTGGTTGTGGCCGATGATTCGATTCCGGCTTCACCGAATCTTGTGGCAGGCGCCAATGAAGAAGGTGTTCACCTGCTGAATGTGAACTATGGGCGCGACTGGGAGGCAACGGTCGTCGCCGATATCGGTGCTGCTGGCGAGGCGAATGAATGCATACAGTGTGGTCAATCGCTGACCTTGTCTCGCGGCGTGGAGGTTGGCAACATCTTCCAGCTTGGCACACGTTTTACTGATGCCATGGGAGCTACATTTCTAGACGAAAATGGCAAGGCACAGTCAGTGATCATGGGTTCCTATGGAATTGGCGTTGGCCGTCTGTTGGCCTGTGTCGCGGAAGAGCACAACGATGAAGCAGGACTACGCTGGCCGATCACGATTGCGCCATTCGAAGTCCATATCGTGTCCCTCGCCAAAGGCGATTCCGAAGCGGCGACTGTGGCCCAGAAACTCTATGATGAGTTGCTGGGACGCGACGTCGATGTATTGCTGGATGACCGACGCGAGAATCCAGGCGTGAAGTTCAAGGATGCGGATCTGATCGGCTGCCCCGTCCGCGTAACTGTGGGGGATCGTGGGCTGAAGAAGGGAATCGTTGAAGTGAAGCGGCGCGATGCTGAAGAGCCAGAGGAGGTCGCCGTGGATCAGGCTGTCGAACAGGTCAGCGCGACCCTGGCAGCTTTGTACGAGGCGATTCAACAGACCGTCGTGGAAGTGCCTTACGAGAACTGACGTCTATTCTCGGTTGGCCTCAGCGACGTGCGAGACCTGCTGTGGCTCGTAACCGATCGCCTGCCGCGCCTGGTCCATATCATACAGGGGCCAATCGCTCGCTGAGACGCCGAAGACGACTTCGTAGCGCACGTCGGGTTGCAGAATGGCGCGCTCGAAAAGGTGCACGGCATCTGCATGACCCAATTGATGCGGGTGTTCGGGGGTGGGTCGGTCAGGCTTGAAGTTGCCAATGCGGGCCGAGACGAAGGACATGTTGTGGCGGTTTGCATACATGTGGCCAAGTCCTTCGCCAAAGACTTTGCTGATCGAGTAATAACTGTCCGGCAGGGGATACATCGCATTCGTGCGCTGATTCTTGCGACCGTAGGGCCCCAGCAGACCGGCGCGACTGGCAAAGACGAAGCGGCAGACACCGGCACGGCTGGCGGCATCCATCATCTGAAAGGTGCCATCGAAGTTGCACGCCATCACCTCCTCAAAAGGAGATCCTCCTGAGGGCACGCCGGCCAGGTGAATGACGGCATCCACACCCTCCATCGCTCTGGCGCACAGGCCAGGGTCGGCAACGTCACCGACGATGTGATCCGGTAGGTCAGGCATGGCTACCCGGTCGACACCGCGAATCTGATAGCGCTCTGACAGCCCCGCCGCCACGACCCGCCCGATGTTGCCACCGGCGCCAGTGATCAGGATGCGCTCAGGTGGTCTCCACGGCAGAGCGGGCAGGTCGTCCTCTACGTCCGTCTTACGATCAGCGACCGCTACGTGAGAGACATCCTGAGGTTCGTAGCCGATCTCTCGCCGTCCGTGGTCCAGATCGTACATGGCCCAATCCGAGTCAGAGACGCCAAAGACAGCCTCATACTTCACACCTGGATGCGTGATCGCTGCAGTGAAGACTCGAACGCAATCACCATGGCTCAGTTGGTGCGGATGCTCGGGCAGGTCTCGATCGGGGTTGAAGTTTCCGATGCGAACGGACACGGCCTCCATGTCAAATCTCGATGAATACATGTATCCGAGCGCTTCACCGAAGGTCTTGCTGATGTCATAGAGGCTGTTTGGGCGCGGTAGCATATCGATCGTTCGCTGCAGACCACCAGGGTAGCTGCTCAACAGGCCGGCGCGGCTGGAGAATGCGATACGACGAATACCCAGTTCACGGGCAGCTTCAAAGACATTGTAGCAACCGACGTAGTTGTTGTTGCGAATCTCCGGCCAGGGTCTGGTTCCTGGATTGCCACCAAGATGGACGATGGCGTCAACGCCCTCCGCTGCGCGTCGCACGAGATCGAAATCTCCAAGATCTCCCACGATCGTTTCCTGCAGGTCGGGCATCTCGACGATATCACTGCCGCGGACGCGGTGGCCCTGACTTTCAAGGCCTGCGGCGACAAATCGACCAACCTTGCCAGCGGCACCGGTTACTAGAAC
>Ga0233434_1002161_pt1 | contig 17744 bp, 14 predicted proteins | sample SI_122_August201_4_FD_182738 | JGI IMG/M metagenome (GOLD analysis project Ga0233434, IMG submission 182738) | Seawater microbial communities from Saanich Inlet, British Columbia, Canada - SI_122_August2016_120_MG | ecosystem: Environmental > Aquatic > Marine > Inlet | place: Canada: British... | reverse complement strand
GTCGCCTTGCGTCGCCTGTTCTCCAGGTGAATCGAGTAATAGTTCCCGGCGAATATGATGAGTGCGCCGATCAACACCGGCAGCTGCGCGGTTTCGTTATAAAGCAGGAGCCCGACCGCCACGATCAGCGGCAGGCGCATGAAATCCATCGGGACCACGATGGTCTGATCCGCCATCGAAAGGGCCTTGGCCGTACAATAATGAGCTGACAGGCCAACGGCGCCGACGACGAACAGCCAGAACAGCTGCAGCCAGTCCGGCGTGACCCAGACAAACACCGACAGCGCGATACCCATCGGCAACTGGATCACGGACATATAGAGCAGGATGGCGATCGGCGCGTCGGTGCGGGTCATGTATTTGGTGATTGTCAGGGTCATGGCGAAACCCACGGCGGCACCCAGTACGGCCAGCGTGCCATGGTCGATGGCTGCGACCCCGGGGCGCAGGATGATCAGGATGCCGATGAACCCGAAGGCCACCGCGACCACCCGGCCCCGGTTCAGCCGTTCACCCAGGAACAGCACGGCCAGGATCGTCGCCCAGATCGGTGCGGTAAATTCGATCGCGAATACTTCGGCCAGCGGCAAAAGGCCGATCCCCGTGATCCAGCCCAGCTGCGCTGCGAAGTGAACAAAATTCCTACCGAACTGGAGTTTCAGGTTGTTTGTCCGCCAGATCGCACGGCCCATGGTCAGCGCAAAGGGCAGCAGAATTAGAAGCGCGCCGATGCTGCGGAACAACATGATCTGGAAACTGTGGATCTCGCCGGAAAGCTCGCGCACCGCGATGGCCATCAGGGTGAACGACAAAAGAGTGCCCGTCATCCAGGCGACCGCTTGAAAAAGCGGTGCCTGAGATTTCGCCTGAGGCGGGGTCTGGGGTCTCATGTCGGGAAGGTCCGGCGTGCGGTCGCGTTGTGGGACCGGCGCAAACCTAGCCTAGCCGATCAACCGAGAGATCGTCGGCGACCCTGGCGAGGTTCTCGAGCAGCGGGTCGGGCAGCGGGATGCCATTTGCCGTTCGGTCCGCATAGGCGGCGTGGGTGCCTTCGCCCGGCAGGCGAACGCGCTCGACGCCGGGCAGGGTCGGTGATCCATGCATCTCCGCGATTACCGCATCGACCTGCTTCTTGAAGTCGCCAACATCCATGAAGGCTGAGATGTTGACCGCCAGGTAGAACTGGCCGGTGTTGGTCGGCGACGCGGCGTCTGCGTTCATGTCGACGACGTTCTTGCCGAAATGGGCACCATTGAGCGTGCCCGCCAGGATGCCGAAGATCAGCGCCAGCCCGTAGCCTTTCGGGCCGCCGATCGGCAGCAGATAGCCGGTGTCCGCCTTGCTGGCGTCGGTCAAGGGGCCGCCGTCAGGGCCGACCATCCAGCCCTCCGGCATTTCAATGCCGCGCTGGGCATAGACCTTGACCTTGCCGTAGGAGGTCACGGTCGTGGCCATGTCGAGGACGATGGAATCTTCCTTGTCGGCCGGGACCGACACGGCGATCGGATTGGTCGAGAGCAGCGCCTCCGTACCGCCCCAGGGCGGCAGGTGATTGGCGCTGCCGACTGCCACGTAGAGGCCGATCATGTCGTGATCCAGCGCCATGTTGGAATAGACCCCGGCCGCACCGGCATGGTTCGAGCTGTGCAGGCCGACCCAGGCGACGCCGGCGGTCTTGGCTTTTTCGATCGCCACTTCTGCGGCCCTGTGGACCACGAGATGACCCATCCCGTTGTCGCCATCGACCAGCGCCATCGCGGTGCGTTCCTTCTCGATCTTGATGTCCGGCGTCGGGTTGAAGCCGCCCGATTTCAGGCGCCCGATGTATCCCGGTAGCCGGAAGATGCCGTGGGAGTCCTTGCCGAGCATGTCGCCCTCGGCCATCAGATTGGCCACCTTGGCGGCGTCAGCATCGGGCATGCCGGTCGCGGCGAAACACCGCGTCATGAAGGCCTCGATCTGGTCGCGGGTGTAGCGTTGCATCGTGTTTGCGTCGGCCGGCATTTTCACTCTCCCCAAAACATTTTTCTCGTTGGTCGCACCATAGACAAAAAACAGACTGCCCGGCGAGTGGCCGGCGCAATATACTCCTGTTCTCCAGTGGATGAAGAATGATGCCCAAGCCCAAGTTGGATTCAGCCGATGCCTGATATTGCTCTAGAAGATCGCACCGTCCTTCAACTGGCGGAGGATTTGCGCGGCGGCCGGACGAGCGCGGCCGCGCTCGCCGAAGCCGCGATCGCCAACCACGAGGCCGGCGACGCCACATTCGGGGCCTACAAGACATGGGACCCGGCGCGGTTTCGCGCCGAAGCGGAGATCGCCGACCGGGCGTTTGCGGCCAACTTCGACCTCGGGCCGCTGCAAGGCATTCCTGTTTCGGTGAAGGATCTGTACGGCGTTCGCGGCTATCCGACGTTTGCCGGATCGCCACGAGAATTGCCTCAGGAATGGCGCCACGAAGGACCGGTGATCCGGGCTCTGCGCGGGCAGCTTGCCGCGGTTTCGGGCAAGACCCATACCGTCCAGTTTGCCTTCGGCGCACTGGGTACGAACCCCCATTGGGGGACACCACGCAACCCGTGGGATGCCGACGATCATCGCGCCCCCGGCGGCTCCAGCGCGGGTGCCGGGGTCAGCCTGTGGGAGGGCTCGGCGCTGCTGGCGATGGGCACCGACACGGCGGGTTCGGTGCGCATGCCGGCGAGCATGACGGGGACCGTCGGGATCAAGACAACTCAGGGCCGCTGGTCGCTCGAGGGCATCACGCCGCTGAGCAGCACGCTCGATACGCCCGGCGTGCTTGCACGCTCCGTTGCCGACGCCGCGCTGGCGTTTTCGGTGATCGATCCCGACGTCAGTCCGGACCCCACCAGCTTCCTGGCCGACATAGAAACGGCGACCGTCGGGGATTTCCGGGTCGGCGTTTGCGAGACCTTCTTTGCCGATTGTGACCCCGGCGTCGCGGAAGGCGTGCGGGCGGCGCTGGCGGAACTGGAAGCGGCCGGCGCGCGGATCACGCAACTAGAGATTCCGGACCTCGACGAGGTCGATCAGATCTTCCGCACCGGCGGCCTTTCGGCCTTCGAGTTTGCCAGCTTCATCAACGATGTGTTGCCGGACTTCCTTGAGGATATCGACCCGATGGTGGGGTCGCGTTTCGACAAGATGACGGCCCTGACCGCGGCCGAATATCACGGACGCCTACGCCGGATGGCGGCACTCTCACAGGCCGCCCACGCCGCAATAGCCGGCGTGCATGCGGTCGTCGGGCCGACGATCCCGATCACGCCGCCGAAGATCGCCGATGTGCAGGATCCCAAGGCCTATATGAAGGCCAATCTGATGGCCGCGCGAAATACGACCGTGGCCAATCTGCTGGCGATGAGTGCGGTGACCATTCCCGTGGCACTCGACGCGGCGGGCATGCCGGTCGGGCTCCAGATCAACTGTGCGGGCGGTGATGACGCGCGCGCCGTGGCCATCGCCCGGGCGTTCGAGAAAGTTCTGGGGACCGCGCGGCAACGTCTGGGGACACCGCCGCTCGCGTCCTAGTTCCGGATTTACGCGTCTGCCCGGTCTGCGACCGCGATGATGCGCTCCATGGTGCGCAGCACCGGCCGCTCGATCAGCTTCCCGTCGACCACGACGATGCCTGTGTTGGCCTCCGTGAACGCCGCCACGATCTTGCGGGCATGGGCGATCTCGTCCGCGCTCGGTGAGAAGATCTCGTTGATGATCGCGATCTGGTTGGGGTGGATCGAACCCTTGCCGGTGAAGCCCAGGCGCGCGCTGGCCTCTGCTTCCTGGCGCAGGCCATCGAAATCCTTGAGGTCGAGCCAGGGCACGTCGATCGCGTCGACCCCGGCGGCTGCGGCCGCGTGGACGACCCGTGAACGGGCATAAAGCAACGGTTCCCAGGCGTATTCGCAGCGCAGATCCGCGGCGAGATCGACGCCGCCGAACAGCAGGGAATCAATGCGGTTGCTGGCATGGGCGATGTCATAGGCCGCTTCGAGCCCGTGATTGGTCTCGATGATGATCTGCAACCGGACCGGCAGGCCGAGTTCGTCGAGCCTGTCGGAGACGGACCTCACTTCTTCGGCCGAATTGACCTTGGGCAGCATCAGGGCCGGAGGCGGGGACTTGGCTTCGTAAATCGCCTCGAGATCCGCCTGCCCGTAGGTGCTGCCAATCTCGTTCACGCGGACGATCCGCTCGACCCCGTCATCGGCCTGCGCCTCGGCGAAGATCCCGAGCATATTCTCCCGCGCTGCGTCCTTGTCGTGAGGCGCGACGCCGTCTTCGAGCTCGACGCAGACGATGTCCGCACCCGACCCGAGGGCCTTTGTGAACATCGATGGATCTGTGCCGGGGGAAAAGATGAAGCTGCGGCGGGGCTGAATGGAAATGGGCATGGGTGATCTCAATCTGTCTGTTCTGCGTAGACTATCGACTGCACAAACTCTTTGAGCATGTTTCGAGACGCTCTTCCATCCGCTATTATCGGCGCAAATCAGCCCGTGACCGGGAAAAACCGGAACAAGTTTTTTGCGGTTCAGCGTCGCGATCGAGATCGCGGCATGTGATAAACCCGCACGCAGAACACAACAGGGAAGAGACGGCCCGCAATGTCCGCCGCAAAACCGACTGTCGCCATCCTGGTGACGATGGATACCAAGGCGCCCGAGGCGCTGTTTGTCGCGTCGTGCCTGGCGAGTGCCGGTACCACGCCGTGGATCGTCGACCTTTCCCTGATGCCCCATGACAGTGAGGGTGCCGACATGACCGGCGGCGATGTTGCGGAAGCTGGCGGGCACAGCTGGGACGCCCTTGCGAAGATGGACCGGCGCGCCGCCTCCGATGCGATGCTGGAGGGTGCCACGAAGGTCGTGCGTGGTCGTTTCGACGACGGACAGCTGGCCGGCGCCATCGGCCTGGGCGGCGCCAACGGCACGACCATGGCCTGTGCGATCATGCGTGCGCTGCCCTATCTGGTACCCAAGGCCATGGTGAGCGCCGTCGCCGCGACCGCCGCCGTGCAGTGGTATGTGGCGGAAGCCGACATCGCCATGCACGCCTCGATCGGCGACGTGGCGCTCAACCGGATCACCAAAGCGGCGATGGAGAATGCGGCAGTGGGTGTGGCCGCGGCGGCCTGTAACCGGGCCGGCAAGGCCGCGCAGACCGAAGATCACCCGCCGCTGGTCGCGATTTCGTCCTTCGGTGGGACGGCGGGGTGCGTCGACCGGGTGCAGGCACAGATTGAGGCGCAGGGCTTCGAGGTCATTCTGTTTCACGCTTCGGGCATCGGCGGCCGGGCGCTCGAGCGGCTGGCGCGCGAAGGCGAGCTGGCCGGGGTGCTCGACATCACCACCCATGAGCTCACGGATTTTGTCACCAACGGCGTGTATGACGCAGGCGGCGAGCGGCTGACGGCTGCGGGCGCCATGGGGCTGCCGCAGGTCGTCGTGCCCGGCGCGATCGACCATTCGAATTTCTGGACCGGGCAGGTCCCCGAGCGTTATCGCGAACGCGAGTTCTTCCAGTACAACGCGCAGAACCTTCTGATGCGCACGAATGCCGACGAGATGGACGAGCTCGGCCGGGCATTCGCCGAACGCCTCAATGGCGCGAAGGGGCCCATTCGCGTGCTGGTGCCGCTTGAGGGTTACAGCGAGCACACGAAGCGCAAGACGTACGACCTCGCCGAGAATGAGCTGGGGAACTGGAAGCAGCCCGAGACCGACCGGGCGTTCAGCCGGGCCCTGGGTGAGAATTTGACCAGCGGCACGGTCGAGGAAATCCCGTGCCACATAAACGATGCCGCCTTTGCAGATGCCTGCGTGGCGGCCTTTCTTGAAATCATCGGGTCCGCACCGGGCGGCACCCGCACATCCGGAGCAACGTGATGAGCCTTTCCATTGAGGTCGAACATTTTGAGACCGACGTCCTGATCGTGGGCGGCGGTGCCGCGGCGACCATGGCCGCCTTTGAGTGCGCCATAGCCGGCGTCAAGACGATCCAGGTCACCAAGGGCCGCGCGACCAGCGGCACAACGACGGTCGCGCGCGGCGGATTCGCCGCCGCGATGGGCAAGGACGACAGTCCCGCCCAGCATCTGGAAGACATCCTGAAATATGGCGGCGAGCTGATCGATGCCGAGATGGCGCGGGCCTGGTGCGAGGATATCGTCCAGATCGTGAAGGACCTCGAGGAATGGGGGGCCGAGTTCATCCGCGGCGAGGATGGCGAGCTCGACCTGAAGATGTTCCCCAACCACTCCCATCCGCGTGCGTGCCATCACTACGACACCACGGGCAACATGGTGACCAAGGTCCTGTCGAAGCGCCTGCGCGGCGACGACCGTATCGAGAAGCATTCGCTGACCGCGATCGTCGATCTGGTGAAACACGAGGGGCGCGTCGTTGGTGCCTGGGGCGTGGATTACCGCAACGCGAAACTGGTGATCTACACCGCGCAGCAGGTGATCCTTGCGACCGGCGGCGGCAGCGGCCTGTTCTATGTGAACGACAACCCGCCGCAGGTGACGGGTGACGGCTATGTCATGGGCTTCCGCGCGGGTGCCGACCTGCTCGGTATCGAGATGATCGATTTCCAGGCCATGTGCTGCTCGCCGGAAGAACTTTTCGGCTTCGCGCCGCATCCCACCGGCTTCATCAATGCCGGTGCGGTGTTCCGCAACGAGGACGGGGAGGAGTTCCTCAAGCGCTACTTCCCGGACACGGCCGAGAAGTCATCGCGCTCCGAGGTGATCCTGGCGATGGCCAAGGAAATCCATGCGGGCCGCGCCGGCTCCACGGGCGGCATTTACATGGATGCCACGGCCATCCCGATCGAGACCATCCAGAAGCAGATCCCGCACGTCTACAAGACCTGCCTGCATCGGGGTATCGACATCACCAAGACGCCCCTCGAAGTTGCGCCGGGAAGCCACACCTGGCTCGGCGGCCTCGACGTCGACACCTACGGCCAGAGTTCGATCCCGGGCCTGTTCGCCGCGGGCGAGACGGCCGGCGGTATCCATGGCGGCAACCGCATCGGCGGGTCGGCACTGGCCGCCTCGCTGGCGTTCGGTCGTCGCGCCGGCCGCAAGGCAGCCGAGCTTGTCGGCTCCGAGCCGGTCTCGGTTCCGACCCTGGGCGACAATGCGATCCCCGAAGCCGAACGTGAGTGGCTCGCCGGCCTGATGGAGCGGACCGACGGCCCGTTCCAGGGCGATGTGCGGATGCATTGCCGGATGCTGGCCCATGACAAGCTGGGCCCGATTCGCGACGAGAATACGCTGCGCGAGGCGCTGACCGAGTATGAGCGTATCGAGAACGAGGATCTGCAGACCCTGCGGCTGTCCGAAGCGGCCCGCGAGACCGGCAAGGGCCGGGGCGAGGAAATCGAGAGCGCGCTTTCGATCCGCAACCTGGCACTTCTGGGCCGTATTCTCGCGACAGCTGCGTTGGAGCGCGAGGAAAGCCGCGGCGCCCATTACCGGCTTGATTATCCCGAGCCGAATGATGCCGACTGGCGCAAGGTGACGCGCCTGCATCACACGGAAAGCGGCGGAATCGAATTCTCGACCGATCCGGTAAAGAATGTCGCGGGAGGTGCCTGAATAGCCTGAATTCGCGGGCCGATGGTCACGGGCGAGGCACAGGTTCTGTGACCCTCGCGGCGCTGACGGGCGGAGGAGAATATGCGAATTTCGCCGCAGATCAGATTGCGTGGTGCGAACCAATACATCCCTTTGATTGCGCCGCATAATTGGATATGGTCTGAACTGAATTGTAGGCCTGTTTGGGAGCGGACGCTTTGCGCGTCGGGTGATCTCAGATCGGTGTTTTGATCTAAAACTGTAGCCTTGTGAAAGTGCTGGGAGAAAAGAATGCGATACGGAACAGCGAATTTCGGCATTGCCGGAGTTGATTGGCAGGAGAAGGTCAACTGGGACCGCCTGCGTAATTATCGGCTCGAGCGCGCGCGCGACATGATGAAGAAGGCTGGCCTTGGCGCCATGCTTTGCATGTATGACGAGAACGTTCGCTACATCACCGGCACGCTGACGCCGGGTTGGAACCGCCTGAAGCCAGGCCTGCGCTACGCGCTGCTGTGTGGCGATGCCGCACCGGTGCTGTTTGAGCAGGGCGATATCGGCATGCAGGTCGAGCGCCACGCGCCGTGGATTCCGCCCGAGAACATCCGTTACTCCTACGCCTGGATCAAAGGCGCTGCGGGTGGTGCCTCGAAGCAGCAGGTGACCAAGTTCACCAATGCGATCAAGGAAGAGATGGCCCGTTTCGGCGTTGCCGGCGAAAAGCTGGGCGTTGATTTCGTCGACATCAACATGATGGAGCACTTTGCCGAAGAGGGCATTTCGTGGGCCGACGGCATGTCGCCGATGATGGACGCACGCGCGGTCAAGAGCAAAGACGAGCAGGAATGTGCCCGCATCGTCGGCGCGATCGGCGACGCTGCCCATTGGGAGTGCATGAAGTTCCTGAAGCCGGGTATCACCGAGAACCAGGTGACCGCGCACATCATGAAGTTCCTGTACGACATTCCGGGCATGGAAGATGTCGAGGACGTCATCGTTTCCTCGGGTCCGAACACTTGGCCGAACTGGCGTAACTTCGGTGATCGTATCATCCAGCCGGGCGACATCGTCTTCATGGATTTGGCGGCGCTGACGTGGAATGGCTACAAGTCCTGCTACTACCGCACCTATTGTGTTGGCCGCGAGCCGACGCAGGAGATGAAGGACGTTTACGCCGTGGCGCTCGATTGGCTCCAGGGTTCGATGGAAGCGGTCAAGGTTGGTGCCTCGACCCGCGACATCGCGCTGAAATGGCCGTCCGCCAAGGAAGCCTGGGGTTACGAGGAAGAAGATCAGGCAGCCGCGAACCTGTGGGGCCACGGCCTGGGTCTTGCCCAGTACGATCCGCCCGTCATCTCGCGCATCTGGTCCCTCGATCATCCGATCGAGATCCAGGAGGGCATGGTCTTCGCTCTCGAGACGCAGCACGGCATTCCGTTCAAGTTCGGCGTCCGCATCGAAGAGATGCAGATCGTCCATGCGGACGAGACCGAGGTCATCACCAACTTCCCGGTGAATCAGATCACGGTCGTCGACCCGATGCCGCACTAACCCTGCGGGTTTGAGCTTCACGACGGAGCTTAAAATTTAAATTGGTTCGGCCGGGCGGCTTGATCGCCCGGCCGAATTGATAACTGGACCCGGTTTTCGTTTCGGTTTTACCGTCGGGTCCAAACTTGGAAGGTGCAGGAACATGGCGAAGTTCGTGGTGCGGCTGACTGACGAAGCGGCGACGGATGCGGAACGGTTCGGCCCCAAGGCCGCCAACCAGGCGGCGCTCGGCCATGCCGGGCTCCCGACCCCAGGCGGTTTCGTGCTCGGCGCGGATGCCTACTTCCACCAGCTGGAATCGCTCGGACTGGTCGATGCCGCGGAACAGGCGGTGAGCCTGCCCTTCATGGAATCGCGCGGCCCGATCGCCGAGGTGCGCATCGGCCTTTTCTCCGAGCCGATTGCCGCCGACATCGAGGCCGAGTTGCTCGACGCTTACCGGACGCTGACGGCGGAGACCGGGATGCGGCTTGCCGTGCGGTCGTCCTCGCTGATGGAAGACACCGAGGGCTCGTCCTTCGCCGGACAGTTCCAGACATTTCTCGGCATCGAGGGCGAGACGGATTTCCTGACCGCCGTGCGCGCATGCTGGGGGGCGCTGTGGTCGCCGCAGGCCATGCGCTACATGCAAGACAAGAAGATCAGCGCGATCGACACCGCGATGTCGGTGCTGGTCCAGCCGCTGATCGAGGCGGAGGCGTCCGGTGGTGGCCTGAGCCAGACGGCCGATGGCGGCATGTCCGTCAGCGCCACCTGGGGGCTCGGTGAAGCGCTCGCCCAGGGCGAGGTCGTGCCCGACCGCTATGACCTGACATCCGAGGGCAAGCTGGTCGAGGCGATCAGCGGCCAGGAATTCGAGCACAGCGCCTATTGCCACGCGCATCAGGCGCCGCCGCAGAATCCGATGGCCGCCGTGGCCGCGACCCAAGCGCAGGGCCACGAACACGATCATGACCATGCGCATAAACACAGCCATGATCATGACCACGACCACGACCACGACCACGACCATGACCATGATGACGCGCCGTCCGGCGACGAGACGACGCGTCTCCAGTGCCTCACCACCGATGATGTTCACCAACTCGCCCGCTACATGAAGGTGGCCGAGAAGATGATGGGCCTCGCGGTGGAGGTCGAGTGGGCCAAGGACGAGATCGGCATCAAGATGTTGCAGGCACGACCGCTGCATGTTGAGGAGCCGATTGTGCTGGACGAAGTCTGGCGCGGCCGGCCGGGCCTGCGCGGCCATCCGGGCGGCATGGGCTGGGGTTCGGGCCGGGCCTGCGTGATCAACTGCGAGTGCGAGATTTCACGGCTGAACTATGGCGACGTGCTGGTGACCAATGTCGCCGGACCTGCGCTGGTCGGCGTTTTGCCGCGGGTGGCGGCGATCGTCGCGGAACTCGGCGGCAGCACGTCGCATCTGGCCTCGCTGGGCCGCGAGCGCGGCATTCCGATGGTTCTCGGCGTGGCCGGTGCGACGCGTCAGATCCCGGACGGCGCGACCGTCGGGGTCGATGGGGTCGGCGGCATCGTGCGCTGGCTGAAGCCGGAGCTGAACGAGAAGCAGCCGATGCCGATGATGCACCCGGGTGAGATGCGGTCCCCTGGGTAAGCTCTGTATGAGCGCCCTCAGTGATCTCCGGAACGCGAAACGTTCCTAGTGATCCATGATGATCTTCATCCGGCCGGTGGCTTCGCTGGTCAGCATGTCGAGCGCACCGGAGAGATTCTCCAGGGGCTCACGGTCGCTGATCATCGCGTCGAGCTTGACCATGCCGCGCTTGACCAGATCCATCGAGGCCACGAAGTCCTGACCCTTCGACGCGCGCGCGTTGAGGATCTGAATTTCCTTGAAATAGAACTGGTAGAACGGCAGTTCGGCCTTCGTCTCGGTGTAGATGCCGAAGGGCATGATCGCGCCGCCGGTCCGGACCATGTCGAAGGCCTGGCCGAGGGTCAGCACCTTGCCGGCGGACTCGATCACCAGGTCGGCGCCGTCGCCCTTGCTGACCTCGAGGATCTTGTCCTTGATGTCGTCGCTGGGCGCATAGGTGTAGTCGGCCCCGAGAGACTTCGCGAGATCGAGCTTCCACTGGGACCGCGTGATGCCGATGACCGTGGCGCCGCGCGCCTTGGCCAGCTGCACATGAAGCTGGCCGGTGACGCCGAGACCGAGCACGACGACCACGTCGCCGGGGAAGATGTTGGCCATGCGATGGCCGTGCATGCAGGTGGTCAGCACCTGGATCAACGGGACCTCATGGTCGGCGATCTCGTCGGGCACCACGTAGCAGTTGGCCGGCGGGACGGCGACCAGGTCGGCAAAGCCGCCATTGATGTCGCGCCCGATCAGGCCGCCGCGGGTGCAGATATGCTGCTGGTTGTGCAGACAGGCGTGGCAGGTGCCGCAGTGATAGACCGGGTCGACCAGCACGCGCTGGCCCTTCCTGGCGTCGGTCGCATCGGTGAGCAGCTCGCCGACCATCTCGTGCCCCATGACGATCGGCTTGGGCGCCGGGATACCGCCGCTGAGGATCTTGAGGTCCGTCCCGCAGATGCCGGAACTGGACACGCGCACCAGGGCTTCACCCTGATCCGTCGTGGGCTCGGGAATGTCCCGTTGCTCGATCACGTTGGGTTCTGTGAGCACCATTGCGCGCATGGCTGTATCTCCCTGGTATCTACGGTAGCTGCCGGCAGCTAGAGCCGGCCTGTTTGGGCCGGCCTACTTGAACACGTCCGGATTGGCGGGCCACTTCGGCTGTCCGCCGTTGAGCACCGTCAGAATGTCGCCGGCAACGGTTGTCTGCAGATCGAGCAGCGCATCTTCCGAGTAGAAAGACGTGTGCGGATTGATCACCACATCGTCACGGCTCAGGATCGGGTCGTCCTCGGCGGGCGGCTCCTGGGGCAGCACGTCGAGACCCGCCCCGGCGAGCTCGCCGGCGTCGAGTGCGGTGACGAGAGCTTTGGTATCGATCAGGCCGCCGCGTGCGGTGTTCACGATATAGGCGGTGCTCTTCATCTTCGCGAAGGCGTCGGTGGAGAACATGTTCTCGGTCGCAGGGGTCAGCGGCGCGTGGACCGACACATAGTCGGAACGCTCAAGCAGCGCATCAAACTCGACCAGCTCCACACCCTTGGCCGCGGCGACCTCGGGCTTCACATAGGGATCGGACGCAATGACGTTGATGCCGAAGGCCTGGGCCTTCACGGCCACGAGCTGGGCGATGTTGCCGAAGCCCACGAGGCCCATGGTCTTGCCCCGGAAGCGCATGATCGGCACCACGGCCGGCATTTCCCAGCGGCCCTGCTTGACCAGCTTGTCGGCAAGCGCGGTCTTGCGGGCTGCGGTCAGCAGCAGCGCCATCGTGTGATCGGACACCTCGTCGAGGCAATATTGCGGGGCATACACAACGGGAATGCCCGCCGCGGTGGCGGCTTCGAGGTCGATATTGTCGAGGCCGATGCCGAAGCGACCGATCGCGCCGCAACCGTCGAGCGTGTCGATGACCTTCGCGGTGATCTGGGCGTAGGTGACGAACAGCGCCTTGGCGCCCTTGGCCGCCTCGATGATGGCGTCCTCGGAGGTGTCCGCGGCCATCGAGATAACCGGATTGAAGCTTGCGAGCACCGTTTCGACGGGTTCCAGCGAGGGGAACGGTGAATCGGCGACGGCAAAGGTCGTGCTATCAGCCACGAGGCCTCTCCTTTGATATTATCGTTGTTGAACAGTTTCTGGCCGGACTCGTATCAGCCGATCCGGGGCTTGTCCAGTTGGCCCGGCGCACGGGTTTTGTGCCGTCAGGGTTTGGCGTCCGGCGGTATGGAGTAGGTGCCGGTCGCATGCGCGATGGGTGCGTCTTCTCCCTCGGAGCGCAGGGTCACCTCGATGACCGCGAGCCGGCGCCCCAGCTTGATGATGTTGCAGTCCGCAACGACATCGACGGGGGCGGGAAGGCGCAGGAAATTGATGTTCAGGTTGGTGGTCACGGCGAGTTCGACCGGGCCAATGGCGCCCATCAGTGCCGCGTACATGCCGAAGTCGGTCAGCGCCATCATGACCGGGCCGCTGATGGTGCCGCCGGGGCGGGTGAAGTGGGCATTGAACGGCGCACGCACCCGCGCGGTGCCCTCGCCGATTTCCTCGGCACGGAAGCCGTAATTGGCCGCGATCGGCAGTTCGCGCTCGGTCAGGGTGTTGAACGCTTCGGGAGTGATTTTTGACATGAACTCTCGGGAATTTGTGAGCAGATTTGAAATTAGCGAGGGCTCGCCTGCGCTGAACTGACATTATCAGACCCTGGCGCCTCGTGGATCAGGATTGAGCTGATATGGCGTTGTGATCGCGACGAATTGCCAAAGGCGTTACCCGCCCTTTCACGGATATAGTTTCCTGTGCCTCGAACCCGCCGTCAGCCAAACCTGCTTCAACGACGATCTCTCCGGCCTTGGCGGCCGAACACAGCCTGGCCGTCACATTAACGGCGTCGCCGATCACCGTAAAATCGCGACGATCCTTAGGACCAATGGTGCCGGAGATCACCTCGCCTTTATAAATGCCAATCCCCAATAGTCGCGGCAGCCTGTCCTTCGTTGCTATGGCCTGAATTTCTCTCGCTGCTGCGATAGCTCTTCGACTGCCGTCGTCGCTGTCGAACCGGGCGAGGATGGCGTCGCCGATCATCTTGTCCACGTCTCCACCATGTCGCGTGAGGATATTTACCTGGAGCGTCATAATATCATTCAGGAAATCGACGACTTCTTCGGGAGCTCGCCGTTCACTAAAACCGGTGAAATCCCGAACGTCAGAGAAGAAGAGGGTCGTGGTAATCCGCTTTGAGTGAATGCTGTCGTCGCCCGCTGCTTCGAGGGCAGCATTTACGGCTGTCGACGATACGAATGACTCCAGGCGCAGGCGCAGTTCATCAATCAACTTCGTTCGTGCATCGATATCGGATTGAGCTTTCCCCACCAACCGATCAAGCGCGAGGCCGAGCAAAAGAAACAAAAGCCCTAAGGTCGATACGATCGGCAGGGCAGACTTGGCGTAAATGGCATCCAGATAACCTACCGGTTCGTACAACTCGAACACCGCTCTTAGAGAACCGCTGTCGTCGAACACGGGGACGTACAACTCGTACTGCTGCGATCCGTCGGGCAAGGTCTTGGTCACGATTCCGGATTCGGCCTCTGCGATCACTTCCCGCAACGCGTTTCCCTGTTCGCGTGTCCCGATTTCTTCGGCATTCGTAGCGTACAGAACCGTTCGGTTGAGGTCGTATACCTTGAGTTCTTGAAGGTTCTGCTCGCGAACTTCTCGTTCAAACGCCGCGGTTAAAATAGACGCATCTTTCGTTTGCAGGGTTTCTGCCGGTGAGCGACCTGCCATGATCTCTGTCCAGGCGGTCTGGTCGCTTCCCGCCACCGATCGCTCGATCGTTTGTGCCCTTTGTTGTGCTAGCTCCAGATAAATTGCCTCGACCGTGTGTAGCGCCGTCAGCCCAATGATCAGAAGAGAGATGCCGACGAATGCGAGTAGGGCTGGGACGAAACGCCGTCGAAATCGTGTTTTTAGGGGGAAAGGTTCGCCCATTGGCGACGAGCTATTGATGGGCTGGATCACGGTGTGATCATCGTTTGTGGCTCTTGGGGGCATAATTACCTTCGGGCATTTGCGGTGATCGCGATATCCACGTGCTGAGATTTTTGTCGCATCCTTAGGGATTGGTCTTTCGAATCGATGATTGTCGTATGTCAGGGCTGATGTGTTGGAGTGCACCCCCCGACGGTGAGGTAATTCCCTGCGAGATCAAATCATCGGTTTTGCAACACCTCATCTTTCAGGCGGCAACCAATCACTTTCGACGGCCTTGCGGCGGCTTAAACGCAGGGCGAGACCGACTGATACGCCAATACCAATGGCGACAGTCAAATCAACCACGACGGTGAGCACAAGCGTGAGCAGCAGAAGCATGAGGTCGCTTTTCCTGCCGCGCGCGTATTCGCCCCACTTATGCGGCTCGGTCATGTTCCACGCGGTTAGAATTAGAAGTGCCGCAAGTGCTGGCATGGCCAGATAGCTTGCGAGCGGAGCAGCAAGCAACATCACCAACAAAATAACAGCGGCGTGAACAATTCCCGCTACAGGTGTTTTGCCACCTGCCTTGATGTTGGTGGCAGTTCGCGCAATCGCGCCTGTGGCGGGCAGACCGGTGAACAGAGCCGAGGCGATATTGGCGATACCCTGAGCAGACAATTCGGCGTTCGGCCTGTGACTGCCGTCTATCATCTTGTCGGCAACCATGGCCGATAGAAGAGATTCTACGGCAGCCAAGAAAGCAATGATGAAAGCCGAGGGAAGGAGTTCGATAATTCGAGAAGGTGAAAGATCCGGCAGTTGCGGCCAAGGCAACTGGCTTGGAAGTTCACCAAAGCGAGAACCAAGCGTATCGACTGGCAACGACATGAAGGCTACGAGAGCCGACCCAACGCCTACGGCTACGATGAGACCGGGAAAACGCGGCGCGACGCGTCGCAGCAATACAATTAGGACGAGTGTGACGAACGCAATGGCAATTGTCGCCGGGCTGAATGTCTCCCGGGCGTGCCAAAGCATGGGAATTTTTTCGATAAAGTCTGCGGGAACCTTATCAACGGCCAAGCCAAGAAAATCTTTTAGCTGGCTTGTGGCAATAATGACGCCAATACCAATGGTGAAACCGTTCACCACGGCTTCTGGAACAAAAGCGATTAGGTTTCCCGCACGGAAATAGCCCCCAACGAGCAAAATTATGCCTGCCATAAGGGTCGCTAAAACAAGTCCGTCATAGCCATGTTGGGCGATCACCCCGAACACGACGACGATGAAAGCTCCAGTCGGCCCCCCTATCTGAACTCGACTGCCGCCAAAGAGTGAAATCAAAAACCCACCGACTATGGCGGTTACGATTCCCTTTTCCGGGGCAGCACCAGAAGCAATAGCAATGGCGAGACTGAGTGGCAGAGCAACCATTGCAACGGTTGCGCCCGCCAAAAGGTCGCCTGCAAAAAGTTGCCAGTTATAAGACTGAATCGTCGTGAAAATCTTTGGCTGACGCATTTCGAGAGCTCATTGCAGAATTCGTGAGGCAACATGATTGTCTTTGTCCCACTTTCAGCGATCAGTGTCGCGACTCACAAAGTTGCGGGCCCTGTTTTCTTGAACTGCCCGGAAAGCACCCGGTCAATCACGCCCGGAACGAATGCCTGAAGGCTACGTGCGAACCGCTCGACACCGAATGGATAGCTTGTTGCACGGCCCTTCTGGACATCACGCCAGATGCGCAGTGCAACAGCTTCGGGTACGTCCACCTTCATCCCAAACGGCTCAATCAGATGTTCAAAAGCGGACGCCGCAGAGGTCTGCGTTGCGCGTGGCGCAGCGTAGGTCACCTTTATGCCCTCATGTCGTAGCTCGCGCCGCAAGCCGTCTGACCATCCGCGCAGACCGAACTTGCTGGCGGCATAAGCCGCGAACATGGGCATCGCAATATCGCCCAGCATCGAGCCAACGTTGACGATATGGCCCTGATCGCTGCGACGTAGGAGCGGCAGCAGGCGCGTCGTCAATAGAATCGGACCCAGAACATTGGTCTCAAGCATGGCCGAAACGTCTGTCGGTTCAATATCCCCGACCGGGCCAACGAGAATACGTCCCGCGTTGTTCACCAGCACATCAACCCGACCGTATTTCGGTTCGAGGAATTCCGCCAGGCGCGCGCAACCCGAAGGGTCGGTGACATCCAGTTGGAACGTATCCACTTGATGGCCTGAGAGTTGAGCCGCCGTGACCTCAAGTGCTGAATGTCTCCGTCCGATAAGAACAAGCCTTGCACCCCGCCGTCCGGCCATTAGCGCCAACTCACGTCCGATGCCGCTTCCCGCACCCGTAATGACGATCACCGGCTGATCATGCGGCACGGGAGGCACCTTCATTGCTTTGGTCAAGCTCGTCGAACATGCGGCCCCAAAGGTAGTAGACCATGTTCGCGGTATCGATGATCTGCGCCTGCGAGGCCGGGTCCGATATGTCGTTAACAAGGTCTCGAAAGAAAACGACATGCTCCTGATCGAGACTGCCGTGAGACATCATGTATCGAAACCCCTGGTCCGGCGTCTCGCCGATATGACCGGCAATGGCCGCGGCTGCTTTTTCAGCCAGCTGGACCGACATACCCTCAAGCACATGGACCATGCCGAGCATGGCATGGGGCCCACGCCGTGCGATGGCGTCATACATGAAGCCTACCAGCGCACGCACGGGCGGATCGCCCTCGTATTCGATGGTGTGCTCCACCGTAGCGGGTCCGACGAGATCGCGGATGTCATCGAGAATCCAGGCTTCGTGGCCTTCTTCCTCAAGGATGTACTCGCGCAAGGCACCGGCAAGCGCCCGGTCTTCCGAATTACATCTGTCCAATGCCGCCCTGAGGAGCGGACAGGTGTGGCGAACATGGTGATAGGCTTGCCCGAGATAGGACACGTACAGATCCATCGGGACTCCCTCGGCCAGAGCGCGTGAAATGACAGGGATACG
>Ga0233434_1002150_pt1 | contig 17834 bp, 23 predicted proteins | sample SI_122_August201_4_FD_182738 | JGI IMG/M metagenome (GOLD analysis project Ga0233434, IMG submission 182738) | Seawater microbial communities from Saanich Inlet, British Columbia, Canada - SI_122_August2016_120_MG | ecosystem: Environmental > Aquatic > Marine > Inlet | place: Canada: British... | reverse complement strand
CATAGTATAGTAATAGTGGTTTTTGTGCATAAAAGGATTATGCAGAATAGTTAACGCTGTTGTAAATGTAAAAAAGTAGCGAGAATAAAAAATTTCAAACTATGTTGAAATTCTAATCATTAAAGTTTCCATTCTGAAATTGTTCATTCAATCTCCTTAGTATTTCCCCTGAAATATCATCTTCATCACCAGCAGGATGATTTTGAATTTCCTTTAACGTGTCTACTTCATGTTTTCCCATATTCTTCCAGAAAAATAATGTTCCAGCATCATACCATTTTGGATACCATCCACGTTCTTCAAGCCAACTGTAAATTTCTCTATGTATTCCACAAAGATACAAGTCTTTTACTTTCATTCCCTTGTGGTTTGGATCTGTATCACCATTATCAGAGAGTAAAATTTCCCCATATTCGAGATTGTGGTTAAATGGTGGAAGTCCTTTGAATATCCAATCACTTTCACCTGAAGTCCATATCCCTCCTTTTTCACCATTATACTCTTCAGAAGTTTTCATGAAATTGATTTCGGTAACTAATTCTTGTAATCCTTTCATTACTTTGGCTCTACTCCATTGTTTCAATTATCATATCACCTCAAAACTGTCACAATAATGACAGTCCATGTAATTATCAAAGCGCCAATGGATAATCCTCTCCAAAACATTGTCTTTGAATTTGAGCATTTTACTTGTGGTTCATACCCTGCAGGCATTGCACCTGCTCTAACTTGACTTCCCTCAACATCAATTACTTCTGTAGGCTGAATTAATTTTGGAATATCAGTCTTTGAATACTGTTGGTGTTGATCCCATTCCTCACCAGTATGGTGATAACGATAACCAATATTACATTGATGCCACTTGCATACATGTAATTTCTTGTTAATCATTTTTTCCTCCAATGGATTTTTTTGTAGAACTTTAATCCCAATCTCATAAAGTTATCATCAAATCCGATTCTCTCAAAGACTCGTCTAAGATAGTATGTTCTAACAAACGAAACTGTAGCATACACTGATGTAACAAAGAGATTTGCAATCAACAAATCATCTTGTAGCCATGTTAGCGATATTGGTAAGATTACAATGCCCAAAGCATAGCCAATTGGATAGCCACCAAAGGAATTGACTAGTGCTTCAGATGCACTTTTACTTCTTGCATCTTTTGTGCTAAGCATTTGTATCACCTAGTCTTTTTAGTTCAGCACGTCCTTGTGCTACTCTTTCTTCAAAATATTGAACCATACATCTATGATATTGTAGATGAGTTTCTACACGCCTCAAATCTTCAATTTGGTAGGGTTTTGCCAAGAATTTAGGAAGGATTTTGGTTAATTTCATTTCAAATCCTCCTGCCAACTAAGAACCACAGGCTCTTCATCAGCACCATTGATTGAGTCTAACAAATCAGGATTAATGATATTTCTTTTCATTTTTTCTGCAAGTAGATTAAAATCAAATGTAGAGATATCATCTCCTTCCTGAATCATTTCTTTTAGGGATTGGAAAACAGTGAACTTTCCAAAATCAATCATGTCGCAATCTCTTGGACTAAACAATTTTGTCTCCTCCTTTTGGAATAGATAGTGGTTTAGTATCTAATCCATTTCCTGTTTCATTACATCTGGTTTGGTATTTACAAAATTTACACAATCCAGATACTTCTCCTTTTGGAATTGCATCTCCATGTTTTGCTGATTCAATTTCTTGGATACGAGTCTTTATCCATTCAGTCAAGTCTCTTTTTTGTACCTTGTAGGTTACAATGTCTGACATGTCAGCATACACAATGTTTAGATTCTCAACTGGAACATAATCTGAAAACATTGTATCATAGCATTGCAATTGCAAGATATGTTCAGGTTTTGGCAAGAATCCTTGCTTTATTTGCCATCTAACAAACTTTGTAGTTTTTAGATCAATGATTGTTTTTGTTTTCCAATCATACATGTCTAGTCTTCCAGCTAAAGTTGCTATCTTTCCATTATCCAAGGGAACGTAATGTTCTACATCCATTTCCCGCCACTTGTAGGCATAAGTCATGTTGTGTAAAAAGTCTCCACGAACTGTCGCCCACATGCTTTCAAGAGTTGTGTCTGCAAGTAGTTCTTCTTGAGGAATTCCTTGTTGTTTGTACAAAGATTTTCTTTGACATCCAACTAGTTCTGTTACAGAGTATCTTGATTTGTAATTGAATTTTGATAACCCATTTCGTTTTTCTAAAAAATTAACGATTCCCTTTGGAGTATCAATTTCAACTGTCTGCTCTTGGATTTTTTGTTTCTGAATTGTACTCAAATTCTTCCACCCTCCAAGATTTCTCTAACTGAAAACCCACCAAAACTTGCGTAAAGATAGGCTTGTACTAGGCTCAAAACGTTAGTCTTTTGAGTCGATTTGACGATATGGCCGTCACCCATTTGGTTTGAAACTGTTTGCTTCATGAATAATAAAGCGTGAATCGAATCATTGAGGTTTTTTTCGTATTATACGAGATTATTTCGTATTATTTGTTCATGATTTGATTTAAAATTTTGATAAGTTTTTTACAAAAAATATTGATCATGATTTTATCATCATCAGAAAAATGTTCTTCAATATTTTTACCAGTATAATGATCATTACGATTTCTAAATCCTTTAACATTATGTAAAAAAGAATTATAACGATAATCCCAATCAGGAAAATGTTTACTAGATTCCCTGTTAGTAATCATATGAATTATCGTTCCTAATGTCATGAAATCTATTGTGTTTTGTTCAGAAGAATCCAAGATGCTATCTTTTTTTCTTTCATCTTCTGCATCCTCAAATTCCTTGGTAAACTCTTTACGAAATTTTGAAACATCATTATCAAATTGTTTCATAATAAATGATTTTAACAATCTTTCAACAGTTCTAATTTTTTCACGAACTATAGACACAGTAACAATTTCAGGTTTAGATATATCAGGATTTTTTTCTATTTTTGTATCCATGATTTTTGAAACGTATTCATTAAATCTACTAAAATCATTAGATTGAGCATAGTCAAATGTTATATTTGATTTTTCTAAATAATTTTTATATTCATTATGTAATTCAGAAATATCTTCTTCAACATTTAATTCAGAAATTTTAGATTGTTTAGAAATTTTTTCTTGTAATTCAACAATACGTTCAATTTGATCATGTGTAATTTCATGTTGAAGTGATAATGCAATTGAAGCATTTTCATAATCCTCATTTTCCTCATACTTTTCAGCAAGTTCTGTTAAAAAATAGGTATTGTCGGATTCATCATCATGATAAATGCTAAAAAATGGTATAGGTAAAAGATTACACATTACTTTACTGTTTTCAAGTTTTCTCTTTTTTTCAATATTTTCACCAAGTTTGACGGATTTAAAATCAACACCATCAGTATCATCATCCAAATCAAATGATAACCGCATAGAATGATATTCAGAATTATCCCAATACAGTTTTTGAAAATCAGAGTGATTTGTTTCGTTTTTAATATTTATTCCAATTTTTTGTAGTTTTAGGATTTTTTCGGTTCTACCTTCAGACTCAGCATGCCAATTTAGCTGATGAGGAGGAATTTTTGAACAATTATGAGGATTTCCATCAAGATCAGTATACAGAACATAGGAAAAACCATCAGTAAAATCACGATATTCAAAATCTACTTTTTGCCCACATCCGGTTCTACATAAAATACTCAAAGTTTCTCTTAATTGAAAGACAATCACATGACTCTAAAAGATTTTGGGTAATAAAATAGGGAAATCATTATAATCATACAATACGATGTTTAGTCGTAGAAGATGGTAATTCACATAGCACTAGTAGGAAGAGAAACAGGTCACATATGGGCAGGACTAAAAGAAATAATTCCTGCAGACAAACTATATCTTTTACACAGCCCCAATACTGAGCAAATTAAATTTGCAGATAGTGCAAGAAAACTCAAAAAAGAAGTTGAAAAAAGATTTTGTGAAACAGTTCTTGTTAAAATTAACGCATTTGAGATGATGAATATTTTAGATGTTATAGATAAGATAGTATCAGATGAAATCAAGAAAAGTGATTATTCACTTGATACAATTGATTTTGCAGTAGGAGTTACAGGAGGTACTAACATTATGGCATCAGGTGCAACACTTGGCGCAATGCTAACAGGAACCAAAGCATACTATGTACAAGATAGTAGAGTAGGGCCAAAAAGAAAAAAATATGCTGAATTTTTACCAATACCCCCAATTAACATAATTCGTTCACTATCAAAATCACACCAAAAAATTCTACAAGTATTGGAAAAAGGGGAATTTGTTTGGAAAGGGGAAAAACAAAAAGGTACAATGAAAAATAAAGACTTGGAAAAGAAACTGAAAATGCGTACATCATCATTAAACTCTGCAATTAAAGAACTTGTAAAGAAAAGATTTGTAGAAACTAAAAGAGGGGTGCCAGTAATTAAATATAAAAAAGGTGGAATAGATCAAAAAGCAATTGCAGTGGAAGAAACGTTAGAAAATCAAATGCTTGTAAAAATTACAGATTTAGGAAAAATACAATCTAAAAAAGCCACAATGAAAAAATAACCATACGAAATTAATTCGTATAATACGAAAAAATGTTCTAGTATAGTTTCTACACTATCTTATTCATGGAAAACAAATCCAATAGACAAGCAAAAAAATATGAAAGTAAGGCTTATGAGCCTAACAAATCCCTTTCAAATGGGGAATTAGGTAGAAAAAACATGAGTATGAATGATATTGTAGGCTTGGCATGGGGGGCAAAAGAGATCCTCCGAGATGATTTTAAGAAAACAGAATGGGGTAAAACCATTTTGCCATTTATGGTACTAAGACGATTAGGAAAAGTACTAGAACCAACTAAAAGTAAAGTCGTAGCAGAATATGAAAAAATCAAAAAAGAAAAACCAGAATACATTGATGCAAGATTAAACAAAATTTCAGGATACGGATTTCATAATACCTCAAAATATAATCTAGAACTTTTACTAGCAGATGATAAAAATTTACAAAAAAATATCCAATCATATATTCGTGGATTTTCAGAAAACGTTAAAGATATTTTTGAAAACTTTGGATTTGAAACTACACTAACCAAGTTAGCAAAACATGATATTTTAATTCACATGGTTGAAAAATTTGCAAGTTCTGAATTAGACTTTGATCCTGAAAAAATTGATAACCACATGATGGGAACAATTTATGAAGAAATTGTAAGACGTGCAAATGAGGCAACTAACGAAGAAGCAGGACACCACTTTACACCAAGAGAAGTAATTACACTAATGGTAAATTTGTTATTTTCACATGAAAAAGATTCATTATCTAAAAAGGGAATTATTAAAACCATTTACGATCCAGCATCAGGTACTGGTGGAATGTTATCAGTGGCATCAGACTATATTGAGAAATTAAATCCAGATGCAATAATTGATGTGTACGGAGAAGAAATTAATGATGAAACTTATGCAGTTTGTAAATCAGACATGCTAATCAAAGGGTTAGAACTAGATAGAATAAAACTTGGAAATAGCCTAATTACAGGTAAAAAAGGAGACGGATTCCCAGATAGTAAATTCCATTACATGTTATCTAATCCACCATTTGGGGTAGATTGGGGTAAATATGAAAAAGGAATTCGTGATGAAGAAGAAAAAGGGCTACAAGGAAAATACGGTGCAGGAACACCAAGAAAAAGTGATGGCTCCTACCTGTTTTTGCTTTCAATGATTTCAAAAATGAAACCAAAAGAAGAAGGAGGATCTAGAATTGCAATTGTTCTAAATGGATCCCCATTATTTACAGGAGAAGCAGGTTCAGGTGAGAGCGACATTAGAAAATGGATAATTGAAAATGATATGCTTGAAGCAATTGTTGCAATGCCTGATCAAATATTTTACAATACAGGAATTTTCACATATGTTTGGATTGTATCAAATAACAAAGATGAGAAAAGAAAGGGGAAAATTCAACTAATTAATGCAATTGGAGAAAACTTTTTCCAAAAAATGAAAAGTAGCCTAGGTAAGAAAAGAAATGAAATTTCAGATGAGCAAATAAAATCAATTACCGAAATTTTTGATTCATTTAAGGAAGGAAAATATTCCAAAATCTTTGATAATGAAGACTTTGGATATCATAGAATTACAGTAGAAAGACCACTAAAAAGAAATTTCCAAGTATCAAAAGATAGACTAGAAAAACTACAGCAAGAAAATGTATTTCTAAAATTAGATGAACTAAAAGAAAAACCAAAGCAACCAAAATGCAAAGATATCCTAAGTGTACTATCTAAAATGCCAACTAAAACATTCAAAGATCATAAAGAATTCTCGTCTGAACTTTCTAATACATTCACAAAGGCTGATTTTAAAATTACAGCATCTCAGTTAAAGACAATTGAAAATGCGTTATCAGAAAGAGATGAAAATGCAATTCCACAAAAAGATTCCAAAGGCAATCTATTACCCGATTCAGATTTGAGAGATAATGAAAATATTCCATTAAAAGATGACATTGACAAGTATTTTGCAAAAGAAGTCTTACCATATGTGCCAGATGCATGGATTGATGAATCAACTAGAGAAAAAGTAGGATATGAAATTCCATTTACTAGACATTTCTATGTGTACAAACCATTACGACCCCTAAAAGAAATTGATAAGGAGATTCGTCAATTACAAAAAGAAATTTCAGAAGGATTGGATGAGTTGATGGATGGATGAAGAAATATCCAAAGATGAAAGATTCTGGAATTAAGTGGATAGAGGAGATTCCTGAAGAATGGAATATGAAAAAACTTTCAATGCTAACCCAGAATGGGCGTTCAATTACATATGGAATTGTTCAAGCAGGTGAAGACTTTCCAAACGGTGTTAGATATATTCGACCTGTAGATATGACAAATGAAAACGGGATCAAAAAAAACAAGGAATTACTTCGTACTGATCCTGTTATTGCCAAAAAGTATGAAAGAAGCACCATTCTTTCTGGCGATATTGTGATTTCTATTGGTCCGTCTTTTGGTAAATTGATGATAGTTTCAGAAAAACATTCTGGTTGTAATCTAACCCAAGGAACTGCACGAATTGCAATTAATAAAGAAAATTTTAATCATTATATTTTTTGGTTTCTTAATAGTTATTTCTCAAAACAGCAATGGGTAGTATCCATAGCAGGAGCAACATTTAGTTCATTAAATCTTAACCAATTATCAAATACAAGAATATTTGTTCCTTCACTTGAAGAACAAAAACAAATTGGTGAGTTTCTGAATAATAAAATTAGAAAGATAGATCTAGACATACAAAAAAACCAAAAACTAATCAAATTACTTGAAGAGAAGAGACTGAATATTATCTATCAATCAATAACAAAAGGTCTTGTTCCTTCCGTTAAAATGAAAGAATCAGGAATAGAATGGGTTGAAAAAATACCTGAACATTGGAATGTGATTCCTTTTAAATTTCTTTTAATTCAAAGAATGGATAATGGTGTTTTTAAGAAGAAAAATGAATTCGGAGAAGGAATTAAGTTAGTAAATGTGGTAGATATCTATCAAAAAGATGGAATTGTAAATCAAGAAAAATTAGAACTTGTAAAAGTTGATGAAAATGAACTTGTAAAATATTCAGTTATGGAAAATGATATTTTCTTTGTTCGTTCATCATTAAAATTAGAAGGAATTGGTGTATCATCAATCGTAAAAAATATCAAAGAACCAATAGTATTTGAATGTCACATCATACGAACAAGATCAGACATACAAAAAATAGAACCAATGTATTTGAAATATCTTTTAAATTCATCCAAATTCAGAGATCATTTAATTTCACTTTCACAAACAGTTACCATGACAACAATTTCACAAGATCACATAAAAAATCTCAAGATAATCATTCCTTCTAAATCTGAACAAAAAAGAATTGTTGAACATATTGAAATAAAAAATAATCATATTGAAAGATTAATTTTGAAACTTCAATTACAAATAAAAAAAATTCAAGAAAGTAGACAATCTCTAATAACATCCGTAATTACAGGTAAAATCGATGTAAGGGAGGCAATAGTATGACTATTGATATTTCAGAATCACAATTTGAAAAAAATATTGAATCACATTTACTAAAAAATGGATATACTAAACGAAATCCAAAAGATTTCAATAAAGAATACATAATTGATGATGAATTATTTTTCCAATTCATTCAAAATACACAAAAAGAAAATTGGCAAAAAATTCAAGAAATTCATGGAGAAGATTCTAAAGAAAAAATTCTACAAGCATATCAAAAAGAAATCGAATCAGAGTCATTAATTCATGTAATTCGAAAAGGATTTTCAGTATCAAATATCAAACTAGATTGTTTATTTCTAAAACCAGTCAGTAATCTTAATCCAGAAGCAGAGCCACAATATCAAAAAAATATTCTAAGCATAATTAGACAAGCAATTACTGCTCAAAACAATAAACCAGACATAACTTTGTGCCTAAATGGCATGCCAATAGTTACTGCAGAACTCAAAAACCTAGCAACAGGACAAAATTATGAAAATGCCATTGCACAATATAAAGAGGACAGAGATCCAAAAGACAAATTATTTTCATTCAAGCGTGGAGCACTAGTGCATTTTGCAGTAGACCCTGAAGAAGTACACATGACTACAAAACTACAAAATGAAAAAACACAATTTTTGCCATTTAACAAAGGAAAAGATAATGGTAAAGGAAATCCAGACAATCCTAAAGGATTCAATACAGCATATCTATGGGAAAATATTTGGCAAAAAGATGCCATTATTGAAATTGTTTCAAATTTTGTCGACTTGCAAATAATAGAACAAGAATATCCATTACCAGATAAAGAAAATATCATATTTCCTAGATACCACCAGCTTGATGCCGTACTAAAAATTACAAATTCCACAAAACAATATGGAGCAGGTAAAAATTATCTTGTAGAGCATTCCACAGGTAGTGGTAAAAGTAATACAATTGCATGGCTTGCATACAAGTTATTATCAATACATAATTCACAAGATAGACCGATTTTTGATGGAATTCTAGTTTTATCAGACAGAGTAGGAATTGTAAATCAATTAGGAAAAACCATTCAGCAGTTTGAACAAACATTGGGAACAGTAGTGGCAGTAAAAAGTGCAGAAGATTTGGCAGATAATCTTGCCAATAAAAGAAGAATAATGATATCTACACAACAAAAATTTCCATTTGTATTAGATTACATTTCTAAAGTAAAGGGGAAATATTTTGCAGTAATAATTGATGAGGCACATAGTTCTCAATCTCCTGAAAGCAGAAAAAAGATTCAAGAGGTATTAACTACAAACTTACAAGAAGCAGAAAAACAAGAAGGAGTAATTGAATCACAACAACAAGATATTGTAGATAGAATTCAAAAAGAAAGGGAAACTAGGGGTAAACAAGATACACTAAGTTATTACGCATTTACTGCCACTCCTAAAAAAAATACATTAAAGCTATTTGGAACCCAAATTTCAGATAAACTAAGTATTCCATTTCATGTCTATTCCATGAAACAAGCAATTGAAGAAGGATTCATCTTAGATGTGCTCAAAAACTATACCACATACGAGCAACATTTCCGTATAATCAATACAGCCTTAGAGGACAAGGCAGTAGAGGGCAAAAAAGCCTCACGTACACTCCTGAAATATGTAGATACACATTCTTTGAATCTAGCAAAAAAATCAGCAATCATAGTAGAGCATTTCAAAGAACATACACAGCCAAAAATTGGCGGAACAGCAAAAGCCATGGTAGTTGGTTCATCAAGAATTCAAGCACTAAAGTACAAACAAGAAATGGATGAATACATTACAAAAAATAACATTAAAGGAATCAAAACACTAGTAGCATTTTCGGGTACCCTAAAAGACGATACAGGAAAAACATTCACAGAACAATCAATGAATGGTACTAAATCTGATTGGGAATTAAGAGAAAAATTTGATACAGCAGAATTTAATATTTTGATTGTAGCTGAAAAATACCAAACAGGGTTTGATCAACCATTACTACATACAATGTATGTAGATAAAAAATTACATGGAATTAAAGCAGTACAAACGTTATCAAGATTAAACAGAATTAATTCCGGAAAAACAAATACATTTGTAATTGATTTTAAAAATGATGTAGATGAAATTTACAAATCATTCAAACCATACTATGAACAAACAACACTAGTAGACAAAACAGATCAGGCATTTATCGAAACTCTATATACAATGATTATGGAATTTGACATCATTACATTAGAAGATCTTAATAACTTTGCAGAAATATTTTTCAAACCAAAATCAAAGCAAACAGAAGCAGATCTTGGACGATTATATGCAACCACTAGACCTATTTCAAATAAATTTGAAGATACAGATGAAAAAATTCAAGAAAACTTTAGATTAAAAATTTCAAAATATATTGAATCTTATTCATTTTTGTCACAAATTATAAAATACGATGATACAAAATATGAGAAATTATATGCAATTTTGAAATTCATAGTTAATACAGATTTAATTAAAAATTTTGGTTCTGGCAGTATAGATCCTATGGATGTATCATTGCAGTGGTATAGATTAGAAAAAACCCATGAAGGTGGAATACTACTAGGAGAAGGAACAGGATTAACAATGGGAACAAGTTATGGTACACCAAAACCACCAGAGGTTCTAACATCATGGTCTGCAGTAATTGATTCACTAAATGAGGTATTTGGAGAAATTAAAGGAGCAGATAAAATTTCACTTGAAACGTGGTTTAAGGAAGCAGAAAAAGACCCAATGTTACGTGAAATTGCAAAAGAAAATTCTTTTGGAGACTTTTACAAACAATTTGAAAAACGATTTTTAGATATTGTAATTTCTTCAGGTACAAATCAAGCACTAGTAAAAAGAATCTATACAGAACCAGAGTTGAAAAAGGAATTGCTAAACTATACATCACAATTTTATCACAAATCTGCATCAAAGGGATTTCCACCAATAACTCCATCTGATCCTGCAAGAAATAGGGAAATTTTTAGACAAACAATTCATAGATGTAAAGGAACAATTTCATGGCTTGACTTGTATCTTAATGAGGCAGGACTTGACTTTATGATAGATAGTTTTGATAAAAAGACAGTGAAGAAAATACAATTACTTACAGGAATACATGGAAATGAATATGCAATAAGTGATAATTTACTTGCAAAATTTCAAGCATACAAAAGTGAATTAGAAAAAGATGGAATTACTTTAGAGTTTAAAGTAGTTGGAACTAAAGAGGGACATGATAAAGTAGCACATGATAGATATCTTTTAGGAGACAATGTAAAATACAATACAGTAGCATTTACATTACTACAAAAGGGTAGATTTTCAGAAATTAAAACGACAGAAAATGAAATTCCGTTTGATGAGTATTGGAAGGATTCAGATTCATATGATTTGGTTAATGATTGGGATAAAATTAAAGGATTAAGTACATTTGATGAAAAATGTTCTGATTGTTCTATAGATATTCAATTGCCATTCAAACCAGACGGTAAAAGACCAGTGTATTGTAAGGAATGCTTAGCAAAGCATAGGAAATGATTTGGAGATATTTTGAAATACGAAACTTATCCAAAAATGAAAGATTCAGGTTTTGAATGGATAGGTGAAATTCCTAAAGACTGGCACATTGATAAAATAAAATATCATTATGAGATAGTTTCTGGAAAAGTATTACAATCAAAACAGAAATCATCAGAGGAAAAATTAGTGGATTATTTAACAGTAGGGAATGTATTGTGGGAGAAAATAAATTTAAAAAAATCTAATCAAATGTGGGCTAATGAACATGAAATTAAAAAAATTGGTATTAAAAATAATGATCTTTTAATTTGTGAAGGAGGGGAAGCCGGACGTTCAGCAATAATTTCAGGAATTAAAAATAAATGTATTGTTCAAAACCACATACATAGAATTCGACCTAAAGATGAATTGTCAAATCAATTCCTAATGTATATGATAGAATTTTTTAATTCAATAAAATTTTTAGAAACAATCATTGGACGAGTTACAATTGCTTCCCTTCCAAGATTAACTTTAGCTAATTTACCCATGATTGTTCCAGAATATGAACAAGAAAAAATTGCAGAATTTTTACAAATGGAAATAAAGAAAATAGATGAATCAATAATGAAAAATAAAGAACTTGGAAAAATACTAAATGAAAAAAAACATACAACAATAAATAACGCAGTTACGAAAGGTTTAGATCATTCACGTGTTATGAAAGATTCAGGTGTTGAATGGATTAAAAAAATTCCCAAAGGCTGGGATATATCGTCATTAGGAAAACATTGTAATGAAATTCAAGATATGGATCATCAAATGCCAAAAAAAACAGATTCAGGAATACCATTTTTAAGTATTAGTCATGTTGTTGGATCTGATGAAATTAATTTTAATGAAGCAGAATACATATCAGAAAGAGATTATCAGAAATTTTTGAAAAAAATAAAGCCTGAAAAAAATGATATACTTTATTCTCGAGTAGGAACAATATGTGAAGCAAGATTAATTCGTGAAGATAGAAAATTTGCTTTTACATATAATGTAGTAATTATTAAACCAAAGAAAATACTTAATTCTTCATTTTTATTTCATTTATTGAACTCAGAAATAATTAAAGAAAGAGTGAAATTTCTTGCCCCTAAAACAACACACCCATTTTTAGGATTAGAAGATATTAAAAGAATTCAAATTATAATTCCAGATATTAAAGAACAAAAAAAGATTGCAGAGTTTTTGGATGAAAAAATACCTCAGATAAATTCAATTATTTACAAAAATGAATTACGAGTTAAGAAGTTGAACGAGTATCGTCAATCATTAATAGCAAATACAATTAGTGGAAAAATCTGTATAACAAACTGAATTTAGGTATAAAAAGACACAATTTCACAGGCAGTGTAGATCATATTTGTTTTCAACACATCTTCATAAAACTAAAAAAAATGACAAATAATGGTTTCAAAATATGTTTAATAACATACGTTTTAAAAAAAAATAGGTACATAGTCTGACCAATGTAAACCTCCTGCAAGATTTTTACTTGGTTAGACTAGTGCCTATAAAATTTTCAATTAAAATATGGTAAAAATAAAATTAATTTATTTAAGATAATGATTTTGTCAATCACTAGTTTCTTAGTTAAAATTAGAAAATCTGTCTAATAATTGAATTTAGGTATAAAATCATCAATTTCATACGAAATAATCTCGTATAATACGAAAAAAACCTCAATGATATGATTTGTATAATTATGGTATGAAACAACAACTTTCATACCTAATGGGTGACGGCCATAACGTCACAGGAGAAATTCCTGTATCATATGACAATACAGTTTTCGAGGATATCGAAAAAAATATTGTCTTAAAAAAATCCAACATTGCAAGTCATTATGACTTTGTAATGTCAACTGTAGGAGATTCTTACAAAGGTATCAACAAGTATACCTATGGTAATATCTTACAAGCAATCAAAACGATTGTAGATAGTAAGAAGAATCAACCTAGAAGTTCTGATGAAGAACTTGCAATAGCATATCTGCATGGAGAGATGTTATTTTCATCTGTAACCATACAAAGAATCTTTCTTTTGTTTGGAAAAAAGATGTCAATGTCTAAAATCTTAGATGATGCAAGTCGAGTCTTTGAACACAGACCTGCACCTGTATGGTTGCAAAGATTGGAGGTAGGAGTTTACTAATGACCCCAACTGTAAGTGAATCACTTCAACGACAATTCAAGTTATTGGAGACAGAACATGAAATCAGCCAAATGGAGGCAGATATCGAATTTTCAAAAGAGCAAACTCTATTGATTAGAGAAGCTATCAAAGAAAAACGAAATCTGATTAGAGAGATTCGAAAAATTCCTGAAAATTGTAATGCTCAGGAGGAAAATCATGACACAAACTGAATGTCCTAAATGTAAAAGTTCCAAAATTCAGTCTTTTTTGAAATATGAATCAGAGGAACTAATTCAAGTTAAGGAATGTGTTAATTGTAATTTTGAATGGGAATGGAAAGAGGGTTTGAAATGATCTGTAAATTCTGTGGAAGTGGAGATGTGGATATGTTTTTTGAAGAGAAATCAGATTCAAACAAAGTACAGATTAGAAAGGAATGCGATTATTGTGGGGAAAAATGGGTGTGAATAGACTAAACAAGTTCATTTTTTGGTTTTCAGTTATAGTTTTGGCATTTATGCCGTTTGGAATAATTATGTCATTTGCATTATTACTATTGTATTACGGGGTACCTTACATTAAATCAGAATTTCAAGGCATTTGTGAGGACAATATAGTTGAAAACACAATTGAAGAACCAAAAGAGGAATTCAGAAACATCAAAGAATTTTCTGATAAAACTCTAGACGAAATGAGATAATAGGCATAAAATCACACATTTTATACGAAATAATCTCGTATAATACGAAAAAAAACACAACAGTTCTATCTGGGTAATAATATCATGAAACAAACAGTTTCTTATCTAATCCCTAAGAGTGAGGGCAAAAATATCACGGCAAAACAAAAACATTGTGGCTTTGACTTGTGTCATAAAAAATACAAGTATTTAGCAAATCCGCAATTACTTGACAAAGTATTTTCAAATCAGGTACCAAAATTTGAAAGTATTCACAAAGTGGATAGACCAAGACATCTTGATGATGATGACACAATGCATACAACACAATGTATGATGTGTAAAGAGACATTTCTACTACTAGTAGAAAATCCAGTTTGTACTACATGTAGGGGGGTTTACTGATGAGTAACCAACTCTCAGAAATATCCCAATTCAAGTGTCCACTTTGTTCAAAAACACTTGCAAACAAGGAATATCAATCAGCAATTACAGAACTAGAAGACAAACTACAAGAAAACTTTGATGAGAAAAATTCAAATCAAATACAAGAATTTGAATCAGAAATATCTAGTCTTAAAAAAGACTATGAAAAAACAATTCAAGAAAGCCACAAGAATCACCAAAGTCAACTAGAACAAATGCAACAAGACATTGAGAAATCATACAAGACACAGACAGATCTAATGCAGAAAAACTATGATAACATTCTAAATCAAAATGAAAAACAATTCATAGATTTAGAAAAACAACTAAAGACAGTACACAAAAAAGAAATCACAGACAAAACTAAAGAAATCACTACTCTCAAAAAAGAACAAGATAGATTCAAAAAATCAGCAATAGAGCAAGCAGGAGCTACATTTGCACAAAAAGAACGAGATCTATTTAGTACAATTCAAGAAAGAGATGTACAAATTAGTAGATTTGCGGGGGAAATAGAGTCTCTAAAGAAACAACTACAACAGAGTCAATCAGAACTCAAAGGAGAAGCAGGTGAATTGGACTTGTATTCGAGCCTAACTGAAGCATTCTCAAATGACATGTTTAGACGACAAAAAAGAGGACAATCTACAGGAGATGTAATACAACAAATTCGCGTAGGAGGAAGATTCTTGGATATTCCAATCGTTTATGACAACAAAAACGCAAACACTGTAACCAAAAAAGACATCGAGAAAGCCAAGAAATACCAAAAAATTCATGGAACAAACTATGTAATCATAGTTTCAGCAAATCTACCAAAGACTAGTGTTCCAAATGGACTTTATGGAAATAGAGATGGAATTCTTTTGGTTCATCCAAGCATTGTGACTGAAGTTGCAAAGCAAATCAGAAGTGCAATTATTGAGGTCTCAAAACTCTCAACAAGTAAAGAAGACCAGAAATCAAAGCAAGCAAAACTCTACCAATTTGTGATGAGTTCGGACTTTGCAATGATAGTAGAAAACATTGCACAATACAACGAGAAATTATTCTTGTTGCAGTCAAAAGAGGAAAAAGACCACAACACACTATGGAAGACAAGAAGGGAAATCTATGACCAACTAGTAAAGACCTACAATGACTTTACTGGTGGCATAGAATCCATCACACAAACACAACTAGATGAACTTTCAGTGGAGGTAAAGAAATGAAGTGTTTAAAGTGTAATGAAGAACTTGCAGATTCTTCACTAAAATTTTCAGAAGAGACACTTTGTAAAAAATGTCAAAAAAATAATGAAAACTCTGATCATGTAGATTCGTTTGATTTTGATCAAGGATATAATCTTGATGAGGTGTATGATTAATTGGATCCAACTTTTGAGATAATTCTATCTGTGATTGTATCAATTATGGGGGCAGATGGAAATATGGATGAAATCAAAGTATCATTTAGAGATGGTTCAGTGTACACAAAGTGTGCATCATCTACTGCATGTGCTAGAATCTATGACAAGCATATTTTCATTGATGCAAATAATTTACATAAACGAGATGATTGTGGAAGAAATCCATTACAGCATGAATTATCACATTTTGTATACTTGGATAAAGTAGACATTCACAAAGTGTGTACTGATCCTGTTCAAATCATAGATTGGCGGTATGCAGATTGAATATTTCAAGTAAAAAGACTCTACAGACTAAAACAATTACTTTATCAAATCAAAAAACAGATTCATGAGTAGTAAATTGACAGAATACGAATGTTCAAAATGTGGAATGAAATTTGATTCAATAAAATCAGATATAGAAAAACCAGTTTGTCATGGATGTCATTTTTCAAAATTAAAGTCCAGTGAAAAAAAAATTTCAAAGAACGTTCCTGATCCTCTAAGAGGATTTGACGAATCAATCAGATCAGTATCGCAAAAAATAGCCACAATTGAGGATGAGGAAATTAAATCATATCTTAGAGAATATGTCATTATAAAACTAGTTAATAATATCGAAGTAAGTTTTAGAGAAATCTTTGTTTATTGGGCAGGTGAACATCTTGAAAAATTACCAAAACTGTTTCCAAATGAAAAACCAAAAAGATTAGAAATGATGTTTAAAGAATGGGATAAAAAAGAGCAAGAAAATGTGGTTTATGATCCAGATCCTAATATGATAAAAGTTCTATCTAGTCCTAATGACAGACATAAAGAAAAAATGATTGCAACAGCATTGAATTTTCAAAATTTGGATTCCATAAATCGTATTTTTTCAATATTGTTTGATTTTGAATTTTTTTCAGGAATTAAGGAGTGGGGGAGGATAGGAGATAAAACAGAATTAGAAGATAATTGGAACGAAATTGAAAAGATAACTAGAGCAAGAAACAATTTGTCACATACAGAACAAGAAATCGAGATAAATGATTATGAATTACAAAAATACGTTCATTTAACAAAACTATTCCTAACAATTTCTTCGGAGATTATCTGGATGTATGAAGATCTGATCAATAAACCAGATGCAAGTGAAGAATTTTTTGATTATTTTGCAGAACATTTTAATGAAAATTATGGCATTTCATATGAACAAGCAAAATGTATTTTTGAAAGCAGTATTACAAAAGAATAGAAATCATGTTAAGTAAAACAGAAAAACAATTCTTAGAAGGAAATTATGCTCCATCGGCTAATCATCGACGGTTTCTCAGGCACAATATCAATAAAAAATTAAAAGAATTTTATGAATTAGAATTACCATTATTACAAAACACAAACGTTAGTGAATTTACTAACGGCGTTAGTGAATTTACTAACAGGTCACGAAGTGACGGCATTTTAGAAAGCCTTGAACGGGGTACGAACCCGCGACCTAACGCTTACGAGGCGTTCGCTCTACCAGGCTGAGCTACCAAGGCATGTTTGAACAAATCCATCAGAGTTAA
>Ga0233434_1002148_pt1 | contig 17838 bp, 21 predicted proteins | sample SI_122_August201_4_FD_182738 | JGI IMG/M metagenome (GOLD analysis project Ga0233434, IMG submission 182738) | Seawater microbial communities from Saanich Inlet, British Columbia, Canada - SI_122_August2016_120_MG | ecosystem: Environmental > Aquatic > Marine > Inlet | place: Canada: British... | reverse complement strand
TGGTAACTGCAGATTCAGTTCCACCTGCTGAACGCATTGGTCCTGCAATAGAGATTGAAAGATATTCAGTTCCATCCTTATTTTTCTTAATTTTTACTTCACTGATTCCTTGTAATGGTGCAATTGTCACTCCTTCAGTTACGATTGCTAAGCCAACACGAACAGCAAGATCCAATTTATCCTCTAAGGAAGCATCTGGAAGAGCATATTTTCCTAAAGCGAGTTCTTTTGAGAGAATTAATGCAGAAAGTTCTTTTCCATGAATTTTTAATAATTCCCTAAGCGGATCTGCAATGTCAATATCATGCATTTTAGCAACTCTGTCTGCTAAATCAAATGCGATTTTAGGCTCAATAATGGCTGAAGAATCAAATAAAGTTGCCTTTGCAGCAGCAGCATTCTCAAAAATTCTAGTAGTCTCTGACGATAAGTGTGAGTAATAATCAAAATAATAATCAGGCATCTGAATATCCTTAATTCGAGAAATTGCGTCGTTTTCAGACATAATACAATAAACTATTTGCTTCTTTGAATTGCTTTTGCTATTTCTTGTAATTTTTTGATACTTCCTCCCTTTTCAAGGAATGTTCCAATTACTAATGCGTCTGCTCCTGCTTTGACTAGTCCCTCAGCAGTCTTGACATCTTTGATACCACCACCAACTATCAAAAATCCATTAAATGTATGTCTGACAGTCTTTACCATTTCAGGTGTAACACTTGATTTTGCACCAGAACCTGCTTCAAGATATACAAATCTCATTCCAAGGAATTGTGCAGCAAGTGCATAAGCTGCTGCAATTTTTGGTTTTTCAAATGGAATTCCTCGTGCAGCACCTACAAACCATGCAGAGGTTCCCTCACCAATTACCAAATAAGCAGTTGGAAGTGGTTCTAGTCCAAATTTTAGTACACTTGGAGCACCTAATGCTTGTGCCTGAGTGATAAAGTATGGATTCTCTGAATTCATTAATGAACTAAACAAGATTGCATCTGCATCAGGCACAACTCCTGTTACATTACCTGGAAACAAAATAATTGGAATTTTGATGCCTTTTTTGATGCCTTTAACAACCTGAGCCATCTCCATTTGATCATTAGATGTAGAGCCTCCAACTAGTATTGCAGAGGCACCAATCTTTTCAACATCTTTAGCGAGTTTGGTTGAAGCCTCAAGATTTGATACTTCTGAATCAATTAATACAAAGAGTAGTGCATTTTTCTTTTTTAATTCTGATTTTAGGAATGTTTCAACTTTGTTTCCAGTCATAACAAACCTCTGTATGTGTCTCTTTAAAGTTTAATTGGAATAGCTACATACAGATCTGTATAGCTATGACAACATCTGAAGAATCTAATTTTAACAACATTATACGTAAAATTATCAAAAAATCACTGTTTACAGAGCGACAAATTGAAATTATTTTAAATCAGAAGGATCTTCAAGAATCAAAGTTTTCTATAACTAAAGGTGCGTATTATAGACAAGTTGGGCAGTCTAGAGAGAAATTAATTGGATTATTCTACTCAATCATACTTTTTCGTGGTTTAGGCATACTTTTGCCTGATGATATTGATGTGATATCTAAACTATCAGAGCAGGTTAATGTGATAAATGAGAGTGATATTTTTCCAGAAAGAGAAGATGAGGTGATTAGTGTGATAGATAGGCTCGTTCGTCAGGCATGTAATATGTGATGATTGTGATTATCTCAAACTAACTCAAGTTAGAATGATTGTGATTATTGTGTGAGTTTGTTAATCTAAAGTGTGAATTAATGTTGCTCAATCACAATAAATCACAATTCAAGCGTAAGGTTTGTGATGTTAATAGAAATTCCTGATCCTGAAGTGATTTTAGGTGTGATTATTGCATTTTTGATAGGCTTAGTCGGATTATATGGTTACTACAAAGTGAGACCATTTATCAAATCAAGAAATGAAATGGGTGACGTATCACAATCTGAGCGTTTAGAGTATTATGAAAGACAATTAATTGATATGAAAATACGCCTAGATGCTTTAGAAATACAAGGAATTGATCAAAATGTTGAGGATCCAAACGTGGAATTAAAGTCATTTTTAGAAAAATTAGCAAAGAATGAGATTCAAGAAAAATTAACTACTCAAGAAATTATTGAGCCTGAAGTTGTTGTAGAGAAGGCATCTTCTACGCCTGAAGTTGTTGAAATTGGTTATTCTAATCCAACAAATCACGTGTTGCACCTAATCACAAACAAGTCTATGACATCACGTGACATACAAATCACATTAAAAAAGAGTAGAGAACACACTTCAAGATTAATGAAAAAATTATTTGAAGATGGTTTGGTGCAGAGAAATACAGAAACTAAACCTTATACTTATTCAATTACTGAAAAAGGTATTTCAAAGGTTGAAGATGTTCAAACTAATCCAGTAGTAGTTTAGATTTTTTTAAAGTATAATTGTTGTTTTTTAGATGGATTATCTCAAAAATTCCTATATTTTATTATTAATTATAAATTAAGTAATTTAATAAATTATAAATATTATTAAATTATAATCATTATATGTCAGTTCAAGACAATGAAGTTTTAGTAAAAATAACTTCTGCGGGTACAATTTCTATTCCAAAACAGTTTAGAAAGTTTATGGATGTTCAAAAGGGAGAATATGTCAAATTAATTCTTGGAAAAGATAGATTGATTGTTAGAAAAATCATTATTTCTTGATTAATTTTGTTGTTTTTGAGCTATCTTAATGGTTTGATATGTCCATTCTCTACCAGTTCTGATTCTATTTACCCTACCTTTTGCAGTAAATCGTGCCAAGTATGTGGAAATAATACTTAGTTTAATAGGTTCATTGTATTCGTCCTCATATTTCTCAAGAATGTTTGTTGAAGTGAATTTGCCCATTGGGAAAAACTTGTCAACAATGTTTGAAATTTTAGAACCTACTGAATCCATGTTTGTTGGTTCTTGTTCTTCTTCAATATTCATCAAGTCCATCATCTCAAAAATTTTGAGAATTTTATCTTTAGTTACATTACCTTCTAATTTAATGTCATATCGTGCACCATCAGAATCCTCCATATCAATTCGAATACGTTTTTTAGCCATCTTTGAGATCTAATTGATCAGATGTTAACAGTTGAAATGATCCCAGAATATTTGTTAACTAAGTGGTTTGTTAAGATTGACTGCCTAAGCCACGCCTAGTGTATATTTTGTTATTAACAAATAATCCATAATTAAGCCCCTAAATTAGGATAATTTCATGCCTGGAGTGGAAATGCGGGGGTTGGATTGGGGATATTCACAATGTTAACATCCATCTTAACGCCTGGAATGGAAATAAAGGGGTTAAAATGGGCTTTTTCAAACATTTCTTAACATTACATTAACAATTATGTTAACTCGCTCATAATTTAGGATAAACCCACACACCAATATTTCCACTCTATGTTTTTTTTAATTTTTTTTTATTAGAAAATCTAAAACTAACTAAAAATAATTAATTACAAACTAAACTACTACTACTATTGTATTCTATACTCTCTTAATTCAGATGTAGTTGTGTTAGTATTGAGAAGAAATGAAGGTGTGTGAGTATGTCTGATCCAATAGATGACTTACTTGATGCAGCTGAATCTGGAAAATCAATTATAAAAAATCGTGATATTCTTCATTTTACATATATTCCAAATATTATTTTACATAGAAAATCTGAACAAGAACAAGTTACTCAATCTCTATTACCAATTTTAAAACAATCAAGACCATCAAATCTTTTAGTCTATGGAAAACCTGGAACTGGAAAAACACTAGTTGTAAAAAAAGTATTATCTAAAATACAAGAAAGAGTCGAGAAATCAAATTTTCCAATCAAACTCATATATTCTAATTCAAAAAATGAGACTACATTATACGGATTATTAGTCAGTCTAGGTAGGCAATTAGACCTAAAACAAGACGAATTACCCTCAACTGGGCTTGCTATTAGCGAAGTCTTCAAAAGACTACTTAACAAAATTGATGAGGGGAAACTAAACGCAATTTTTGTAATTGATGAGATTGATTATCTTGCCCAACTAGTAGCAAAAACAGGCAAAGATATCTTATATCAATTAACAAGGGCAAATGAGCAATTAAATCAAGGTTCTCTAACTATGGTGGGAATTTCAAATGATCTAACATTCAAAGAAAAACTAGATCCTAGAGTTATCAGTAGTCTAGGAGAAGAAGAAATTGTCTTTACAAATTACAATGTTGAACAAATTAAGAAAATTCTTGAAGAAAGAATCAATGAATCTTTTATTGAAAATTCCATAGAAGAACCTGCATTAAATCTCTGTGCTGCCCTTGCAGGAGGAGAACACGGGGATGCCAGAAGAGCTATTGATTTACTTCGTGTATCTGGTGAATTAGCTGAAAGACAACAATCTGACAAAGTTACAGTTGAGCACGTTAGAGAAGCCTCCCTGAAAATTGAAGAAAACAAAGAAGAAGCCTCCCTCAAATCATACCCACTACACGAAAAATTAGTGATTATAGCCATAATGAAGGCTAATGGTTCCTCTACTGGTGAGATCTACTCTTCTTACAAAAATCTCTGCAAGGCACTAGGAAAAGATGAACTTACCCAAAGAAGAATAACACAAATGCTTAGTGAAATTGAATTATCTGGAATTGTTTCTGGAAGACTAATTCATCAGGGAATTCATGGCAGGACAAAAAAATACAAACTTACAATATCATCTGAAATGATAAAAAAATCATTCAAAGATGATCTAAGTTTGCAAGATATTATTTGAATCTGAATTATAATTTTCGTGGAATACTTGGAATGTTTTCAAATTAACCATTAGAGCAATTCCAGGATTTGGTGTCATTCCAACACTAGCTTGAAAAGGAGTTTGTTTTTGCCATGAACCAGAATTAACCAAAAGAATTCCTTTGTACATATCTAATTGAGCCTTGTGAACATGTCCAACATGAAAAATATCTGGAATATCATCAATTACCAAAAGATCCTCCATTTCAGGTGCAATTGGTGTCTGACTACCATAAATTGGACTCAAATGTCTAGCCTTGAGAAGATGTTTCATTACATTTGTTGGCTTGTCATAACTTAGACCAGGTGTGGTCTTTACAATATCATCTATACTTTGTCCATGAAACATCAAAATCTTCACACCATTTAATGAGACCATGGCTGGGTTTCCAACCATAACAACATTTTCCCTATCCCATAGACCTGAGTTGTATTTTTTTGGTATTGCAGGTTGAGGTAATGCCCTTCTTCCAGGATCATGGTTTCCAGGCATTATGATAATTTGAATATTTTTAGGAATTTTATCTAAAAGACTCTCAGCCTTTTCTAATTGCTCCTCAATTGTCTGACAAGTCAATTCTTTGTTTTGATTTGGATAAATTCCAACCCCGTCTACTATATCACCACCAATTAGTACAAACCTAATTTTTTTTGCAGTTGGATCCGGACTAGATAACCATGAAACAAATTCTGCAAATTCCTCCTCCATGAAATATTTACTTCCAATATGCAAATCTGAGAGAAATATGGCATAGGCTTCAGTCTCTGACTTGTTAGTTGCTTGCTCTGGAATATCTGGAAAAATCAAATCTTTAATGATGTACCCTGAATTTTTTCCTGGACTAATTCTTGCCATTACAAATTGATCAATTAGGAGTGTATCGGCAGTTTTTTGTAATTCATTATCAAAAATAATCCCTTCAAATGAGCCTGAAGGATCCTCTAGAATCAATTTTGTGATATTTCTCTCTGAATTTTTTGCAGTTACCAAACCACATACATGTAAATCATCTTCAGTTTTTGCAGTTTTGATTGATGCTAGTGACTTTAAACTTCTAGATTCTGGTCTATCTGAGATTATTCGTTTAAGTTTGTTAAAACGACTAGAAAATAATGCATTATACCCTTTAACTCCTTCACCTGTAGTTATTTTACTAGTGGGATCAAAAAGGACTTTAATTTCACTTTGTAAACTAGGATCATCTTTTATTCCAAGATATGTTTCTAAATCATCTTGATTAATTTGAAATAATTTCTGTTTAGTCTTTTCTCTGACTATTTCTTTAATGATTTTCTCTAATTTTCTAACATCTACATTTTCTAAGATTTTAAATGCATCTGGATGAATTTGGAATCCTTTGTTTAATGCATAGTTTAAGGCAAAAGTTACCTCTTTTTTCATATAAAAAAATGTCATTTGGTTTAATTAAATCTGCGCCTAACTACTAACCCTCAAATAATGATGTAATAGAAAACTAGTGTGAATAAAATTAGAATATTATTATTTTTCATTTTTCTAGGATTATTTGCTTTAGCGTACCAAATTGGTTCAATGTCTGTTGTAGGTGAAGAAGAAGCAGACATGTTCATGGAAGCATTTAATGAAATTATTTTAGATATTGATGCATTTGGAATTTTTGTACATAATACTACAATTTCATTACCAATGTTTATTCCAGGATTTGGTGCAGTATGGGGACTATTTTCTGCATGGTCAACTGGCTTTGCATTTGCAGCAATCACATCTATTACACCTGAATTAGAAAAAGTCCCACCACTCACAATTCTATTCCTATCACCATTTGGTTTGATGGAGTTAGTTGCATATTCCTTAGGTCTATCTAGAAGTTTTATTCTGATTCATGCAATTACCAAAAAAATCAATCTTATTCAATTCATTAAACCAACTATAATTGAGATTGGAATTGCCGTTGGTCTTCTTTTAGCTGGAGGCTATCTTGAATTTTACATGATAGAAACTGCTGAAAAGATAATTGAAATGCCAGGACTCTAATTCAGAAAAAATCTATGTATTTGTCTAATCAGTCTAAAATAATTTAGTAGTAAATTATAAACCAAATTAAAAGAGAAATAATCATGAAAGCAATCATATTTTTATTATCATTACTTTTTATTTCATCTGGGTATTTCATCAATGAATCATTTGCAGAAATTTCAGAAAACCAAGCATTTCTCTTAGAGGGTTCTGGTTTTGCAGTTACTGCTGAATCAATCAAAATATCTGAAATTGATCTTGGATTATCTTCTCAACAACAACGTGGAAGCACTATTGATTTTCTAATAGAGGATGGATTTATCACACTAGATAGCGAAGAATTCATTGTTTCTGAACTAGAAGGAAAATTTTTGCGTGAAGGACGTTATATTCGAATTAATGGTAATATTGAGAGTTCAAATGGATTAGATACCACAATTAGCTTTTTTGGACGTCTAGTTGAGGAAAGTAAGGATGCTGCAGTTTATGGTTTTACTGGAAAAATTACAACAACAGATGATACTTACAAAATAATTTTTACGACAAAATTATCTACACTATCAAAAGTCACAACAACTTCAAACTCTGAAGAATCAGATATGATAATCCATATTTTAAAAGGTTCAGCTGCACAAAATACTGATGATATAATTCCAGGACTTGATACTGCAAATTATTTGCGATTCTTTTCTACTGATAGATTTTCGGTAAACCCAGGTACTACTATTACTATAATAAACGATGATGTATCGAATCACAGTATTATTAGTGGTAAAGAAAATTACGGTTCTCGTGATGATCCATTTACCCCTGATGGAAGAATTTCAACTGGTGATATTTTACCTGGAGAATCTACCACAATTACATTTGAGGGGTTAGGGATTTACAAATTATATGATCCTGATTATAATTATATGAGAATTGAAGTAGCAAGTTTTTCTAATGTAGATAATCTTATTATTGGTACAACTAATAATCAACAGAACAACTAATTTTCCCATTGCCATCTATAATTCATATACGAATCTAAACTAGTTTGATTAAACACCATTACAGACAAATCAGAAAATTCTTTTCCCTCTAAATCTTTTACAGTGCCCACAAAATTTGTTTCATTTTTAGTTGTTATTGCCTCAAAAACATGAACTTTCATTTGACTAGTATCAAAATTATGTTCCTTGAGATAAAATGCTATTTCTGATGGCATAAAATGTTTGTCTGGTTGTTTTGGCCATGGTCTTGGAACTAAAATTACACTAAAACCATCAATCAATGCCTTTTGTAATTCCAATTTTTTATCTTCAATAGGTGTTGTAACATGCATTGTAATTACTTTAGATTTATCAAGTGGGACTTGAGCCCTTGATGCTGCAACTTGAATAGAACTAATTCCAGGAATAATTTCTATCTCACCAAAAATCTCAATTAATCTATCAACAACTTCTGATTCAGAAAAATTAACATCTCCAGTAAATGGAATTACCAATGTTCTATTCCCAAGTTCAGGATGAATTTTTTGATATGATTTTTCCTGATCATTCATCGTAATTTCATAGATTTCTTTTTCCTCGATCAAATCTTCAATTGTTTTAAGCGTGTATTTGTAACCAATAACTATATCACAATTTTGAATTATCTCTTTTACAATTTCAGTTACATATTTTGGTGAACCTGGACCTACACCAACAGCATAAACTTTAGCCAATTTACTTCGTGAATCTTTGTCTATCTTTAATGTACTGTACAAAGGGTTTCCAGTCAACCTTCATGTATTTTGTAGGTTCTTTTGCAGGATATTTTACCCAATCTTGAGCTATTGAATACTGAAATTTTTCTTTTTTACCATTTTTTTCATATTCTAACTGTAATACACTTCCCCATGTTTTTTCTTCAAATTTGATATTAAAAATATCATCAAATGATAACTCCACATTTCGTTCATCCTTTACATCTTCAATCAATTCTTCTTCATCATAACCATCATGATGAATCATTGTATCTTTTGATTTGATAAAATTAATTACCTGTCTTTGAGTGATGGCTTTCCACCATTTCATTTTAGCCTCTGTTTTATGTATAAACGATAAATGCTTGTCAGTTAACACCAACATTCCTTCTCTACCACCAATAGAAAAGAATTTTTTTGATTCTCTCCACACTGAAACTAAATGCGCCTGAATCTTTTCATCAGATTGCATAAGAGTTGATTTATTTGACTTTGTTAAAAACTAATACACTTGGCTTTTATGTAAGATATTCTTAAAAAAAATATTGAACAGAATTGTTATGATGATGATAGTTTCATTGTTTTTAGTTAGTTTTACAAGTTATTCATTTGCTCAAACTAGTGAAAAACTAGTTGTTCTAGAAACAAATCTTGGAAGTATTACAATAGAATTTTTTTCTAATGATGCACCAAATCATGTTGAAAATTTTATTGGTTTAGCTGAATCAGGATTTTATGATGGAACTCTTTTTCATAGAATAATTCCTGGATTTATGATTCAAGGTGGAGATCCTAATACAATTAGTGGAGATCCTAATACTTGGGGAACAGGAGGTCCAAGTACAAGTGTAGATGCAGAATTCAACACAATCAAACATAATAGAGGAATCGTTTCAATGGCAAGATCCGCTGATCCAAACAGTGCTGGTTCTCAATTTTTTATTGTTCACAAAGATTCAAACTTTCTTGATGAACAATATACTGTATTTGGTAGAATTGTAACTGATGAAAGTTTTCAAACACTTGATAAAATTACAGCAGTAGAAATTGGAAGTAATGATAGACCAATAGATATTGAGCAAGTAAAAATCATAAAAGCCATAATTACAAATCGTTCGGATGTTTCAAACCTTCTTGAATTATCAGAGCCTGAAAAAACTCAATCTACAATTCCTCAACCAATTGGAAACCAAAAATTTGAGAGTACTGAACATAATGTTGCTTTTAATGTACCTGAAGGTTGGCTATTACAACAACCAGAAAAAACTCAAGAAAATTCTCCTGATGTGGTTGCTGTAGGACCAAAAATTGGAGTAATTAATCCAAATATCTCTTTAACTATTCAACAAACAAATCAAAAAACCCCAATTGAACTTATTTTAGAAAAAATTGAATCATTAAAACAACCAGTAGAAGCAGGTAATTTGAAAGTATTATTACAAGAACAAATAACTGTAAATAAAAATGAAGCTTATGTTATTGAAGCAATAGGACTTTTTGTTTCTAATAACGAAAATATTAATGTAAAATTTAAAGAAATTACCATATATGATACTGAAAAATTTTATACATTTGCATATAGTAATGACCTAGAATACTTTGATTCTCAACTTTCAAGATTTGATGAAACAATTGATTCCTTTGAAATACTATCACTAGATAATTCAAATGATGAAATTATAGATGAAATTTCAATTGAAGAAAATGGAGGTTGTCTTATCGCAACAGCTACATATGGTTCTGAACTAGCCCCACAAGTACAACAACTCAGAGAGTTAAGGGACAACTCACTACTTCAAACAGAATCAGGAACTGCATTTATGGAATCATTTAATCAAATCTATTATTCGTTCTCACCAATAATTGCAGATTATGAAAGAGAGAATCCAGTTTTCAAAGAGGTTGTTAAAGTAACACTTACTCCAATGTTGACATCATTATCTGTTCTAAACTATGTTGATATGGATTCAGAAAGTTCAGTGTTAGGATATGGAATTGGAATCATTTTGATGAATGCTGGAATGTATTTTGTTGTCCCTGCAATAATTATTTATAAAATTAGAAAATAGTTTTATTTTTTTATTCTAAATATTTTGAAAACATCATCAAAAGAGGGGGCATTCTCTTTTTTACCAAACATCATCTACTTCATCAAGTAGTTTGTACTCTTTTTCCTCTTCACGTTTCATCATTTTTAATCTAGAAATATCTCTATCAAAGAACAGATCTATTGTCCAATCAAGAAATACTCTAACTTGTTTATCAAATGTTGGGATTTTTGAGAGATAGACATTTCTCCAAATTAACCATGCCCAAAATCCAGAGATATTCATTCCCAAAAATGTGGCAATTCCTGATCTCTTTCCAATTATTGCCATTTGTCCTTTTGAATGATATTCAAATTTTTCTTTTTCTGAATTTTTAATTAACGCCGTTAAATTTTTAGCAGCAGTTTTAGCTTGAGCTTCTGCGATTTGTGCAGTTGGAGGATAAGGTCTCTTTGTTTCTGGATTCAAAAATAATGCACAATCACCTATTGCAAAAACGCCAGGAAAATCTTGAACTTCAAGATAATCATTAATTATCACTTTACCTCTGTCTGTCTTTAACATTGATCTTTTGATTGTATTTACTGGTGTAACTCCTGCAGTCCAAATCAATGTTTTTGTTATAATTGAATCAACTTTTGATTCATCAACTGAGTCTTTTGGATTTTGATCTAACAGTTTTGTTGTTACTTCATTTCCATCAAAACTAGTAATTGCTGTTTGTAATTTAATATCAATCCCTCTTTCAATCAATTTTTGTTTTGCAAATTCTGCTAATTTTTCATTAAATCCTGGTAAAATCATAGGTAATGCTTCTATGACAATTACTTTAAGATCATCTTTGTGAATATTAGGATAATGTTTTCTTGCATCTAAAATAAGATCCATTAATTCACCTGCTGTTTCAATTCCTGCAAATCCTCCTCCAGCTACTACAAAATTCAAAAAACTTTTTCGAAGAATTGGATTCGTCTCATTTTCTGCTTGTTCAAGCATATCAATTATTCTGTTTCTTAAAACAACTGCATCATTGAGAGTTTTCATTGTATATGCATTTTTTTCCACATCTGCCATTCCAAAAAAGTTGGTTTCACTGCCAAGAGCTACAACAAGAAAATCATAGTGGATTGAGACGCTTCTTTTATCTCCAGTTCCCCATAAATTTATCAATTTTCCAAAAGGATCGATATTTTTAATTCTGCCTTCATAAAATTTTGTTTTTTGACATATTGTTCTAATTGGCAAAACAATATGTCTTGTTTCAATCATTCCAGATGCTACTTGAGGCAACATAGGAGTAAAGAGTAAAAAATTATCTTCACTTATCATAACTAGTTCTATTTCTGAATTATTGCCAAACTCTGATTCTAATTGTCTGGCACATTCTACTCCTGCAAATCCTCCCCCTAAAATCACAATTTTCTTCTTATTTCTGGTCAATCGTGAACTTTCCACAAATTAGGTGAATATATGCTATAAGAATAATTTCAATGAAATTTAGGCTCGTAAAATATCAGAATGTAAAATATCATAGGCCCTTGATGAATCTCTTTCATTTAGAATTATTGTTATACTATCCTGACTGAAAAATGCATTAACTAACTCAACTCCATTTGCATGTAATACTTCTGCAACATAAGAAACTACATCTGATTGATTTTGAGAGTTGGGAATTGAAATTCTAATTTTTGCAAGACCAGTACTAAACATATCATTATTTTCTGGTACATTTCTGAAAATCTGTCTTATGTCCTCTAAATCTTCTGCCAAAAATCTAAACGAATCAGACATTCTGAAAAAATCATAATTGTTAGTTATCTTGGAGAATTTATCTAAGATTACCATAGGATCCATTTCATTTGAATCCTTTACTGAAAATTTGACATCCATTATTCCATCAGTTAAAGCCAATCTGGCATTTTTCAAAACTGATTCTTCTTTAACTTCTTCTTTAATTTCAAAGGAATCAGCAAATCTCTTGATTGCAACAACTACAGTATTGAGATTAACAGAGTTTCCTAGAATTCTTTCAATATCTGGCTGAATCTTTACTGCCAAAGCTGTATAGTTTATCAAATCCATTTTCATGCAATCATAAATTGAACGATTTCTGGTAATGATCTCTTTTACAACTTCAGGTATAGATACATTTGAAACTCTCATTAAGATTATTATATCATGTCAGTTATAATAGGATTATGTAAGAAATCAAAGAAATAACAATAATCTTTATATAATGTCATATTTATTACATAAAGTAGATAAATATGACAAACTTCTTTGATAGTGAATTTGATAGAATCTTCAAAAAAATGTCAAGCTCTTTTTTCAATATAGATGACGTTTTTGAGGAATTCAAGGGAAATGGTTCTGAATCTGGTCCATATTATTATGGTTATACAATGACCGTTGGTCCTGATGGAAAACCTGTTGTAAACGAATATGGAAATGCCAAACCTGGTCTTACTCCAACTTCTGATACGCGAGAACCACTAGTTGACACAATTGTCGATGAAAAAGAAAAAGTAGTAAAACTCATTGCAGAAATGCCAGGAGTTGAAAAATCTGATGTCAAAATTGTTGTTGAAAACAAAACAGTTGATCTTTCAGCAGAACACAATGAAAAAAAGTATCATGTAAAAGTTCCTGTGCAACACAAAGTTGATGAAAATTCTGCAAAAGCTTCTTACAAAAATGGAGTTTTGCAAATTATCTTCAAATTAATTGAAGAGGAAAAACCAAAAGGCAAAACGGTGGAGGTTGAATAAATCCCTCTTTAATTTTTGAGGTAATGATATGAATGAAATAGTTTTAAAAATTGAAGAAAGCCCACAACAACATGTTGGAAGAGGTAGGGCTATAATTGATCCTAAAATTATTGAGGATCAAAAATGGAATTCCGGACAAATACTAGAATTAACATACAATAAAAAAACACATGTAAAACTTTGGCCAGGAGCTCCTGAAGAATATGGCTCAGGTATTATCAAAATAGATGGAATGACAAGACTAAATATTGGAGCTGGAATTGGTGATAAGATTTCACTAAAAACAGTTGAAGCTGTAAATGCTGATCAAATTGTTTTGTCTCCAACTGAAAAGATTGCTGCAGAAGGATTGCAAGAATATATGATTTACAACTATCTCAATCATGTATTTACAACTGGAGATTCAGTATCTCTTAATACACAAATGGGTGGAAGAGTTCAGTTTATTGTAACAAGTACAAAACCATCAAAACCTGTTTTAGTTACAGAAAATACTGTATTCAAACTTGGAGCAATGACCAAAGCAGTTGATTCATCTGTACCACGAATAACATACGATGAACTTGGAGGTTTGAAAAAAGAAGTTCAAAAAATTCGTGAAATGGTTGAATTACCAATGAGACATCCAGAATTATTTGACAAAATAGGCGTGGAAGCACCCAAAGGTGTACTCTTGTATGGTCCTCCTGGTACTGGTAAGACACTATTAGCAAAGGCTGTAGCTGGAGAAACAAATGCCCACTTTATCTCCCTAAGTGGCCCTGAAATTATGGGAAAACATTATGGGGAAAGTGAAGAGCGAATTAGGGAAATCTTTACTCAAGCTGAAGAAAATGCTCCTAGCATAATTTTCATTGATGAAATTGATTCTATCGCTCCAAAGAGAGATGAAGTTTCTGGTGAACTAGAGAAAAGAATTGTTTCTCAATTACTAACTCTAATGGATGGAATGAAATCTAGAGGTAAAGTTGTTGTAATTGCAGCTACTAACAGACCAGATTCAATTGATCCTGCACTAAGAAGACCAGGTAGATTCGATAGAGAAATTGAAATTGGAATTCCTGATGATGAAGGAAGATTCGATATCCTCTCAATTCATACACGTGGAATGCCAATTGATCAAAAAGTAGATTTAAAACAAATCTCAAAAACTACACATGGATTTGTAGGAGCTGATTTAGAAGTTTTAGCCAAAGAGGCTGCAATGAAATCTCTTCGTAGAATTCTACCTGAGATTGATTATGACGAAGAAAAAATTTCATCAGAGATACTAGAAAAGATCCAAATCACAAGTGATGACTTTAGAGATGCATTAAAAGAAGTTAGTCCTAGTGCACTTAGAGAAGTTCAAGTACAAGTTCCTAACGTAAGTTGGGACGATGTTGGTGGTTTAGATGAACTCAAAGATGAACTCAAAGAAGCTGTTGAATGGCCAATCAAATACAAGGATGCGTATGATTATGTTGATGTAGAATCTCCAAAAGGAATTTTACTTCATGGTCCTCCAGGAACTGGAAAAACATTGATTGCAAAAGCTCTAGCAAAGATGACAGAGTCCAATTTTATCAGCATCAAAGGTCCTGAATTACTCTCAAAATGGGTAGGAGAATCTGAAAAAGGAGTACGAGAAATATTCAGAAAAGCACGACAAGCAGCTCCATGCATCATATTCTTAGACGAAGTTGATGCACTTGTTCCAAGAAGAGGTAGTGGTGGTTCTGATTCACATGTTACAGAAAATGTAGTGTCTCAAATCCTAACAGAAATTGATGGATTAGAAGAACTAAACAATGTGTTGATAATTGGTGCAACAAACCGATTAGATATTGTTGATGAAGCACTTCTCAGACCAGGCAGATTCGATAGAATTATCAAAGTTCCAAACCCTGATGAAAAAGGAAGACAACATATCTTTGAGATTCATACAAAGAAAAAGCCTCTTGCGAGTGATGTAAAAATCCCAGAAATTGTAAAAATTACTGATGACTTTAGTGGTGCTGAGATTGCAGCAGTCGCAAACAGAGCAGCTATTGCAGCTTTGAAGAGATATGTTTCTGTCAAGTCAAAGAATGTTAAGGAAATCAAGATTACACAACAAGATCTAATTGATGCTGTGGATAAGGTTAGGCCTCGAAAGAAAGAGGCACCTATACCTCAATCCATAAAATAGTCTAAATACTAAAGAGAATGACTCAAAATATGAAACTATATCTTGATTTCAATCCTTGTCAAGAATGTAATACAATGATGGCTGATCTAAGTAGTCCAGAAATGTTATTTGCAGACGAAAAGACTAGAGCAGATGAATCTGCAAAATTTCTTAGACATTTGACATATAATCACAATGAAGTGGTTCAAGCAGTAATGGAAGATTTACCAAAACAGAAAAAAGATCAAGAACCTGATTTTTACAAATGATTATTTTTATCAGTAAAAATCAGTAATTATATTACACACAAATTTTTTCTGAAATTATTGAATAATAATAAAATAAAAACAAGTTTTATTGTTGGATTTATTGCAGTACTTTTTTCAATAACCTTTTTACAAATTTCATTTGCAATTGAAACTGAACAAGTACCAAATCCACCACAAATTCCTGCACCTATTCCAGAACCAGAACCTATTCAAATGCCAGAACCAGAACCTACACCAAATCCCTTTCCTGTAGAAAATGAATCAGAAAAAGTTCAAAGATTAATTGATGAAAACAATAATCTCAAAGAAAAAAATTCTGATCTTCAACACCAAATATCATCTTTAACAGATGAAAAATCAGAATTACAATTTAAAATCTCAGAATTAAATGATACAATTCAGAGCTTAAATGAAGTAATAATGGAACAAGTTCGAATTATGATAGAGTTAACGAATAAATTTAAAGGAATGTTATTTGAAAACATATTTTCTCCTTTAATTGATTTGTAAAATTTTAATCATCTGAATTAATCTAAAAATACCAAAAATGATTATTTTTTAAGAAAATAATTATTTCTTAATTGATTCTAAAGAATGACCTTTGTTTGTAATCATTTGAGTCACTGCTTCTATTGTATAATCAATTCCATGCTCTTCCTCAAAGTGATTTCTTAGTTTTTCAAGTTGTTGTAAGCTTTTTTCTTCATCTAAAACAAACTCACATTCAAATCCATAGTCTTCACATCTTAATTTCAATGTCATTTAGACTGGAAAAATATTGAGCCTATAAAAACTATAGACTCGAATTTATGAATTAAAATAGAATTAGGAATAAATCAAATTAAACATGTCAAATAGCACTAATAATGTCAACTAGTCTGTATGATGTAAATGAAAGGTTTAGAATTTGTTTTTCTTGCAATTGGATCTGTACTGGGAGCATATCTGAGATTCAAAGTTATTGAATCTCCTCTACTTTTCAACACATTACCTGTTAATGTTTTAGTAGTCAATATACTGGGAGCGTTCATACTTGGTATTTTCATTGTAATGTCTCAACAATGGAATCTTGATGGAAAATATTCTCTTTTTGCTGCTATAGGATTTTGTGGCTCACTTACAACTATGTCTGGACTTGCACTTGAATCCAACACTTTTCTTGAACACAGTCATTATGGAGCATTTGTAATCAATTTAGTGGCTAATGTTGGCTTGTCAATTACTGCACTAATTGGAGGAAAATCATTAATGAGTGCAATTCTTTCTAATTAATTAGAAATGGTTTATTCATATCAGATTGTAAAATTTCAAACAATTTCATTGGTACAGGGATCTCATTGGTCTCAATCAACAAATGACAAAGGAGTCCTATACAAATCACTTAAAGATCCATTTTCAAAACTAATTGTTCAATCTTCTAATGGTTCAAAAAAATTATACCGTGTCCCAAAAGATAGAACAGTTATTGTAACAAATGACACTGTACATTTCTTAGGAGAATTATCTTAATTATTTGAAAAATTGATCTATTTGATCTCTATACTTTAAGGAAATTTTTCCAAATTCCTCAAAATCTTCAGCAGTTGGATATTGCATTTTCATTGTAAATTGACTGATAAATATAGATAATGCACTACCTGTGATTAAATTGTAAACACCATCAGCTACATTTTTTGAATATGGAAATGCAACTTTGATAAAAGGAAGATACGTTTCTGTTTGAGAAATCATTAATTTTATATGCTTTTCAACAAATTCTTCAATGTCATTTGGAATTGGCATAATTATACTGATATTGATTTGTTATAAGTACACATATTATTTTAGGCGTATAGACACACATTTTTAAAATCATTCTTATCTTGTTTTAAAAATTTAATTATGATATTGAAAAGTTTGTATGTTTTTTATCTTATGATCTGAGCTAGGTATTTTTCCTTTCCTTTTCTACTTCTAGGTAGACATCTTAGTTGTCTATTGCAACAAGGACAAGTATTTCCTTCATAGTCTACAAAAACTTCACAAAAATTACATCTCTTCTGTCCGGCAGCATATCTTCCAATTT
>Ga0233434_1002140_pt1 | contig 17878 bp, 18 predicted proteins | sample SI_122_August201_4_FD_182738 | JGI IMG/M metagenome (GOLD analysis project Ga0233434, IMG submission 182738) | Seawater microbial communities from Saanich Inlet, British Columbia, Canada - SI_122_August2016_120_MG | ecosystem: Environmental > Aquatic > Marine > Inlet | place: Canada: British... | reverse complement strand
AGAAGAGGATTGGGAATTATATCACAATCAATTATTTTTAGGATTTGTTACAATCTTACAAAATATCAAAATCAATAATGGAGGATATATCTTTTTGATTAGTTCTAGCATAATTAAAGAACCAAATGCAAAATTAATAATTTCATCAGCATATCGTGCAGCATTTTCTGAGATTTTTAAAGTCTTAAGCAAGGAATATGCTCAAAAAAATATCAGTTGTGTTAACATTGCACCGGGCCCAATTAACACAGATAGAACTCAAGAGTTAATAAAAAATGTTCAAGAATTTGAAAAGACATTGCCTATGAAAAGATTAGGTGAACCTGAGGAGATTGGGAATTTTGTAAAATCAATAATTGAGAATAATATAAAATATCTTTCAGGAGTTACAATAAACTTTGATGGTGCAAATTCAAATAGTATTTTTTAAGATTATTTTTTAAATTCAACATTTGGGGTGTCAGGTTGACCTGCAATTGCAATTAATCCACCATCACACAATTGTTGCAATAGTTGCATAACTTCTTTTTCAACTTGATTTCTTTGTAGTCCTGTTTGTTGTGCAAATACTTCTACCAAATCTGTAACTTTACGTTGACCATTACAGGATTTCCAAAAATCAACAATGGCTTGATTTACCATAAAGCCTTGTTCATGTTCATTAGCTAAAACCATAGAACCATCTTCTTGTTGCACTAATTTTCCAACTCCTTGAGGTAATGCAGTCTCATAATTAATTGGTGCAGGAGTGTTTAATCCATTTGAACCCATTTCTTTAATTTTGAGTTTTCCTTCTTCAGTCATTTTATCCATTGACCATGCAGGCTCCCAAACAATTTCAATATTGACATTATTTACTCCAGGAACTTTTTTGGCAAATCTTGTTGCATCTGCAACTAAAGTTTCATGTAAAGGACAACCCTGTGTAGTCATTGTCATTTTGATATTAACATCGTTATTTTCTTTAACATCAATTCCATAGATTAATCCCATTTCTACAATATTAAGAGGAACTTCAGGATCCATACATTGTTTTAAAGATTCTTCAATTGCTTGTGAAGAAACAGTACTCATATCTCTACTGAAAATTAAAAAACAATAAAAACTTTGTATTAATTAGCTTGGAATAATTTTGTAAGGGATTCTTCAAATGGTGCTGTAGCCACTCCTTTTTCAGTAATAATTCCAGTAATTAATTCAGGAGGAGTCATATCAAATGCAGGATTAATTACTCCAATACCATCAGGAGCAGTCTTTTTCTCACCAATTCCTGTCACTTCACTTCCTTTTCTCATTTCTATTATCACATCTTCAGCTTTTGTTTCCATATCAATTGTGGATAAGGGAGCTGCAACATAAAATGGAATCCCATGTTGTTTTGCCATTGTTGCTACCTGATAAGTTCCAATTTTATTAAAAACATGACCAGTTTTCACAATTCTATCCGCACCTACAACAACCTTGTTAACCAATCCATTTGCCATAGAATATCCTACAGCAGTATCAGGAACTAAACTAACATCAAATCCATCATGTTTTAGTTCAAATGCAGTTAATCTTGAACCTTGTTGAATTGGTCTTGTTTCAGTTGCAATAACTTTAACATTTTTTCCACTTTCTCTAGTTGCTCGAATTACACCTAATGCTGTTCCATATGCAACAGTTGCAAGTGCACCAGCATTACAATGAGTCATAATAGTATCATTATCATCAAAAAGAATAGAACCATTTTTTCCCATGGATTTATTAATTTCAATATCTTCATCAGCCATTTTTTTAGCTTTAGAAATAACTAATTCTTTAATTTGATCTACAGAATCTCCAGACTTTGCAACATTCATAATTTTCTCTAATCCCCAACCTAAATTTACTGCAGTAGGTCTTGTTTCAAAGAGAATTTTTTTTGCATTTTCTAGATAGGATAGTAATTCATCTTTTGTAGTTGCATTACTTTGTAGTACTGCCAATGCCAATCCAAAAGCACCAGAAACACCTATTGCTGGAGCACCTCTAACAACAAGAGTTCTAATTGCATCAGCAATTTGGGCATAATCAGTAAATTCTACAAAAACTAGTTGATTTGGTAGTTTAGTCTGATCAATCATTACTACTTTGTTATCTTTCCATTCTACTGTTTTTAAAGAAGAATCAATATTAGTAGGCATGAAAAATGTTTTTTTTTTCCATATTTAAAACAACAAATTAATTTTTTGAAACATTATATGCAATCAAAAAATCTATTTTATTTAATGATTAAGTCAGATTTAGAAAAATATGATTCTAAAAGAATGTATTCAATATATGACGATTGGCCAAAAATTGCAAAAAATGCATATCAGAGTGATTTTCAAAAATTAGATTTTGGTAAATTGGAACATATTGTTTTCGTAGGCATGGGAGGTTCAGGTGCACTTGGTGATTTTTTTGCAGCAATATTATCAAAAACTAATCTTCATGTAACTGTGGTTAAAGGTTACTTATTACCAAAAACTGTTGATTCTAAAACATTAGTAATAATTACAAGTGTTTCTGGAAATACTGAAGAATCTCTTACAGTTTTAAAAACATGTAAGAAAAATCGTTACAAAACAATTGTATTTTCTTCTGGTGGCAAAATGGAGAAGTATTGTAAAATTAAAAAAATAAAATATCAAAAAATTATTCAAGATAATTCTCCACGTGTTTCATTTGTAAGATATCTATATTCAATTCTAAAAATTTTAAATAAAATCATCCCTATAAAAGAATTAGAAATAAAAAAATCAATAAAAGAACTTGAAAAAACTCAAAAAATCATTTCATCAAAAAATCTTGCTAAAAATAATACCTCATTAAAATTAGCTATGAGTATTAAAAAAATTCCAATAATTTATTATCCATTCGGTTTACAAGCTTCAGCAATAAGATTTAAAAATTCATTACAAGAAAATGCCAAAATTCATGCTATTGCAGAAGATGTAGTAGAAACAAGTCATAATGGAATTGTTGCATGGGAAAAGCCATCAAAAGTTCAACCGATTTTACTTCAAGGAAGGGATGATTATATCAAAACTAAACAAAGATGGAAAATTCTTGAGCAATATTTTAATCAAAATAAAATTAAATTTATTAAAATTTCTTCTACGGAGGGAAATATTATTACAAAATTAATCAATTTAATTTACATATTTGATTTTGCATCAATTTATCTAGCAATTATAAAAAAAATAGATCCAACTCCAGTAAAATCAATAGAATATTTTAAAAGAAAATTAGAATGATTGATTTCAAATCAAAAAAACCCTATAATTTTGCATAATATCTAATTATACAGAAAAAATGAAGGAAAAAGTTATGATTAACATATATCAGATACGTTATTTTTTCAAAAATATATGAGAATACTTATCACGGGAGGAGCAGGTTTTATTGGTACATATCTAGTAAAATCATTATTACAACAGAATCATATTGTAACAATATTTGATAATTTTTCAAATTCTAAAAAGGATTCAATTTTACAATTTTCAGAACTGGGTGTCAAAATTATAGAAGGTGATATTATAAATAAAGAAGAAATTTCAAATGCAGTAAAAGATCAACAAATAGTTATTCATCTTGCAGCCAAAATTTCAGTTGATGAATCTATAAAGAAGCCGCAAGAGACTATACGTGTAAATGTAGATGGAACTATTAATGTACTTGAAGAATGTAAAAAAAATAAAATTGAAAATATCATAATTGCTTCATCTGCAGCAGTATATGATGATGCAGGTTCACACACAAAAATTCTTGATGAAGATGCAAAAAAAAATCCCATCTCACCATATGGAAAAAGTAAAATGATAATGGAGGAAAAGGTAAGAGAATTTGTAAAGATAAATAAAATGAATTGTGTGATTTTAAGATTCTTTAACATTTACGGAATTGGTCAATCTAATGAGTATGCGGGAGTGATTACAAAGTTTGCATCAAACATCCGAAACAATAAATCACTTGTTATATATGGTGATGGTCTTCAAACAAGAGATTTTGTTTCAATTGATGATGTTGTATCTGTGATTAATTTCACAATATCAGTTTCTGGTAAATTTGGAGTGATCTATAATATTGGGTGTGGGAATAGCATAACAATTAAAGATCTTGCAAATTTAATGCTAAAAATTTCTAGGAAAAAATTGAACATAGAGTTTGTCGAACAAAAAAAAGGAGACATTCGATTTAGTCAAACATCTATTGAAAGATCAAAAAAGGATCTTGGATATTTACCCAAAATTTCACTCGAAAAAGGAATTAGATATATTTTAGAGAAATTATAGACATATGAACAAATTTTATGGGTAAATCTTAGGATATTTTTCTATAATTTTTAAAAATTAATTGAGAGATTCTTTTAGTGCCATTTCCATCCATAATGGTTTTTGAATTTCTATGAAATATTTTACGCAATTCATAATCATCCAATAATTTTATAAGATTTTTTTCAATTGATTTCTTTGAAATATCTTTACCATATCCTATGTTTAAAGCCATTTTTTTACGATTGACCTGCTTTGCAATTTCTAACTCATGTTTTTCTCCACATATTATTAATGATGGAATTCCTATCAACATTAATTCTAGCAAAGTATTGCCTGCAGCAGTAATAGCAATATCATGTTTTTTCATTTCATTGTGTATTTTTTTTGAATTGTAAATTAATTTGATTTTTCTATCTAATGGTTTTAGGGTTTTTTCCAAATTTTCATGACAATCAAACATTGGTCCTAAAACTAATGTAATTTTTACTTGTTTAGGAATATTTTTTATTGATTGTAATATTTTTGGGCTAATACAATGAGTGTCAGCACCACCTTGTAAAATAATTAAGGAATGAATGGTTTTAGAGAAATTATATTTTTTTCTTACTAAAAGAAATTCTTTTCTTAAAATTGCATATTTAAAACCTATAAATGATTTTTTTGCATAAAAAATTTTCGGCTTAAAAAGTGTATGAAATCCCAAATCAATGTATTTTAATCCTTTTCCTTCAAAATCAATACTAGTGAGTAATGAACAAGAATTTTTTAATTTTTGTATAAACTTTAAAGAGTACGGGAAAAATTTTTCTAAAATATCAATTATTATAATATCAGGGTTTATTTCTTTAATTTTTTTGATATCTTTTTCCTCGTTGTTTGAATATGTATAATGATTTCCTGATTTTGATAAATTGTTTTTTAAAAATTTGTTATTTGAAGTTAAAAATGAAATCTCTGTTCCGTATTTTTTTAATTCTTTACTTAATGAAAAAGCACGGTAAAAATGACCTAATCCAATTTCGTTATTTCCATCAGTTATTATCAATACCTTTGTTTTCGTCATATCATTCTAAATCTTCAAATAAAATAAGGTGTGGGGTTTATAATATTTATACGAATCTTTTTATCTTGTAATTGAGTGTTTATCATAGTTGAAGATTAACAAAAATATAGTTTACCTTTCTGGTCCACTTCAAAATTTAAGATTTAATCTGAAACGAGGTAAGGGACACATGTTTTCATATATTTTAGATCGATTTCGTTGGAATATTTATCCTAGAATAAAAAGAGTAAGTAATTTTCCAACTCATGTTGATTTAGAACTTTCTAGTGCGTGTAATTTGAATTGTCCTATGTGTTACACAACTACTGATGAATTTAAAAAAAATGTATCAAGGATGAATTTAGACTTAGATTTATTCAAAAAAATTGTTGATGAATGTGTTTCTTACAAATCTCATTATTCAATTAGGTTAAGTTGGAGAGGTGAACCATTTTTGAATCCACATGCATTAGATATGATTCTATATGCAAAGAAAAAAGGAATTAAAGAAGTTTCAACTCTTACTCATGGTGGATTTTTAGATCCTGAAAAATTTGAAAAATTAGTTGATTTGGGTGTAGATTGGATTACAATTTCTACGGATGGTGTTGGAGAAGAATATGAAAAGATTCGTGCACCTTTAAACTTCAAGGAGCATGTTGAAAAAATAAAACAATATAATGAGATTAAACGGAAACGAGGGGTTACAAAACCCATAATAAAAATTCAAGGAGTTTGGCCAGCTATTGAAAAAGGTGCAGAAGAATACTATGAAACATTTTCTCCTATTGCGGATCAAGTAGCTGCTTCACCATTACTTGATTTTTTACGAATGGATAATAATCGAGAATATATTGACGATTTTACTTGTCCTGTATTATATGAACGTCTAACTATTGGTTCTGACGGTAAAGCATATTTGTGTTATAATGATGAAATGGGGTCTGTTGTAGTTGGTGATGCTAATAATGAAAGTGTTCATGACATTTGGCATGGAAAAAAATTAGAAAAATCTAGGAAGATCCATTTAGATCATTTAGGAGTTCAAGAACTTCCTCCATGTAAATACTGTATGTATCCCAGAAAAACAAAAAAGGATAAAGCAAACGTTAAAGGAAAATCAATTAACGTTGATAATTATACCAATCGTTCCCAAACAGTTGGTCGTTAAACTATTCTTTCTCTTCTAGTAAATTTAACGTATATGTTAAAGCCCATAAAGCACCTTCATAATATTGGTATAAATCTGCATTATTTCGATCTTTATGTTTTTTAGAGAATGCTATGCAATCAGCTTTTTTACTTACAATCTGTTTTTTAAAATCAATTACATCCATTTTATGATATTCTTAAAAAAATAACGCATTAAAGTTTTTACGATTATTAATATAAGCAAAAATTAATTTAGAATTATGGGTTCTGTTAAAATATTTGGAAAACATATAGGAAATAGTTTTCCTTGTTATATTATTGCTGAAATTGGAGGTGCTTTTTCAAATTTTGAAGAGGCTAAAAGATTAATTGATTCTGCAAAAAAAATAGGTATTGATGCTATCAAATTTCAAACTCTAGAGGCTGAAACCATCACTACAAAAAACAATTTTTTTGACATGGAAGCTACTGGCCAAAAATCTCAATATGAGATTTTTAAACATTTTGAGATTTCAAAAGATTTACAAAAAGATGTTGTAGAATACTCAAATTCTTTATCAATGCCTATTTTTTCAGCTCCTAGTCACATGAAAGATTTAGAAATTATGGAACAACTTGAATTACCTATATACAAAATTGGATCAGATCTTGCCTGTCATATACCTCTATTAAAAAAAATTGCTCAATTTAATAAACCAATAATTCTGTCTACCGGAATGTGTACTATGAAAGAAGTTGAAAATTCAGTAAACGCAATCAAAAATGAGGGAAATGAAAAAATCATTTTAATGCATTGTGTCTCTAATTATCCATCAAAAATGGAAGAATTAAATCTCAATTCTATTGAAATTATGAAAAAAGAATTTAATCTTCCTGTTGGATTTTCTGATCATACTCCTGGAATTTTAGGAACAGTAACATCTGTATCTTTTGGAGCAAATATTATTGAACGTCATTTTCGTGATCCTAGAAATAAACCTGGACCAGATGATATTCATTCTTTAACTGAAAATGAATTTATTAACTTAATCTCTTCAATTAAAATGGTTGAACAATCCTCTGGAACAGGAATCAAAACCCCTACATTGTCAGAACAAAATCATCTACTAACTAATAGAGTAAGTATAATTGCAATGCAAGATATTCCTCCTGGAACTATAATTACTGAAAAAATGATTGACATTAGAAGACCTGGTACTGGGATTCAACCAATTCATTTTGAACAAATTTTTGGTAAAAAAACTACTAAACATATTGATAAAGAACAACCTCTTTTGTGGGATTATTTTGAATAATTCCTAAATTATTAATAGGATTTTTTTTAAAAGAAATTATGACAACTGCAATTGTTGCTGCAAGAATGGGTTCCGATAGATTTCCAGGTAAAGTTTTGGAACATATTGATGGCAAACCCGTTATACAATATGTTATTGATTTTTTAAATAAAATCAAAATGGATGGTTTTTTAGATGATGTTATTATTGCAACTCCTGATACTTTAGAAAATGAACAATTGTGGAAATATCTTGATTCAAATAAAATAAAATACTTTAAGGGTTCTAATGATGATGTATTAGATAGATACTATCAATGTGCAAAATTGAATAACATTGATTCAATTGTACGTGTTTGTGCAGATGTTCCATTTTATGATGAACAAAAAATTATTCAACAAATTGAAAATTATAGAAAAGATGGAAAATTTACTTATGGAAATGGTGCATGGGTATTTTCGTTTAATGAGTTAGAAGAATCATGGTTAAATGGGAAACACTCTGAAGATAGAGAACATGTAACAACACGAATGTTTAATGCTATTGATTACCCTGAAGATTTAGAAAAAATTAAAAAAAAATTAAAATTGATTTAAATGAAAGTAGTTTTACATCAACCTCAATATTTTCCATATCCTGGGTTTTTTCATAAATTAATGTTAGCTGATACTTTTGTATTTTTAGATAATACTCAATATGATAAACGTTTTACAAATAGAAATAAAATATGGACTCCACATGGTTTTGTTTGGTTAACTGTTCCAATAAAAAAAGAAAACAAATTTTCCCCAAACAAGGAAGTTCAAATTAACAATAATCTTTTATGGACTAATGAACATTGGAAAAAAATTTTTCACTCTTATTCAAAATCAAAATTCTTTAAACTTTATGAAAATTATTTTAAAAATTTATTTGATCAAGAATGGCAATTATTGTGTTCTTTAGATTTGGACACTCTTAAACAAACTATTGATTGGTTAGGAATTAAAATTGATATAATTAAAGAATCTGAATTGAATCTTAAGGGAAAGGGAACTGAACGCCTTGTAAATGGATGTAAAGCATTAGGTGCTGATACATATATTTCTGGGGCAGGACTGCCTGATAAACAATACATGGACGAAAAATATTTTGAAAAAAATAATATCAAATTAGTACATCAAAATTATAATTCGATCCTATACGATCAAAATTCATCTAAAACATTTGTTCCTGATCTTTCTATTTTAGATCTTTTATTTAATGTTGGTCCAGATAGTTTGAAACTTATAAGTCAGTTTAATGAGGAAAATTAAATTGGATAATTTTAAAAATAAAACATTATTGGTTATTTCTCCTCATGCTGATGATGAAGTTCTTGGATGTGGTGGTTTAATCTCAAAAATCAAAAAGGAGGGAGGTAAGGTTTATGTTTTAATTTTTAATGTTGGTTCTGTTTCATCAACTAATAATGAAAAAGCCACTAAAATTTGGAAAAAAGAAACTGAAAATGCAATGAAATTCTTAAAAGTTGATGGTTATGAAACTATTTTTGACTCTCCAAATGATAATAGATATTTAGATAGTAAACCACTACACTCAATAATAAAAATAATTGAAACTGAAAGTAAAGTTTCATTAGATAATGTTAAGCCAAATATTGTAGCTATTCCAACAATTCATTCTCATCATCAAGATCATATTCATGTTTTTAATGCATGTGTTGCAGCATTACGTCCAATGAGATCACCTGTTCCCGAAATGGTAATATCTTATGAAGCTCCTGAACATAGTCGATGGTCTACTAATGGTATTTTTGTACCCAACTTCTTTGTAAATATCGACAAATTTTTGAATAATAAAATTAAAGCATTCTATAAGTACAAATCACAAGTTAGAGTGAGTCATAGGGATAAAGATACTATACGAGATCAAGCAAAATATCGTGGAAAAGAAACAGGTGTTAAAGTATCTGAAGCGTATGTACTTCACAGGTTTATGATTTAATCTTAATTAAATTGGTATGGAAGGGAAATATTTTAATAATTATGAGGGGAAAAATATTCTTGTAACTGGTGCGGATGGTTTTGTTTCTAGTCATTTATGTGAAAAATTAATTAATACAAATGCAAATGTAGTAGCCTTACTTAAAAGAAATTCTGCAGGTGTTTTTAAAAATTTAGATGGGCTTAAAACAAAATTAAAAATAAAATGGGGAGACACACAAGATTTGTCCTTAATGCATGAACTTACAAAAAATACTGACATTATATTTCATTTAGCTGCTCAAAGTCATGTTGGTCACTCATTGTATAATCCATATGAAACAGTTGTTAATGATATTTTATCTACATTAAATATTTTAGAAGTTGCTCGAAAAAATGATGTTAAGAGAATTGTACATGCTGGAAGTTCTGAAATTTACGGTAAACCTGCATATGTTCCAATAGATGAAAAACATCCTTTACAACCAAGAAGTCCATATGCTGCAGCAAAAGCTTCATCAGAAAATTTGATGGAATCATATTTCCATAGTTATGGTTTACCCGTTGTAATGTCTCGTTTTTTTAATATTTATGGACCTAGACAGGGATTAGATCAAGCAATTCCTAAATTTATTTTGCAAGCTATCAATAATATTGATATCACAATTTATGGAGATGGAAAACAAACTAGAGATTACACATTTGTTTCAGATGCTGCTGATGCATACATGCAATTAGGAATTACCCCAAATATTGAAAATCAAGTTCTCAATTTTGGTTCTGGGGAAGAAATTTCAATCAAAGATTTGGCTAAATTGATAATAGAACTTACAAAAAGTAATTCTAAATTAAAACTTGATCATGATTTACGAAGTGGTGAAACACCTAGACTGTTATCTGATCCATCTTTGGCAAAAGAGATTTTAGGCTGGAAATCCAATGTTTCTCTTACTGAAGGATTAAAATCAACTATTACATATTATGAATCTAAAAAATCACTTGTAGAAAACTTAGAATTCATGGTATAGTTTTTTAAAAATTTGAATAAATAACAATATATTTCATAATTTGGGGTTTGAAATATGATTGTTCTTGGATTAAATGAAGGACATATGGGTTCTGCAGCACTTGTTAAAGATGGAAAATTACTTGCAGCAGCATGTGAAGAAAGATTTACTCGTAAAAAAAATGAAATGGGATTTCCTAAAGAATCAATTAAATTTTGTTTAGATTATGGTAAAATCAAAAAAGAGGATATTGATTATGTTGCAACTGTCACAAATGATTTACCTGCATTTAATGAAGCAACTAAAAGATATCCAAATTTTACATTAGATGATTATCTAAAAGAAAATCGAGAATATTGGAAACCACTTCTTTTAGATAATGAAGAGATTGATTATTTCTCCCTTTTTCCTAAAATAAAGAATGATTTTTATGATTTTTCATTTCTTGATGAGGAAGATAAATCAAAATGGAATGAGTTATTTAAAATTGAAAGACAAAAAAATATTCAAAGACAATTTGGATTATCAAAAGAAAAAGTAATTTTTATTGATCATCATACTTCACACGCTTCATATGGATATTATATGTCCCCCTTTAGAAATGATGTTTTAATTCTAACAGCTGATGCATTTGGTGATGGTTGTAATTGTTCTATTTCTTTAGGAGATCAAAATAATATAGAAACAAAATTTAAATCTCCAAATCATAATCTTGCTAGATTATACAAATACATCACATTACTTTTAGGAATGAAGCCTAATGAGCATGAGTATAAAGTAATGGGATTGGCTCCATATGCATCTGATTATATAATTGAGAAACCATATGAAATTTTTTCATCAACACAATATGTTGATGGATTAGATTTTAAATATAATATTAAACCTACTGATAATTATTTTTGGTTTAAGGAAAAATTAGAGGGTTGTAGATTTGATGGTATTGCAGGTGCTCTTCAAAAATATGCTGAAGAAATTATGAAAAAATGGGTTGAAAATGCAATATCTCATTTTGGTAAACATACTATTGTATTCAGTGGTGGACTAGCAATGAATATTAAAATTAATAAAATTATTTCTGAAATAAGTGGTGTTGATAATTTGTTTATTGCAGGTGGTGGTGGTGATGAATCACTTTCAATTGGTGCTGCTATTTTTCACTCCAATCAAATAAATCCTAAAATTTCATTCCAATCTCCTCTTCATGATTATCATGGTCCTGAAATTGATGATCAATCCCTTGACAAAATAATGGAGAAGAAAGGATTGTCATCTGAATTTAATTTGAAACATACAAATAATTTAGAAATTGCAGAATTATTGTCTCAGAATTATGTAATTGGTAGATGTAAGGGAAGATCTGAATTTGGACCTCGTTCTTTAGGAAATAGATCCATTCTTGCTAATCCTTCTAAGGTGGACAATTTGAAAAAAATTAATGAGAAGATTAAATTCCGAGATTTTTGGATGCCATTTACCCCATCAATTTTAATTGAACAAAGTGAAAAGTATGTAATTAATCCAAAAAATATACTTTCTCCATATATGACAATTGGATTTGATTCTACAGAAAAAGCAAAAATGGATTTAGTTGCTGCAATTCATCCAGCAGATCAAACATTACGTCCACAATTTGTAGAAAAATCTACTAATCCTGAATATCATGATTTAATATCAAAATTTGAGGCATTAACTGGCATTGGAGGCTTATTAAATACATCATTAAACTTACATGGAGAACCTATAGTGGGTAATGTCGATGATGCAATTCATACACTTTTAAATTCTGATTTAGATGCATTAGTCATAAATGATTATCTTATATCTAGAAAAAGGTGATTGATTTGGTTCAAAAAAATAAAAATAAATCAATATCAAAATATTTGAAAATTCCTATATTATTATGTAAAAATCATTTTGAAGAAAATCCAAATGAATTTGTTGTCACCACATCAAAAAAATGGAAATATATTGCAATTCCTACACCAAAAGGCGATTGCTCATGTCATATTTGTACTGAATCTCTAAATGAACCTGGACCATTTTTTAGAGAAGGTGATTTTAAAGGAAAAGATCTAAGATATGCTAATTTTAGACATGGTAATTTAGCTAATTCTGATTTTAGTGGTTCTGATCTTAGACATTCTGATTTAAGTAATGCTAATTTTGCTAACTCTGATTTTTCTGGAGCAAATTTGAGTAAATCAAATTGTTACAATGCTAATTTCAGATATGCAAATTTACGTGAATCAAATTTAACTGAAACTAACTTTTACAATGCAAATTTATACGATGTAAATTTACGTCACGCTAAAATTATTAAAACAAGTTTCAGATATGCAAATTTATCTAATTCTACACTCAGTGGTGCAAAAATTAAAGATGCTATTTTTTCTACAGCATTCACTGAAAATTGTCATGGATTAAAAATTAGTGACTAATTTTATGGTGATAGCTGACTTGTTTGTTTTATTTTAATTTGTAGATCTTCTTTATTATCGATTAAATGTTCTGGAAATATTTTAAATTGTTGAGTTCCTCTACCGTACCAAATTGCATAATATCCCCATAAAACTGGGTCATCTTCTTTGACTTTATTTTGATAAGTATATTTCGAATGATTTTTTGTTAAAACCTTTGACGTGAAAAAGTTTTTCCAATCAAATTGAAATTCTTGTATTTTAATCTCGGGTTCATTTCTTGTAGTAAGAACAAATAATTGAAATTCTATGAGTTCATTTAATTTTTCTAATGATGTGTTATGATCAAATTCTTTCTCCAAAAAATTCACATATTTTTTTAGTTCATTTTTTAAATTTTCTTTATTACGAATTAATCTTAACCAACTTGCTTCTTCAATGGGCCAAACAATTTCTCCCAATGATGAGTCAAGATGATTCCATCCTTCACCTGAATATCCTTTTTCAATATAATTTGTAAAAGTTTTAAATTCTTTTGAAAATTCAGATTCTGATTGTTGACAGTATTTTATAAATTTTTCATAAAATTCTATAAATCCAAGTCCATATGTTATATTATAAAATTTAGAAATCATTTCGAGGATACCAAAAATTTGAAAAGTTAATGTCATCCAAGAAAATAAATGCATTTGTTTAAGTTCTTCATGTGTAAATGAGGATGTACTTATAATAATTTCTTCATATTCTTGAATATCTTTTTTGGGAATTATTACATGTGATGTATACATAGGTGATGTTTTAGTTTTTATTTTATGGAATCCTTTGTATGCTGGTTCATTCATTGGTGCATTTACATAGATAGCACATGTGTGAATATACATTGTACTTATTTTCCCATCTTCTGCAACCACTTCCAATCCTCTTTTAAAACTGTCAAGAGTTTCACCTGGAAGCCCTCTAATTATTTCTGTATATGCCGTAATACCATTTTCTAAAAATGCTTGAGTTAATTGAGAATATTTATCAAATTTAATATTCGCTCTTTTAACTATTTTTAATGTTTCCTCATCCATTGATTGTAACGCTAATGTAACATCCCTTAACAGACCTCCTTCTTGTAATTTTTTTGCAATTGGAATTATTTTATCTGAAGAAGCTTTTGCCCATGCAGATGAAAAATACTTTGGATAACCTGTTTTAATAGCTGATTGTTTCAAAGTTTCTGCAATTCTTAAATCTCTATCATGAAACATGCCAAAATTAGCATCACAACATTCTATAAATTCTAATTTATTTTCAGCAAACCATTTAATTTCATTAAACAATCTGTCTTCAGCATATCTTGTTGTTTTATTAAAAGCAGCAGCACCCCAATCACAAAATGTACAACCATATGGACAACCTCTATTTGTTTCCCAATTTGTTGCCCATTTTTCACTTTCTTGCCTATCTACTAATTCCCAAATAATATTTGTTAAATATGGTGACGGTAAACTATCTTCATTAATTCTTTTTTCAGGCTCTGTACGAAATTCTTTTGTTTCAATGCCTTTAATTTTAGAAAAATCTTTTTTATTCAAAAATTCTAAAAATACATTTGATATGACTAATTCTCCTTCTCCATGAACTAATAGATCTATAAACGGATATTTTATAAAAAATCCTTCAGTTCTATTAGGAACTTGTGGTCCACCAAAAATAATTGTACATGATGGATTTTTTTCTTTAATTAGTTTAGCCATTTGGGTTGTAATTTCCCAATTCCATGCATAACAGGAACACAATAAAATGTCACAATTTTTACTATCTTCTAAATATCTGTCCATTTGATCTCTAAAAATAAAAGATTTTTCAAAATGAAAATTATCCTTAATTTTTTTGTTATTTTTTAGATAAGCAGTTAACATTGCAATACTAAATGGAAAATGCATACGTTTTCCATGTCGGTAATTAAATTGTGTACTACAGACTTTCATTTGTTTCAATAAAAATCCAATATATTAAATATTTAAATGGTAATATTATTACTTTATAATATATTTATATTTGAAAATGATTTAATTGACAATAATTCTCATTTAACTAAAATTTTTGTGTAAAAACTATAGATCAGATAATACGGAATTGTTCATTTTATTCTAGTTACTCCCCAACTTTGCCTTGAGTTTCTCCATAGTTCAACATATGGAAAATTATGAGATTTACAAAAAGATTCAAAAGAATCATTAAGATTTACATCATCAGAAGATAGAATTCCACCTTTGTTGATATGTGGAAATACCAAATCAAACTGCCACTTCATTCTAATTTCTTCATCATCATGATGAAAGAAATCAATTTTCCCTAAATTTGTCAGTAGTTTTGGGAGCTCTTCATTAGAATCGCCTAAAATCAATTCCCAACGATCACGAAGAGAATCAGGTACTACACGACCAATATCTTCAGGAGGTACATCCCATTTCTTTTCTTCTCCTTTTGAGTTAATAAAATGGGCATATGGAAGATCAATTGAATACAATTTACCTTTTTTATTGTCATGTAAAGCTTGTAAGATCAAAGCAGATGAGTCCCCACCTGCAACACCAGTCTCTATAATTGATTCAGGTTTTGTAACTCTGACTAAAACATAAAGACATAAGTGATAAGCTAAATGAGGATTGATATTTTTATTTGGCATGCTTTGTGTAATTTCTTCTAAAACCTGGAACAATTTCGATTCATCAACAAGAATATCCTTAAATTTATCATATAATTGACGGGCTTTTTTTAATCGAATTTCTAGCCATTTTTTCTTTATTGTTTCAAGATTTCCAAGGGATGTTAATGTAACAGAAAAAAGTGATGGATTTGCAAATAAAAATTTAATATTTCTTAAAGATAATGAAGTATGTAAGATTTCATTTACCATGGGTAGATAATCATAGTTCTATTTGATCAACATAATAAATATTAATCAATAGTAAGAATTACTATTATGTCAACAGAGAATTCTAAATGGTCTTGTATACATTGTAAAAAAATAATGCCTATTGCAGAAGCAAAAGAACATGCAAAATTAGGTGATCCTCATGCGTGTTATCCTCACAAGGAAAGTTAAACAAATCTAAGAAGATTAAATATAGAAATAATACCTAATTCTAAATGAGATATATTAGTAATTAATTATTCGTAGAATTCTTTTCTACTGAATTTAAAATAACATCAGCCATTCTGTCACTAGCACAACCATCAAATGGATCTGTCACCATTTTAAAAAAATTCACAATATTCTCCTTGGTTGGTGGAGATTCTAAAGTATTTTGAATTATTTTTGGTAAATCACTTATAGAATCACAACCATGTGCAGCTTTTTGTTCTATCAATATTGATTTAGGACAATTAGGAAAAGATATTGAAATTAATGGAATTCCAGTAATTATTACATCTAAATTTGCAGTATCAAATGGCCCAAAGGATAAAGCTATATCAAAATTTTGTATTAAAGAACCCAAACTTTCTTTTTGAAAAATTTTAATTTTTGCATTATTTTTTTTTTGAAATTCCTCATAATCTTGTAATGATTCAGAAGTAGGGTGTATTTTCAAAGAAATATCAAAGTTGCCAATCTTAATTAGAGTATTTACCAAAGTGGATAAAAAACTCATTTGTGTTTTTTTGGATGTATATCCATGTGTATATAGTGGATTTGTTACTATCAATATTTGTACTGGATTATATGTAGAAATGGTTTTTGCATGAAATAACGAAGGAGTAAAATTGTCAAATATTGGGCTTCCTATTACAGTTAAAGAATTTTTTGGCAATCCAAATTTTGTCAAGGGATCAATCCAATCATCATTAGAAAGACACACTTTGTCCGAAATCAATCTTGTATCAAATTCTTTATCCAACGTACCAAATGAATTTACCCACAAACTTTCAACAAAATGTGAAAAAAATTCTGAATAACCAAGATTACAGGATTTGAGGGTTTTTAGATAAAAAAAGTACTTGTAGAGATAAAATCTTCCTCTTGAGAAAGTATTGTTCCCAATATCAATATTAGATTTTGAAAAAAATCGTCTCAGTCTACCCAAAAATAGATTTAATGAGGAAGGTGGATTTGATGTCATAATATCAGTATTACGTCCATATAGTTTACAAGAAATCACAGGGATTTTTTTAAATTTTGCTGCAATTATAAATGGGTATGAAGAGTAAGCAAAAGATAATTCGGTGAGGATAACATCAGGTTTTTCTTTATCCATAATATCACATGCATCATTATAATTTTGAATAGGTTTTATTTGAATATCAGGATAAGTGTTTTCAAATTTTTGAGATGGTGTTTGCAATATCCAAATTAATGTTGGATTAGTTTTTTTTTGAAGGGCATGAAGAACATTTTTTGCAAGAATAGTAATCACATTTTTTTGATTAGGAAGATATGGAATAATCATTAGAATACGTATTCTGTTCACATTAAAACAAATTATTTGTTTTATATTATCTTTATCTGGTTTAAATAGATGTTACAATTGAATATTGAACTGTAAATTTTTATAGATTTTAATAAATATCATTTTATTATAAAATTAAATTTAATCATAATTATTTATAGATCTCAATAATTATCAAATAAAATAACTAAATTTTTTATCCATTAGAAATTACTTGTTACATCTAGATAATGAGTTTATTTTAATTCATTCTAACCATGTTTTTCTCTTACGACATTTACAAGTGAAAAAAGCATTATT
>Ga0233434_1002132_pt1 | contig 17901 bp, 12 predicted proteins | sample SI_122_August201_4_FD_182738 | JGI IMG/M metagenome (GOLD analysis project Ga0233434, IMG submission 182738) | Seawater microbial communities from Saanich Inlet, British Columbia, Canada - SI_122_August2016_120_MG | ecosystem: Environmental > Aquatic > Marine > Inlet | place: Canada: British... | reverse complement strand
TTGTGGACAAAGGGGTGCCATTTCGCGAGGCCCATCATGTCATTGGTGAACTTGTGCGCTCAACCTTGGGCAGTGGTCAATCTCTGACGGATCTTTCCCATGCAGACCTGCAAGGACACGATGAACGGTTCGAAAAAGATGCCGTCGACTGCCTTGATCTGCGAAAGAGTCTTGGGCGCCGCAATCTGCCGGGTGGCACGGGTCCAGATGCCGTGCAAGCTCAGCTGAATCTCGCTCGGGCGGCACTCGCTGCTACGGGCATCTCCACTCAATAACAAAGAATTCCATGACCCTACCGATTTCAGTAAGCAATCTGCGTTTCGGCGTACGCCAGGTTCCCATGCGTCTTCCCTTTCGGTTTGGCGCAGTTACACTAACGGCGGCAGCTCAGATCCACTTGTTCGCCGACGTCGAGACCCGCAATGGACACCGTGCTCAAGGTGTTGCGGCCGATATGTTGGCACCCAAGTGGTTCGACAAAGATCCGTCCAAGACATACGCCGACAACATGAACGATCTCATCGACTCGGCGAAAGCTGCGTGCTCGGCGGTTGAGGCTGTGCACGAACCCGCCTCGGCTTTTGATCTGTGGAAGCTGGGATACGACGCGGCCCTGGCCTGGGGCGAAAGTCGTGGTCTGAATGAATTAACAAGTGCCTACGGTAGCACTCTGCTCGAGCGCGCGATCATCGACGGACTCGGTCGGGCAGAGGGGCTTAGTTATTTCGACATGTTGCGTGACAATCATCTGGGCATTGACCTGGGCACCCTGCATACCCAACTCACAGGAGTGTCACCGGCTGATCTGCTACCCGCGAAACCGCGCGCGACGATGCAGGTACGGCATACTGTTGGCCTTCTAGACCCGCTGCGCGAAGATTCGATCGAAGATGCGGCGCGCATCAATGATGGCCTGCCACAAGGGCTAGATCAGTACATCGCCCAGCAAGGTCTGACGTATTTCAAGATCAAAGTCGGTGGTGATGTCGACGCCGATGTCGAGCGCCTTGCGCAGATCGCAGAGGTGATCTCGGGTATCGACAACGTCACAGTGACGCTTGATGGAAACGAACAATACAGCGACCCCGATTTGCTGGTGAGCCTCCTCGATCGATTGGAGTCCGGCTCGGATCCTGTTCGCCGCCTCTACAACAGCATTATCTACCTCGAACAGCCACTTGATCGAGCCATCTGTCTGGACGTATCCGTGGCGCCGCAAATTCACAGCCTGTCCGCACGGATCCCTTTGATCATTGATGAGGCCGATGAAGGCCTCGATACATTCCGTCTCTCTGTCGAGCGTGGCTACCGCGGTGTGTCTTCGAAGGTCTGCAAGGGGATGATCAAGGCGCTGGCCAACCTGGGGTTGTGCAAGACGTTCTCTGCCGAAGGACCACATCACTACTTCGTGACGGGAGAAGACCTGACCAATATCCCCCTCATCGCTCTGCAGCAGGATCTAGCACATCTGGCGGCGATCGATGTCGAGCATGTCGAGCGTAATGGTCATCACTACGTGCGGGGAATTGATCATCTTCCCGAGAGCGAGGCGGCTGCCTGTCATGGGCCGCACCAATCCCTGTATGAAGATCTGGGGGAGGGGCTCACCAGCCTCAAGGTAACCGACGGTGCCATGGATCTGACCTCACTGCAAGTGCCGGGTCTCGGCGTCAAGGCACAGATCGATCCGCAGACGACGATTCCTCTTGATACCTGGCAGCCGGAAGATCTGGAACAGGTGGGGACGGTACAGTAAGCATGAATAACTCGGCGTGGGAATTCGAGAGTGTGACATCGTGAGTACAAAAATGCGTATCCACGAGATCGTTTTTCATATGCGCAATGTGCGCACGCGGATGCCATTTCGATATGGCGTGGCGACACTGACGTCGGTGCCAATTCTACACGTTACGCTGAACGCAGAGACTCATGGCGGTGTTCGTTGTCTCGGTTATGCGGCAGACATCCTTCCACCGAAGTGGTTCGACAAGGATCCAGCCAAAGAATACAAGGACAATGTAGAAGACCTGCTTTTTGTCGCTCAGTCAGCTGCGCAGACTCTCAGCGACATCGGCGCCAACCCAACCAGCGTTTTTGATTTGTGGCAGGATGTCTACGCAGCGACACTTCGTGCAGGTGATGGGCGTCATCTTAATCATCTGACGGCGGCCTTTGGCAGCACCTTGATGGAGCGCGCCATGATCGATGCGCTCGGTCGTGGTATCGGCTTGAGCTACCACTCCATGCTGCAAACCGCTGACAATCCCCTTGGCGTGGATCTGGGACAGATTCTTGCATCCCTCGACGCGACACAGGTGAGGGACGTCATCGCAGAAAGGCCATCATCGTCCATTGCCATTCGTCATACGGTGGGCCTCACCGATCCCATCGAAGATGCTGATATTCCTGATCAGGATCGTTTGGATGATGGCCTGCCGCAGTCATTGGCGGCGTATATCACGACCCAGGGATTGACCCATTTCAAGATCAAAATCCAAGGGGACGCAGATGCGGATCTTGAGCGTCTGCGACAGATTGCCAGCGTCGTTGAAAGGTCTGTAGGAAGCTGCGTCATCTCTCTGGATGGCAACGAGCAATACGCTGACCTGGAACCTTTCGAGTCCTTGCTGGCACGGTTGCAGGGGGAACTTCCAGATTTCTACCGGGCGATCTCCTACATAGAGCAACCTCTCGAACGCAGCGTGGCTCTCGACCCATCGCAAGGGGCACGAATCGCGCGGATCGGTCGGGACAAGCCGATGATCGTAGACGAGTCCGATGGGGATCTGGATACATTTTCACGAGCAATCGACATCGGCTACCGCGGTGTGTCGACGAAGAACTGTAAGGGTGTGTTCAAGGCTCTGGCCAACCAGGCTCTGGCGCAGCAACGCAGTTCCGATTCAGTCCGTTACCTGCTCACGGCAGAGGACCTGATGAATCTGCCTGTCGTGCCGCTGCATCAGGATCTGGCACACATCGCGGCCCTCGGCCTCGATCACGCTGAACGCAACGGACATCACTATGTGCGCGGTCTTGATCATCTGACCCAGGCAGAGCGTGATGCATGCCTGCAAGAGCACGGAACGCTCTACGCCGGAGGCTCGGATGGATGCAGGTTGTCTGTGACGGGTGGTCGAATTGATCTGCGGTCACTGCAGATGCCCGGCCTCGGTGTGGGAGAAGGAACTGTCGACGTGACCTCCATGACACCACTGGACCAATGGCGATTCGAGAGTCTATAGTGGCTGGATGCTTAGAAAAGAACCACAGCGAGACGGTTGAGCGTCTGCAACGATTGATTCGGTTTGATACAGTCAATCCACCGGGCAACGAGATGGCGGCGGCCCAGATGCTTGCAGAGGAACTCTTGCGCGAAGGCGTAGACGGAGTTGAAGTCATCGAATCCGAGCCACAGCGGGCAAGTCTGACCGTCCGTATGCGAGGCGATGGATCGCAGCGGCCACTGCTGCTCATGTCACATCTCGATGTGGTCCCTGTTGAACCAGATCAATGGACGCAACCCCCCTTCGAGGCGAATCTCGTGGACGGCTTCGTGTATGGTCGCGGGGCAATCGATTCGAAATTGACTGCTGCAGTACATATGCAGGTTCTGTTGATGCTGCACCGTGCTGGAAAGCCACTGACTCGCGATATCGTACTGATTGCCGCTGCGGACGAAGAATTCGGCGGCCACCACGGCATGGAGTTTCTAACTCGCGAACGGCCCGACCTGTTCGACGCCGAGTATGGATTGAATGAGGCGGGAGGATTCGCCGTGTTGATCGATGGCCAATCTGTCTACACATGCCAGGCAGCCGAAAAAGGTAGTGCCGACTTTGACGTGACCGCTGCAGGCACACCCGGACACAGCTCAGTGCCACACGCGGACAACCCCATTGTCCATCTCGCCCCAGCATTGGCCCGTCTTGGAGGCAAGCTACCACATTCGGTGACACCCGTGGTACGGGCCTTCTTCGAGACGGCAGCAGCTGCGGCGCGGCCAGAAGTGGGGAAGCTGCTGCTGGCGCTACTCGATCCTCAGCGTTGTGATGAGGCGCTGCCACAATTGCCGGTGACGGAACCTGTACGTCTCATGTTCGATGCTATGCTGCGTAGTACCTGTACGCCGACTCTGCTACAATCGGGAATCAAACGCAATGTGATTCCATCCAAGGCAACAGCGGGTCTGAGTGGGCGGCCTTTGCCGGGCGTGTCGGCTGCACAGATGCAGGCAGAGATACAGGCTCTGTTACTCGAAGGGGGGGCGATGACCGCTCAACTTCAGGATGGGGATTTCAGACCCGGTGCTGCCTTCGATCACGACACCCCCTTGCTCGGTCATTTGGAGACCGCCCTGCGGCGCCATGAGCCGCAGGCCTGCCTGGCGCCGTTCATGCAGACGGGTGGAACTGATGCTCGTTTCCTCACTGATCGAGACATCGTGATCTACGGATTCGTGCCGATGCGGCATGAGGAGGAAGTCCGGACATTTTTTGAGCTATGTCACGGCCATGACGAGTGCGTCTCTGTGGCAAATGTCGGATTCGCTGTCGACGTCCTTCACGATGCGGTTCGCGATCTCGCTTCTGTGAGTGGTCTCTGAGAGACTGAGCGCCTGTGTCCTAAGTTAGGATTTCCTGGGCCCTGTTCAGATCCGTATCCACTGCCCCTGATCAGCCAGCTGCCGGGATCCCTATGCCTGCGTCGGCCAGCTTCTGTTGCAGCATCTCTTCCGACCAGACTTCGATCTCAAGATCCTGCGCTTTCTTCAATTTGGATCCTGCCTTCTCTCCGGCGACGACCAGATCGGTCTTGCTGCTTACACTGCCGACTACCTTCGCGCCCATCTGTTCCAACAGGGATTTCGCCTGGTCCCGTGACAGCACCTGTAGCGAGCCTGTGAGAACGACGGTCTTGCCTGCCAGTGCGCCGGATGTCTCACTGTCCGTTGTGCCCCTCGTTGACTCATCTGCATCGCCGGCAAGCTGAACGCCAGCCAACTGCAGCTTCGCCAGTAGCGTGGCTGCCGCTTCTGTGCGAAAGAACTCATGCACGGAAGCGGCGATTGTCGGCCCGATTTCGTCGAGTTCCTCCAGCTGCTCAGGAGTCGCCTTCATCAGATCCTCGACGGACGGATAGTGACGTGTCAGTGTCCGTGCCACTGTTGATCCTACATGCAGGATCCCAAGGCCAAACAGGACCCTATCGAACCGACGCTGGCAACTGGCGGCGATGGCAGTCACGAGATTGGTCGCCGACTTATCTCCCATACGGTCCAGAGAAGAGAGCACCTCTGCGTCCAGGGAATAAAGATCGCCAACATCCTTCACCTTACCACTATCCACGAGTTGCTCAACAACTGCCGTACCCAGGCCCTCAATATCCATCGCATTGCGGCCGCTGAAGTGTTCGAGGCGTCGTTTCAACTGACCGATGCATGCGGGATTGCCACAACGAACAGCGGTTTCACCCTCAGGACGGATGGTCTCGGCGCCGCAGGCTGGGCATCGCTTCGGGAAAATGAAGGCAGCGGCATCGGCGGGGCGTTCGTCCAATACGACACCGACGACCTTTGGGATCACGTCCCCACCCTTCTCGAGAATGACGAGATCTCCAATGCGAACGTCTTTGCGCTCGATCTCATCGGCATTGTGTAGGGTGGCTCGTTGTACTGTGCTACCAGCAACAAACACGGGTTCGAGAATGGCCACGGGGGCGATGACTCCTGTGCGTCCGACCTGTAGACGAATGTCCAACAAACGCGCCTGGGCCTGTTCAGCATCAAACTTGAAGGCCATGGCACTACGTGGACTCTTTGCGGTAAAACCAAGCCTCTCCTGTTGCGCGAGGTTGTCGACCTTGATTACGACACCGTCGATTTCGTAGCCAAGGCTGGGGCGTTGGGCCGCGTACGTGTCGTAGAAGGAGAAGACTTCGTCCAGCGAACCGCAACATTTCGTCGCCGGATTCACGGGAAGGCCCAGCTCGCCCAACGTGTTCATCCGCTGCATGTGTGTGGATGCCGAAGGGTCGTGAATCCAATATGCGAAGTATCGCAGTGGGCGGCGGGCGACAGCTTTGGGATCCTGTAACTTCAACGTACCCGCTGTCGAATTGCGTGGGTTTGCGAAGAGGGGGAGACCCTGTTCTTGCTGGCGCTGGTTCATCGCATCGAAATCGGCATTTCGCATGTAGACCTCACCGCGAATCTCACACGATATCCCATCCTGTCGCAGTCGCAGGGGGATGCTTCGAATGGTGCGGGCATTGGCCGTCACCTCGTCCCCTGCGACGCCATTGCCCCTCGTGACGGCCCGTATGAGTCGCGAATCCTCATACACCAGACTCAGGGCGACACCGTCGATTTTCAATTCGACGACGTAGTCGATCTGTTCGTCGGGCAGGGCGCCACGGACCCGTGCGTCAAAGGCCTCCACGTCCTCACGAGAGTAGCTGTTGTCGAGACTCAACATCGGTGTCATGTGTTCGACGGTGGGAAAGTCGGAACTTGGTTCACCTCCGACACGCAGAGAGGGAGAATCTGGCAAACGCAGATCGGGGTTGGCCTTCTCCAGCTCGATCAGCTCCTCGAGGAGTCGGTCATATTCCCTGTCTGAGATACCGGGATCTGCGAGCACATGATATCGGTGGTTGTGCTCTTCCAACTCAGTGGACAGCTGACGGATCCTGTCCTCAACCTGTTTCGCTTTCATGGGCTCGAATCTGTCGGGCCTTCCATGTTGTGTCAATTGACGGTCTGGCAAGTTTCTGGCCGATCACATAGGCAGCGGTTATATTGTTGCCCTATGTCGCAACTGAGCAATTATCTCGAACTGACAAAACCTCGAATCACGACGCTGGTTTTGGTCATGACCGCCCTTGGATTTTACCTGGGCGCGGACGGACAGATGTCCCTGCTCACGATGATGTGGACGCTGCTGGGAACAGCGATGGTGTCCGGTGGCTCCGCGGCACTCAATCACTATATCGAGCGTGATGTGGACGCTATGATGCAGCGTACGTCCTCACGTCCACTGCCATCAGGTGGTCTGACGCCGTCGGCGACCCTGTCCTTCGGGTTCTGCCTGATATTGCTTGGGCAGGTCCTGCTCGTGGTGACGACCAACCTGCTCACGGCCTGGCTCGCACTGCTGACGGCGTTTCTCTATGTGGTTATCTACACGCCGATGAAGCGGATGACGTGGCTCAACACGTCTCTTGGCGCCATCCCTGGGGCGCTGCCCCCGGTGGGTGGATGGACTGCCGCCTCCGGTGAACTCGAGTGGGGAGCTTGTGCACTGTTCGCGATTCTCTTCGCGTGGCAGCATCCACATTTCTACTCGATCGCCTGGATTTTTCGTGACGATTACCGGCGCGCCGGTTTTCGCATGCTGCCGTGCCTGGAAGAGGAGGGGTATCCTCGCACATGCCGCCAGATCATCGGATTCTCCCTCCTGCTGATTGTCGTTTCTCTGGGGCCCGCGTGGTTGGGGATCTCCGGTGTTGTGTATGTCGTGGGCGCGACGGTACTCGGTCTTGGCATGCTCGCCGCCAGCATATCTCTCGTCATGGCACGGGATCAATTCCAAGCGCGACGCCTGTTGCGCGCCTCCGTGATCTACCTGCCCCTGCTGTTTCTGCTGACAGTGATCGATAAGTCTCTCTAGGCAGAAGATCCGTCTTCTAAGCGCCTGCGATGAGTTGTGCCTGCGCCAGGTCTGCTTCCGTGTTGATGTTCGCCAACAACCCCCCTGTATCAAATGCTTGCCACTTCGACGACGGCACGATGTGTTTGTCATTCAATCTGGCGAGGAAGTCGTGCACACGGAATCGCCCCGACTCGAGGCACTGGTTGAGAACCGGTTGACAGCGACGATCATACACCGCGCACAGTGGATGTAGGTGGTCGGCGTCGGTGTCCTCGGGAACGACGGCCGTCGAATGCGGGGACCGATCCAGTAACCAGCGAAGAAATTCAGAGCTCAGGAAGGGCAGATCGCAGGCTAAGAGCAAGACGCGCTGGCAGGAGGTTTGCGCCAACGCCGTCGCCAGACCTCCCAGAGGGCCCGCGTCCTGATACTCATCTATCAGTTGCGGCACGCCTGTGTCGTCCATCAGTTCAGCAAGGGGCTTAACCGGTTCCGCGGCCCTCACGAGCCATGTCGGTGTGTCCAGGGACGAGGTGGCACCCAGGACCCGCTGTAGTAGGGGGCGCCCGCCGACGTGAAGACACGCTTTGGGTTGACCCAGTCGACGACTGTTGCCGCCTGCGAGGATGGCAATGCCGCAATGGGGGCCTGAAACCGGGTCTCCTGCTTGCATCTTCTATGAGCTTTGGGACAGCCGTCTTGCAGCTGTCCAGCCTCAGGTGGCCTGAAGACTGCGGTTGTTGATGAGGGCTGCCGAGTAACCCGCTCCGTAGCCATTGTCGATATTGCAGGTGAGCACACCGGAGGCACACGAATTGAGCATCGTCAGCAGTGCGGCGAGGCCGCCGAAGCTGGCTCCATAACCGACGCTTGTCGGCACGGCGATCACCGGTGCATCGACGAGTCCGCCAACGACGGATGCGAGGGCTCCCTCCATACCGGCGACAACGACGATAACACGGGCCTCAGCCAATCTGTCTCGATAGGCCAACAGACGATGAATGCCGGCGACGCCAACATCAAAGATCCCCTCTGTGCGGGCGCCCATGGTTGTTGATGTGACCACCGCTTCCTGTGCCACGGGAAGGTCCGACGTACCGGCGCTGACGACGAGGACCAACCCACCACCCTCTGGCTGCGGCGCGTCTGCTGGCCAAATCACGACTGTTCGAGCGACTTCGTCGTGGTCTGCATTGGCGAATGTACTTTGCAGAGCCACCGCCGTTTCTTCCTCGACGCGCGTGGCGAGAACGACTGATTCTGCCGCGGCGAGTCTCTCGGCGATCGCCACTACCTGGACTGGCGTTTTGCCCTGACAGAAAATGGTTTCCGGATACCCCGTGCGCAGCGCTCGATGATGATCAACATGAGCGAAACCCAGATCTTCGAAGGGCAGCGAACGAAGCTGCGACATGGCCTCATCCGGGGCGACGTCGCCCGCCGCGACATCCCGCAACATCTGTTCTAATCGTATCTGATCCATCGTGGTCTCTTAGCGTATAGGGCTGGAACCGTGGCCTAAAGGAACTCCTGCGCCGCGCTGGCGGCAATGGTTTCCCTTCAGGAGAGTGGTGTCCAACAAGGAAGGTTCTGTTAAGTCGTTTAAAAACAGCCAGATGGATATCGAGTGGTATTCCGGCACAGGCGTTGCTTGTATGGTGTGTCCGCCTGAGGATAGACAACAACCCTAACTCTCTTAGTCGAAAGGTCCTGGCAACATGGGTGTGGAGCACATTTTCCTCGCATCGCTGCTACTGGCGATCCCCATCAGTGCCCGCTACGTCACCGCTTTTCAATTGCGGACACTGCAGGACCAGTTGCACCATCGCGAGAGGGAAATTGAGACGATGCTCGCTCACCTGAAGGGACTTCGACACGAGGAACTGATCACCCGCCGTGCCTCCCATCAAGTGACCAAACAACAGCGCTGGGCGGGCACCCGCAGGCAGATCATGGCGATGGAACTCGAACGTGTTCGACGCCCCGTGGCGGTCACCGAAACCGAGGCGGCCGAGTCGGGTTTCGAACCTGAGATTCCACCAGAATGGACGCCAGAAGGCTTGCGTCCCTCTGTCGGCGCACCTGATGCTGATTATGCATCAACGGTAGCAGCGCAAGCCTAGACCATCCGGCGCACCTGATGCTTATTACGCCTCAGCGGCAGCAGCGGAAGCCATAATTGCTTTCTCTATAGGCGGAATACGTCGTGAGGCTCAGCAGGCTATCGACGACGGCCTCATCGCTGATGTTCAGTTCGTCAGCAAAGGGCAGCGGCTCCATCTCCGACACTTGACCGCACTGAGCATCCCGTATGATGGCCCCGGACAATGAGAAGCCACCCACGCGTCCTTGGAATGGATCGAAGTCCTCCGTCCACTCAAATGCATTCCCTGTCAGGTCGTAGACACCGACATCGGGGCTTGTGCAATTTGGGAAGCTGCCAGACGGTCCGACCGTATTCAGCTCGACATTCTCCGTATCGATCAGGTCAGAGCCGACGGTGTTGCAGAATCTCAGACCAAATTCCTCTGGCAGATTGTCGGGATCATCCGTAGACGAATAGAACCCTTCCTCAGGGCCCTGACACGCATCGATCCACTCATGAGAGGAGCAGAGCCGCATGTCCTTCGCTTCACACAGTGCACGCGCCTCAAACCAGTTGTCGACGATCGTCGGAAGTACGCCGCGCTGGTTCGGATACTCATAGACATCCATCTCATAGCTGACCATGGTGCCGTCGGCGACGCGACGTTCGAGGGTCACAGTACCACCGTCCGGCAGATTGGTTGCTTCCACGGAGGCCAGGATCTCCTGGCTTACCGTGTCGGATCCATCTGACACGGAGAGCAGCAATTTCAATTGGGTCGGCACCAAAGAGATCAGGGTAACCTCCGACTGTCCTGCCTCCGACTCAGGAATCTGCAGCGACGTCCTGCTCCCTTCCAGCAATTCCCAGATGAATTCAAGATCGTCTCCATCTGCGTCCGTAGCGCTCGCGGCCAAGACAAGGGCGGGCTCACGAAAGGAGATGACCGTGTCGACGGATGCCACCGAAAGCACGGGCAGTTGCTGTACGACCTCGACAAGGAACGTCTCGAGGATGTCTTCCGTATCCGGTTGGTGGTCGGTAATCGTTACCGTGATCAGGAAGAATTCCGAGTGACTTGCGATCAGGTCAGGAGCACGCCAAGTCGTAATGTTGGCGACAGAATCGCTGAAAGAGCCGGCGCCCAGGGCTGACCAACTGTAATCGAGGGGATCATCGTCCTTGTCGGATGCAGAAACCTCAAAGCTCACGCTGCCACCGCGAGCAACGCGCAGGGTGTCAGCGGTGCTCACCTCGACTTTTGGTGGCACGTTGGGTAGTTCCTGATTGAACAGGCTGCAACCTGCCAGCAATGTGGCCAGAAGCCATAGGGAGCGGATCAAGGCAGTTTTCTCTGAGCTAAGCGACGCGGAAGGAAGGAGTTCCTGTCGGGGTTACTGTAACAGACGCTGTGCTGGATGGCAGGATCCCGTAACCCAGGATCTCTCGGAGACACCTGCGCCGTTCACGCGTCGAGGAGGATCTCGAGAATCCGCCCCAGATCGTCATCGTCGTAGAATTCCAGTTCGATCCGTCCCTTCTTGCCACCACGATGAATGCCCACGGCAGTGGCGTAGCGCTGACGCAACTTGTCTTCGTACGATTGCAGAACGGGGTCACTGGGTGTACTGCGTGAGTCCTTGGTCGAGACATTCTTGCGCTTGCGCCCCTTGCCATGGGTGCGCACAGATTGCTCCAAGAGGCGAACGGTCCAGCCTTCCTCAATGGTGCGTGTCGCCAGTTCGAGGGCGGCCCCCTCATCGAGGCCGATCAAGGCGCGGGCATGTCCCATCTGCAATGCTCCATCGCCGAGCAGTTGGCGTATGGATACGGGCAACTTCAGCAGACGCAGCGTGTTGGCCACAGTCGACCGGTCCTTGCCGACGCGCGTGGCGATGTCATCCTGGCTCAGCATGCACGTGGACATGAGCGACCGATAGGCTTCGGCCTCTTCAATAGGGTTCAAGTCTTCGCGCTGGAGATTCTCCACCAGCGCCAATTCCATCAATTCCTGAGCTGATTCGATCTCGTGCACGATGGCCGGGATCACCTCCAGCCCCGCCAGCTTCGACGCGCGCAAGCGGCGCTCACCGGCGATCAGATGGTAACTGTCAGGTGTCGTCCGATTGACGACGATTGGTTGCAGGAGACCTTTCTCGCGAATGGAGCCAGCCAATTCCTGCAGGCGTTCATTGTCAAACTCGGTACGTGGCTGGTGCGGATTCGGCGCGATCACGTCGACGGGAAGGTCGATGATCTGCTGCTCTGAGTTGCGCTCATCCTGAGGGTGTTCGGCAATCAGGGCATGAATCCCTTTGCCAAGAACCTGCCGTCTAGCCATGCTGGATGATTTCCCCTGCAAGACTCATGTAATTCTGCGCTCCTGGTGAAACGATATCGTAGAGGACGATAGGCTGGCCGTGTCCAGGGGCTTCGGCGAGTCGGACATTCCTCGTGATCAGCGTCTTGTACACCTTGCCGCCAAAATACGAGCGCACTTCATCTGCCACCTGGCGCGACAGATTCAACCGCTGGTCGAACATGGTGAGCAGAACGCCGGCTATTTGAAGCTGCTTGTTGAGATGCCGCTGAATCAGACGGATCGTGTTCAGCAACTTACCCAAACCCTCAAGAGCATAGTACTCGCACTGAATAGGAATCAGGACAGAAGCCGCTGCTGTCAGTGAGTTCAGCGTCAGCAGGCCGAGAGAAGGCGGGCAGTCGAGGATGATGTAGTCGTAGTCATCGGCGACGCGCGCCAGGCAGGTCTGCAACTTCTGTTCTCTGGCGATCAGACCCACCATCTCTACCTCGGCCCCGGTGAGGTTGATATGACTGGGGGCGAGGGACAGGTGGGGGATCTGGGTCGTCTGAATGACATCTTCAAATTGCGCGTGACCTAACAATGCGTGATAGACGTTGCCGTCTTCCACCTGCGCAGCTTCAATACCACAACCACTGGTGGCATTGGCCTGCGGGTCCATGTCGACGAGCAGTGTCCGCTTCTCGGCTACTGCCAGACAGGCGGCTAGATTTACTGCTGTCGTTGTTTTGCCGACGCCACCTTTTTGGTTGGCAACGGCAATGATTGAATGTTGAGACGGTGCAATGGTCGTCTCATCAACAGTGGGGGCACCGATGGTCTCGGTCATTCCACAGGCACCTCTGGGAAGGGGAGGAGGGGAATGACCCGCCGAGGCCCGAAGACCTCAGCGGGACAACTTACTTTACGATTTTAGTGACGCCTGAGCTGCTGCCAGCCGCGCGATAGGCACACGGAAAGGCGAACAGGATACGTAGTCAAATCCGACGTCATGACAGAACTCAACGGAGGAGGGGTCGCCACCGTGTTCACCACAGATACCGACCTTGAGATTCTTCCGTGTCTTGCGTCCGCGTTCCGTGCCCATTTTCAGCAACTGACCGGTTCCTTCCTGGTCGAGAGCTTGAAATGGGTCATCGGGCAGGATGCCCTTCTCGACGTAGACCGGCAGGAATTTGCCCGCATCATCGCGACTGTAGCCAAATGTGAGCTGTGTCAGGTCGTTCGTGCCAAAGCTGAAGAATTCTGCTTCCTCGGCAATCTGATCGGCAATCAAAGCGGCACGGGGGATCTCAATCATCGTGCCCACCAGGTACGAAACCTTCGTCTTCTTCTTCGCCTGCACAGCCTTGGCGACCTTGTTCGTCATCGTCTTTAGCATAGCAAGTTCAGCAACCGTACCAACGAGAGGAATCATAATTTCTGGCAGGGCCTTGATCTTCTTGTTCTTCACATTGATCGCCGCCTCGATGATCGCCTCCACCTGCATTTCGTAGATCTCAGGAAAGGTGACGCCGAGTCGACAGCCACGGTGTCCGAGCATGGGGTTGAACTCATGTAGAGAGTCGACGAGTTGGCGCACCTTCTGCACGGAGATCCCCATCTTCTGAGCCATCTCCTTCTGCTGCGGTGCTTCATGTGGTAAGAACTCGTGCAGAGGTGGATCCAAGAGTCGAATCGTCACAGGCAGACCATTCATGGCCTTGAAGATGCCTTCGAAATCTTTGCGCTGAATGGGCTTGAGTTTGGCGAGTGCTTTCCGTCGTCCCGCTTCGTCTTCAGCGAGAATCATCTCGCGAACAGCGTCAATGCGATTCCCTTCAAAGAACATGTGTTCGGTCCGGCACAGACCAATACCTTCGGCGCCAAACTTCCGTGCCACCATCGAGTCATTCGGCGAATCGGCGTTGGTGCGCACCTTGAGGCGTCGCTCGCGATCCGCCCACTTCATCAACTCGCCAAATTCCTTCGAGAAGGTGGCCTCCTGGGTCGCTACCTGACCCAGCATCACCTGGCCGGAAGAGCCATCGATTGAAACCCAGTCACCTCGCTTGATGGTCTTGCCGCCCGCTTTGAACAGATCCTTGCCATAATCGATGGCCAGTGCACCACAGCCGGCAACGCAGCACTTGCCCATGCCTCTGGCGACGACGGCTGCATGGGACGTCATACCACCGCGAGCAGTGAGGATTCCCTGCGCAGCGTGCATGCCGCCGATGTCCTCGGGAGACGTTTCGATGCGGACAAGGATGACTTTCTCGCCTTTGGCGGCCTCTGCCTCCGCCTCCTCCGCATTGAACACCACCCTACCACTGGCTGCGCCCGGGGAGGCTGGTAGGCCAACGCCGATGACATCGCGTTTGGCTTTCGCATCGAAAGACGGGTGCAGAAGCTGGTCGAGATCTCCAGGGCGTACTCTCAGCAGCGCCTCTTTCTGTGAGATGAGCCGCTCTTTCGCCATATCGACGGCGGTTTTGACGGCTGCTGCGGCAGTGCGTTTACCACTACGCGTCTGCAGCATCCACAGCTTGCCCTTCTGGATTGTGAACTCGAGATCCTGCATGTCCTTGTAGTGCCGTTCGAGATTCGCGCAAACCTTCTCGAATTCAGCATACACCTTGGGCATTTTGCGTTTCAATCGCGACACGGGCTCCGGTGTACGTATACCGGCGACAACGTCTTCACCTTGGGCATTGATGAGGAACTCACCATACAACTCACGCTTGCCCGTAGATGGGTCACGCGTGAAGGCGACGCCTGTCGCACAATCATCACCCATGTTGCCATAGACCATGGACTGCACGTTGACGGCCGTGCCCCAGCCATGGGGAATCTTCTCCAACTCGCGGTAGCGGATCGCACGGGCGCCCTGCCAGGATCCGAATACCGCACCCACGGCACCCCACAGCTGCTCTTCCGGGTCTTCAGGAAAGGGACGCTTCAGGCGTTTCTTGATGACGGCCTTAAACTGCTGGCACAAAGTCTTGAGATCGTCTGCTGATAGTTCACTGTCAATTTCGACGCCGCGCTGATGCTTCTTCTTCTCAAGCAGTGCCTCGAAGGGGTCGATTTCCTTGCCTTCAGGGCGCAGGCCCATCACGACGTCGCCATACATCTGAATGAAGCGGCGGTACACGTCGTAGGCGAAACGTGCATCGCCACTGAGTTTGATCAGACCAGCGATGATCTCGTCGTTGAGTCCTAGATTCAGAACCGTCTCCATCATCCCCGGCATCGATACCCGAGCACCCGAGCGAACGGAGAGCAACAGCGGGTTCTTCGGATCGCCAAAGGTCGCGCCCATCTTCTTTTCGACAGACTTGATTGCCTCAAGTACCTGGGTACGAAGCTGCGATGGGTACTTCTGGCCATGATCGTAGTAGTAGGTGCAAACATCCGTCGAAATGGTAAAACCAGCAGGCACCGGCAATCCTAGTTTTGACATTTCGGCAAGGTTGGCCCCCTTGCCACCCAACAGATTCTTCTGTGTTGCATCGCCCTCGGTCTTCTGGGCGCCAAAGATGTAGACGTACTTCTGCTTAGCCATGTCGCGTCTGCTTCAGCTTCGAAGTGGAGTGAAATCCAACCAATTGCCTTGCCCCTGGTCTCAGAGAGTGGCACATCGGAACGGCACCAGCAGTCGTCAAACCGCAACCGTCGGCGACGATTATCGCAGTTTTCAAATCGATGGGTAACGTATCGCGAAGGGTCGGTGGTAAAGACGAAATCGAGTGTACCTGCTGCCAAACTGCTGAGGGACAAAAACAGGCTGCTGGCCTTGCAGGAACGGATGGGGAATATACCCCCTCCCCAGAGGGCCAGCAAGACCATGGACCTTCCTCGCCCTGGAGGAAAATCAGTCGGAATCGACACAAGATCAGTGGACGACAGCAATTACGTATACATGAAACATCGCGCTCGGGCTCGTTCTTTCTATATTTGCGCAGCCAATTGACCGACTCGGGGGGGAATCCACATGTATCGAACGCTCAAGATGCTTATCGCCGTCGCTGTTTGCGTGAGCTCTGTTCACGCTGCGGACCTGACAGGAACAATTTCGGATGCCGATGGAAATCCATTGCCAGGAGCCAATATCGTCGTCCTGCGTGCGGGCCTCGAGCCCGCAGGAAGTGTCACCGGTTTGGATGGAGAATACTCTGTCATCGACCTGGCAGAGGGGACCTACCAAATCCGTGTCACCCACATAGGATATCGGCTGGCAGTTTTTCAGGATGTCGCTGTGGGGGGACAGGTAACCCGGTTCAATGCAAATCTTGAGTTGTCGGTGATCGATCTCGAGCAGAGCATCGTTTCGGCCTCTCGGTCTCAGGAGAAGGTCCTCGATGCTCCCGCTTCGGTTTCGGTTGTAGAGGGCGACGAGATCGAGGCTCGCGCCGTGTTGTCAGTTTCTGAGTACATCCGCGATCAACCCGGGGTTGACTTTGCCAAGACAGGTCTGGTGCAGAGCAATGTCGTCGTCCGGGGGTTCAACAACATCTTCTCCGGTGCCATGCTTGTATTGACCGACAATCGGATCGCACGAGTTCCATCATTGCGCCTCAATGCCTACAACTTCATTCCCGCCAGCGGTGCAGATATCGAGCGGGTCGAAGTCGTGCTTGGCCCGGGAGCTGCCCTTTACGGGCCGAACAGCGCCAATGGCGTGATGCATCTGATTACGCGGTCACCCTTTACGTCGACGGGAACCAACGTGCAACTGGGGCTGGGGGAGAGATCTCTGCAAAAGGGCCTGATTCGTCATGCGGCGGTCATCAACCAGAAGTTGGCTCTGAAGCTGTCTGCACAGTATTACACGGGCAAGGACTGGGAGTATGATGATCCGGCGGAGGTTGCTGCGCGTGCCGCAAATCCTGCTCTACGGGAGCGAGACTATGACATCGAGCGACGCAGTGTTGAAGCCCGCCTTGACTATCGACCGACCGACGATCTGACAGCGGTGCTGTCGTATGGATACAACTCAAGCGATCACATCGAAATGACCGGTCTTGGCGCCGGTCAAGCTGATGGCTGGACCTACAATTACGTGCAGACAAGACTGCTGTACAAGGATTGGTTTGCGCAGTACTACCATAATTGGAGCAATGCAGGGGATACGTTCCTGTTTCGGAGCGGTCAGGAAATCGTCGACAAGTCGACCCTCGACGTATTCCAGATCCAACACTCCGCCTTTCTCGGAACACGCCAGAAATTTACCTACGGGGCGGACGCCCTGTTCACACGTCCGCAAACGGAAGGTACCATCACCGGTAACAACGAGGATGATGACGACATTGACGAGTATGGCGCGTATCTACAGAGCGAAACCAAGTTGACGTCGAATCTGGACCTCGTTCTGGCCCTCAGATATGATGATCACAATCGCCTGGTAGATCCTGAGATTTCACCAAGGGCAGCGCTGCTCTATAAGCCATACGACACGCAGACCTTCCGACTTACCTACAATCGCGCTTTCTCTACACCCTCCACGAACAATCTCTATCTCGATCTCGAGTCCGCAGCCGATCCGTTTGGACTGGGGGCATTCCAGTCGAGTCTCGGATTCTCACCCGCTGTTGCTGTTCGAGCTCAGGGGACGTATCGAGAGGGCTTCGATGAAGGCTTCACGTTTCGTCGCGGCGCCGACGGTGCGCCAATGTATCGTTCGTCATTCTCACCAGCTCTGCAGGGACAACTCGCGGCTCTCGGACTGACGCCGGGTGCCCCTGGCTACTCACTGGATGGAGATGGCTACATCGCGCTGCATGATCCGATCGCCACGAATGTGCAGTGGAATATCGGCGCTGCGGCGACGCTGGCACAGTTTGGCCCGGCCCTTGAAC
>Ga0233434_1002130_pt1 | contig 17908 bp, 12 predicted proteins | sample SI_122_August201_4_FD_182738 | JGI IMG/M metagenome (GOLD analysis project Ga0233434, IMG submission 182738) | Seawater microbial communities from Saanich Inlet, British Columbia, Canada - SI_122_August2016_120_MG | ecosystem: Environmental > Aquatic > Marine > Inlet | place: Canada: British... | reverse complement strand
AAGACTTAACTTACTTTTTAAATTATATGAAGACTTTTTGTCGATACTTTCCTTATGCTCAATTGGATGAAAATACAATTTGAAACCAACATCTTGAAAAATTCCTCCCCAGAAAATATTTTGATCTTTGTATTTTAAAATGCTTTCTTTTACTTTTTTAGTAAACAAACGTTGAGTAACTTGATTTGGATTGTAATTTATTTTAGAAAAATAATTAAAAAGTTTCCAAAATAATTTTGATAAAAACTTACTGGTAATAGATGTTTTATACTCACTTTTTTCTCCGATGATAATATCGTAAGAATCAATTAATTCAAGAAAACGGAGAATGTTTTGAGGGTCCTCCTGGAGGTCACAGTCAGTTAATACAATATAATCACCAGTCGAATATTCAATACCGGCTAGAATTGCGGGGTGCTGTCCCCAGTTTTTTGTGAGTTTTATTATTTTTAAGCGAGGATACTTTTCTTTAGATTTTACTAACTCATTAAATGTTTTTTCATCCTTTGAATCATCAACAATAATTATTTCATAATCATTAGGAATAGATTCTAATATATTATTGTAACCTGATAAAAAAGAGCCTACGAACTCAGATCTACCGTAAAATGGCGCTATTAAAGAAATTTTTTTTTTCATACTATTTTCTCCTCGGGATAACGAGATATTAGTTTAGTGAATTAAGGTAAACACCGAATAGATAATATAATTATCAGGTATAGATAACATGGAGTTGTATAGAAATGAGCAGCGTTACAAGCACAATGAATAAAAATATTTTTTCACCTTCAAATAAACGTATTAATATTGTTAAGTTTGGATTCGCTATATTAATTTTCATTGAGTATCTGCTGATATTTCAGAGAATTGAGATAGTTTACGAACTCCGTTGGAAAACTATTCTTTTTCCTTGGGTTATGGCTGTACCCTTTTTATACATAATTCCAAAGTATAAAGCCTTTTTCTCCTTTATTAATTGGCTTTTTATAGCATTAATAATAGGAGGTTTCCACGATTGGGAGTATCATGTCGACTATACATATATTTCATTTGCCTTAGGAATATTCTTTGTAGACCTTAACACAAAAGATTCTTACTCAAGGTTTGATGAGCTATTTTTATTTTTTATATGTGTTGCTTATTTTTATTTTGATTCTGTACTATTTAAAATTAACTCTACAATGTGGGCAAATGGCATGGGACTTTGGGCGCCAGTTTCAAACATTGTTAATGTTTATAATCCTAAGTTATGGGAATTTTTTGGCAGCTACAGATTTCTAAGTCAAATACTTTCACATTTAACCTTTTTCTTTGAAGCGATACTTCTTTTTGTGTTTTGGATTAATAATAGAGCCTTGAGGATAGTATTAATTTCGATAGGTGTGGGACTTCACTTTGGGATTCTACTCGCATTTCCCATTCCCTTATTTGCCGCTTTTTATATTTTACTTTATGTCTTGATCTTTCCGTATTGTGATAATGAATTAAATGAATCTAGCATGGGGCTAAGAGCAAGTAGACCTAAAATATTAACTTACTCATTTTTCATCTTTTTTTTAATATTTAGTATCTCAACCCATAAAGCTCATTTTAGCTGGCATAATGACGTGAAAATCCTAAAAAAATTAAAGCAAAAAATATCGAGGTATATGGGTATTATTAATCATGGGGTTTTTGTCGATTGGCATTTCGCTAAATATAATCATGTTTTTAATATTCGTTCGAAAAACCATGAGATACCATTAGTACATAAAGATGGTAGAGTAGGCTTGGGTAATTTTGGCAGGTATTGGGCCAACTATAGTTTTAGAGTAAATAAGCCTGGTCTTACAAAAAAGTCTTTTAAAGAAAGTACTATCCCGAAAATGAAACTGTACATCAAGTCACATGGTCTCATTAATGAAGAGTACAAATTGTATTATAAAAAAATTCAACCAGTGTATGAATATCAAGATAACTTTTTAAGCAACCAAAGAAAGTCTCCTTGGATTGAAATTGGTACTTTTAATAAAAATGACTTAGAGATAAAATATAAAGAAGGTTTTTTAATTGATTCAATGTTTTAAAGAAAATTAAACTTATGGAAACAAAAGTAGCTATCATTGGTGCAGGAGATTTAGGGGTGACGATTTGTCAGCACTTATCAGCTGACCCATCTGTAGATGATATATGCTTTATTGATGACACTAAAGTAGGGCAAAATATCAATGGAGTTAAAGTAATATGTGGGATTACTGATATTGAGAAATATCATGGTAAGGATTTTGATCAACTTATCATGGGGATTGGCTATAATCATTTATCTGCCAGGCAAAAAATATTTGAGAGCTTAAAAGCAACTTATAATTTTTTTACTTTCGAACATTCATCGACTGTGAAAGGTGAAAACGTAAGTATAGGTGAGGGGGCGGTAATTCTACCAGGGTGTGCTCTTGATAATGGTGTTTCAATAGGAGAAAACTCTTTGTTAAATACTGGAGTCACTATTGCTCATGACTCAAAAATTAAAGGTCACTCATTTATAGCTCCTGGTGTTAATATCTCTGGTTTTGTTGAGATTGGTCACAGATGTTTTATAGGTGTTGGGACCAATATAATTGATAATGTTAAAATCACCGACGATGTGATTGTCGGTGGGGGGAGCCTACTTTTAAAAGATATACGAAAAAGCGGTCGATTCGTATGTAAGGAATCGGGAAAGTTATCACCAATTTAATATGTTGTTATTAGATTGTTGTTTTATAAGGATTTTAAGTGAAGTCTATATCTAGACTCTTTAACGAAAATGTTAGTCCTTATAAGTTAGCACTATTAAGAATATCACTAGGGATTAGTGTTCTTGCCGAGTATGTCTTACTTATATATCAAAGAAGCTGGATCGATGGATTTTACTACCCCTTTCTTATGGTGTTTGGCTTAATTGCCACAATTTTATTTATAATTGGCTACAAAACTAAAATAGTTAGTGTTCTTAATTATGCATTTATATTCATAAATTTCTCGTTCTTAGGAGCGTGGGAATATCACCTTGATTATGCTTTTTTGATAATAAGTTTTTTATTGATCTTCCTTAATACAAGTGAAGTTTTAAGCGTTGATAGTAAACTAAATAAAAAATCGATAAGAGTCAGGAATAAGTATTTTCATATCTTTCTTGTTATGTTCGTTGGTTTGGCTTTTGTGTATCTTGATTCAATTCTGTACAAGTTTTCTAGCGGGACTTGGATGAATGGCTTAGGTATGTGGTACCCTGCAATGATGCCATACTTTGGAAATGGAAATATTGATTTTCTTCTTAACTCTTCCGCCTTACTCATTCCTCTAGGCTTTTTAACTGTTTTCTTCGAACTATCATTTTTTATTTTTTTATTCCTTAGAAAGTTTTGGTTTGTACCTTTTGTAATTGGTTTGGGTCTTCACATTGGCATTGCTGTCACATTTACGATCGTAAACTTTGGGTTGTTTTTTAGTTCTGTTTTCATTGTTTTTATTCCGGACTCTTTTTTTGACAATATTTTTTCCAAAAAAACTAATTTTGAACTAGTAGACCCTGAAAACATTTGTGTCAAAAAATCTTGTCTAATTGTACTATTTTTTTCGGTATTACAACTTTTTCCTACTCTGACCCAATCACCATTTGCAAAAGAATTACTTAGCGATGATGTGAAAAAATCATTTCTTTTCAAGCTCCCAAGAGCTGGAGCGTACCATTTTTTCGGAATTACAAATCATCCTGTATTTATGGACAATCACTTTAGAAGCTCTAACTATGTTTGGAGACTTGTTGACGAAAAAACAGGAAAGTCGGACGTTCTTGTGAACGAGGACGGTTCGCCATTATTTGAAATGAACGGACGTGTATGGTGTCGTTTTTTAAAAATAATGATAAAAGGATATAATGAAAGTATTCTTGATCAGACTTTGATTTCCAACTTGATTAAAGCGATACCCTTATATGGAGATAAAAATACAAAATATTCCTTTCAAGTTAAGAGGTATCGGGTACCTGAAAAAAAATTCCAAACTAATACAAGAGAAAAAATTAATGAAATTCCTTGGGAAAACTATGGCACCATTGAGAATTTAGTTTTCAATAAGTTATGAATTTTGTTAGTTAATGACTAGGATCAAGGATAGTCGATTTTAAAGATTTAATGTAAGATTCTCATTTATTAGAATAATTTGAGGTAGGATGCAGTCTGTTAAAGTTCTTTCAGGAAACGAATTAATTATTCAAGGTGGTCTTGAGGCGGGCTTTTCTTTGTATACTGGTTACCCTGGATCACCTCTTGCTGATTATTTTAATATTCTCTACGCCAGAAAAAAAGAATTTGAAAAAAATGGTATACGTGTCGCTATCGGTAATAGTGAGGCGAATGCCGCAGCCATGGCCAGTGGGGCAAAACAAGCGGGAAGAGACGTATGTGTCGCCATGAAGTCTATGGGCCTGCATGTGGCAAGTGATGCTTTAAGTGTTGGGAACTTCGCTAACCCCGCAATACCTAAACTTGATGAAGGATCAAAAGAGCTTCTTTACCCAGGTGTGGTTATCGTAGTCGGGGATGATCCTTGGTCACAATCCACCTCAACACCAGCCGATAGTAGATATTTGTTTAAGCACCTTCATATGTCATTTTTAGAGCCATCAAATCCGCAAGAGCTAAAAGATTGGATGGAAATGGCGCTTAAAATATCTAAAAAATCATCTGTTTATCAAGGTGTTTTACTCAATACATTTATCGCTGAGGGCGGTGGCCGAGTTGAGATTCGTGAGCAAAAAATAGTAGATGGAAATCTAGTAAACCTTGATCCATCCTCTTTTGATCTTCAAAAAAATGTCATGGTTCCTCCGAACTCTTTAATTGCAGACGGAGTAATGATTAAGGAGAGGTTTCCAAAGGTCAAAAAAGCATTAGAGGAGTTGGCCCTGGATAAAACATACGGTAATCCCGAGTCAAAAGTTGGGTTTATTTCAGCGGGGGTTGTTTTTGAGTCCCTAAAAGAAGTGCTCGAAGGCAGTAACCTTATTGAAGAAGTAAAACTTTTAAAAGTTGCCGCAAGTTTTCCATTAGTGGATTCAAGTATTACAAGTTTTTGCCAAGAACTTGATTACCTCATTGTCGTTGAGGAAAAAAGAGGATTTCTTGAAGGAGAAATTAAATCATTAATTTCAGGAAATGAGCTTTTAAAAGATATTAAAATTTTTGGAAAAGAATTTCAAAAATCAGGTGATGGCTTCCCTTCTCATGGTGGACTAAACCCTGAGGTTATTCAAAATAAAATTTATGAATTTTTCCAAATTAAAAATATTAAATTAGAGTTATCTCTCTTTAATACACCAACCATTAAAGATATTACGAGTCTTCCCGGAAGACTTCCTACATTTTGCCCTGGGTGTCCACATAGAGAAACACTAAGTTTATTAAAAGAGCTTAGGGGTGACCTAAAAAAGAAAAATATTGATCTTATTACTCACGGAGATGTGGGTTGTTACTCATTGTCATTTTTAGCACCTTTTAAAGAAATGCATAATCTTTCGGCCATGGGACAAGGGGGAGCGCTAGGTGCAGGGCTGGATTTGTTTACCGAAAATCCAAGTGTTGTTTTGATGGGGGACTCAACTTTTTTTCATAGCGGGCTAACTGATATCTCTAACTCTGTTCAAACAGGACACGATATTACTTACATTCTTTTAGATAATGACAACACTGCCATGACAGGACACCAAATGACTCCGGCGAGTGGAGAAAGTGTTGAAGGGCAAACTCGCCCTAAGCAAAAGATGCTTGATGTCGTTAAAAGTTTAGGAGTTAAAGAGGCCATTGAAATCAATCCTAGTGATCGATATTTCTATAAAAATATTTTAAGTGATTTTATTTTAGATGATGGGGTTAAGGTCATCGTTTCAACTAAAGAATGTGGCCTGACTTTTCATGGGCGAAAGAAAAAAGAGGATGCTTACCATTTAAAAAATGAAGGAACTCTTGAGTCAAAAACATTTTTTCAAATCAATCCAGATCTTTGTGAAAACTGTCTTGCCTGTGTCGAAATGACAGGGTGTCCAGGGCTTACGACAACAAGTGATGCCTATGGACAAAAAATTGCCATCGATCCACAGATTTGTGTGGCGGATAGTTACTGCACAAAAATAAAAGCCTGTCCTTCTTTTGAAAAAATAGAAGTTTTGGATTTTCACCCAACTAAATATAAAACGACGAAACAGGTAAAAACGTTTTCAGGATACGAGATCCCAGAAGTCGATGGAATAAGTATTGATGAAATTATTAAGCATAAGAGCTCATGGCGTGCCGTTGTAACTGGGGTTGGTGGAAGTGGTGTGACAACAATTTCTAGGATTATTGCCGAAGCATCAAAAAACCTCAGTTCTAATGAAATTGACTTTAAATTTATGGATCAAAAAGGTCTTGCTCAAAGAAATGGTCGGGTCACAGGGCATTTAAGTCTTCATGAAAAAAGTATTTCACAAAGTACTGTAACACCTATTGCTTCAGCAGAGTTACTTATCTCTCCTGACTTACTAGATGCCTCTGCGGCATTCAGATATTTAAAAGATAATGGTCAAGCGGTTATAAATGATACGTATCAAGTGCCTCTAAGTTTTATTCTTGGAGATGAGGAAATTCTAAGTAATGATGTTAAAAAAATCATTAAAAATCACTTTGAAAAAGTAAATCTTGTTAGTGCTGAAAAATATTGTACACAAACTTTTGGGAAGTCTGTTTATGCGAGTGCATACCTTCTAGGCGTTTGTTATCAACGGGGGCTTTTGCCTTTTAATTTACAGCAAATGCAAGAGGCAATTAAAAACTCTATAAAAAAAGTAGAGGTTTCAAAAAATCTTGAAGCTTTTGAGCTAGGCCGATTGAGTATCCATGCACCAGAAAAAATGACTTACCTCTCAAAAAATACTAGTAATGTGGGTGATATTAGAAGGAGTATTGAAAAGTCCTTTTTGCCTTGGCAATCAACGTCGATAATTCTCAAAACCTTTGATAGATACCTAAAAAGACTGAGCGAGTATTATCCTAACTTTAGTCGTTACTATTTAGCTCAATTTCTTCATGATCAGATTATTTTCGATAGAGGAAGAAATATTGATGAGTTTGTAAAATTAGCTGGCGCTCTTTCGAGAGTTGATGTGGATGATGAAATAAAAAAACTTTGTTTAAGGCAGCTAGCAAGAACGTACTTTATTAAAGATGAGGTTTTTTGTGCTCACCAAATGATTTCACCGATGAAAACCTCACGAGATAAGAGTTCTTATGGACTAATTGGTAAAGCTTTTAAGGTTACCAGAATAAATCGCCCACATTTTGACATTGGTCCTTTTGATATTGAGTTTGACCTTTCTCCAAAAACTTGGATGTTGTGGTTGATGAGACAGGCTAGAGTCCTTCGCTTTTTCATGCCGAAGTGGCACCAAAAAGAAAAGAAGATAAACCAAAATGTTCGCCAAGAAATAATAGAAATGATTAATAGTGAAAATTTAAATAAAAATCGTCTTAATCAGTTTAGAAAAACGAAAGGTTATCGCGATGTACGGTATGAGAAGGCAAACGCTCAAAAGGTTCTCTCGTGAGACAAAGTGTCTTAGGTATTCTGGAGTTTGATGGAGAGTTTTTATTTATAAAAAGACAGACTCATCTAAATGTGTTCCCAGGTTATACGTCTTTTCCAGGTGGGAAGGTTGATAGAGAAGAAAAAATACTTTCTAAGACAATGGCAAAAAATTTTGAACAAGATTTATCTAAGGTTGGATCTGCTCTCATAAGAGAGCTGTATGAGGAATTAGAGTTTGATATTACGAATGGCCTTCTTAAAGAAGTGAAGTATCTAGGAAAAGTAATTACTCCCGACTTTAATCCCGTAAGGTTTGAAAATTTTTATTTCCTTTTGAGCCTCAAAGCGAAGCCCGAGGTAAAAGTTGATAAAAATGAGATAGCGGAACATTTTTGGATAAAACCAGAGCTCTTGATGAAGTCTTATGAAAAAGGCGAGCATCTCGTTGTTCCGCCGATGTTGTTATTACTTAAAACTTATCTTAATAACCCTGGTAAATTTCCGTTTGATTTTAAACCAATCTATAATGATAAAACCGAGGTACCTCATATTTATCCTATCGGGCCGATAACTCAACTTCTACCTCTTTCTCATACATTTCCTCCTGCAAATAGAACAAACAGTTTTATTTTTGGGGATAAAAGAAGAGTTCTAGTTGACCCTTCTCCTATGAATGAGGGCGAGACTAATAAATTTCTAAAGACTATTGAAAATCAGGTGATCGATTTAATCTTTTTAACTCATCATCATCCTGATCACCACGAATTTGCTGTAGATATTGCCAAAAACTTAAATATTTCAATGGGAATGAGTGAAGACACTCATCAGCGAATATTAGTAAAGTGGGGAGAAGATTACTTTAAAGATATACCCATTGAATTATTTAAGTGCGGAGAACTACTCACGGAAATTAACGGTGAAAAAATTCTTCTTCTTCATACTCCAGGGCACGATGAGGGGCAGCTGAGTATCTACTCAGAGAGTCTATCTTGGATGATCGTTAGTGACTTGATTCAAACGGTGGGAACTGTTGTGATTGGAGAGCCAGAAGGGGATATGAAAAAGTATTTTAATTCTCTTGAAAAAGTAATCTCCATGAACCCTAGGGTTGTCATACCGAGCCATGGTATTGCGATGGGAGGAGTGGATAAGCTAAGGGTAACTCTTGAGCATAGAAAAATGCGAGAAAATAAAATAAAAGATCTCATTAAGGATCAAAAAACCCCAGAGGAGATGCTTAAAGTCATTTATGCCGATATCGATGAGCGTCTTTATCCATATGCAAGAAAAACCATTGCCGCCCATATTAAAAAAATTAAAGACGAGTCGTAATTAAATTGAGATGATAAGCCTCATGAAAAGCGTAGCATTTTACGATTCAATTCCAGATTTTTTTTACGAGCTCAATCAAGAAAATGTATTAGATTACTTAGATGAGATGTCTCTTTTTTATCAAAAAGGTGATCTGGACAAAACAGTTGTGTTGTCTACTATGCTTCATGGAAATGAAACAAGCGGTCTTTTTGCTATCCAAAAATTTCTAAAGTCCATACTGCCCACTTCAAATCAACCGAGTTACATGATCCTTCTAGGGAATCCTAAAGCATTTCATCAAAATAAAAGACTTGTTGAAAACCAACTTGATAGAAATAGAATTTGGCAATTGGACGGAGAGCATGAGGATCATGAATTATCAAAACAAGTCATTGAGAAATTAATTAATTTTCCCTTAGTTTGTGCGATTGATATTCATAATAATACGGGAAAAAATCCTTATTTTTGCTGCGTAAACAGACTTGATAAAAAGACATTAGGAATGGCTTCATTATTTGAAGCAGACGCTTTATTTTTTGAAAACCCTTCAACTGCCTTTACTACATTTATGGGGAGGTTTTGCCCAAGCGTTACATTAGAGTGTGGAATGAGCGGTGATGCTGTTGGGGTAGAAAAAGCCTTTAAATTTATAAGCTCATCAGTGGTAAAGGCGGTGAATGAAGGGTTTTTAGAGCAGAAATTTACACACAGCGTTTTTAAAAGTTTTGGAAAGTTCAGGATTCCTGAATCAACAAATATTGTGTTTAAAAAACGAGAGAAACCAAATATTTTTAAAGAGACAAATTTGGTTTGGTTTTTTGATGATCTTGAAAAGTTTAACCTCAAGTTAGTACCAACTGGTGAAAAAATTGGAGAAATCTTAGGAAGTAAAGATCAGGTTAGAATCGAAAGTGAGTTCTCTGAGGATTTGTTTGAGGAACTATTTGAGCTTAAGGGGACTGAGATTATTGTTAAGCACGAATTTTATGCGGCGATGGTTACAAAAAATGTTGAAGTAGCTAAGTCTGATTGTTTTTTCTATTTTTTAAAAAAAGTCTTATAATTTAGTTAGAAAATAATATTCGAGGGGTTATATTGATTGAAAAATTCGATCTATTTTTTAATTACTTGCTATGTCGAAGAAGTAAATTCATTTTGATACCTGGAGCTTTAGTACTTCTATTAACTATTTTCTTTTTTCCTGTAATACCCCAATTAACCGATAACCTTTTTTACATGAATGCTGCGCGAAACCTATTTGAGTCAAATATATATTTGAGTGGTTTAAAGGAATATCAAATATCCTGGCCTATATTTTATAGCTTTATTTTGTCTTTTTTTTCTTGGACAGGAACTTATCTTTCCCAAGTCGCGAGGGTATTAAACTTGATATTAATTGTACTCTCATATCTCTTTATTAAGAAAAATAGATTCTTTCAAGATTCCACCTTTTTGTTACCACTTGTTTTCGTAAATTTTTTCTTTTTTGAAGCAGTAATGTTGGAAATGACCGATATTCTTTTTTTATTTCAAGTGTTTTTCTTTTTATATTTAGTAAGTTTAAAAACGAGTGGTCTCAGATTCTTTTTAATTTTTTTAATATCTTTAATTTCTTCAATGACAAAGTTTTCCGCAATATTATTTCCCATATCTTTTGTATTAAGCACTGTATGCAATAAATTATTTTTTAAAGAAAATTTTAATAAACAAAAACTTATTAGTTTATGTCTCGTTGTTATCGGGTTCGTAATTGGCGTGAAAATAAATTCGATGATCAATTATTATCATACAGATGTATTATCTATACCCAAAAATATGATTTGGGTGAATGACTTTTCCAACATTTTGGTAATGATTAAAAATATTTTTTTTGAAAACTTAATTAAGATAAGTAGCTATCCTGGAAAGTTCAATCTACTTGCGAGTTTTTTTCTTCCTCTGAGATTGCTTGGGAATATGGTCATTTCTATCTTTTTATCTTTGCCAATACTTTTTTTAGTTTTTAGGGGAGCATATATTTATGCAAAGAGTTTAAAGAAGATTCCTTTTGAGATTAGCTTTCTGTTTATCTATGTTTGTCTTTTTATTTGTACAAAAGCTATGGCGACGAGGCATTTAATTATCATATACCCAATCCTGTGGTTTCTTTTTTTAAAAGGCGTTCAAGGATTTAAATTTAAAAATATTTTGTTGTTTTTATCCATTGGGGCAAACTTGGGACTAATATTTTGGTTTATAAGTTTTGGTAACAGAGGTGACCACGCTGGGCTTGTAAATATCTTAAGAAATAAACCATTTTATAAAAACGAATATGGTGATATTTACAAAATAATTAACAAGAATAGGGACCTATTAAGAGATAAAAAAATTATTACTAGATCTAATAAAGGCCGATTTATAAGTTTTTGGTTGCAGCAAAATATAGTTTTTGCGTACGATCCGATTGAAAATTTAGATACGAACTCGGATGCTTATTTTTTTACCTCAAAGAAAAGAGTCCGCCCAAGTGAAAATGAAATAATTCATGAGACTTTAGAGAGTGAAAAGTATATTTCTCTTTATAAGTTGAAGTAGACAGCTTATATCTTTTATTTCTAAATGTTATTAACGTTTAATTTATGTAAAAAATTACCCATTTTCAAAGCAAAATCTTATAATTTACTTGAATAATATAAATATTTGCTGGGTTTTATTAGACCAAAAGCTCGGACCCCTGTTTACGGAGAATTTAATATGAAACTTCAAAATTATGCTTACGGAGAGTGGATTACCGGTAAAGGTAAAGAAACGCCTCTTTTTAATTCCATAACAGGAGATCAGGTTGCTCTTGCGTCGAGCGAAGGGGTAAATTTTTCGGATATGCTAAGTTATGGACGAACGGTTGGGTCGCCTGCATTAAGAAAGATGACCTTCCATGAACGAGCTAGAATGCTCAAGGCACTTGCTCTTTATCTTACTGAAATAAAAGATAAGTTTTATGATGTTTCCTGGGCAACTGGTGCAACGAAGATTGACTCGTGGATTGATATCGAAGGTGGGATAGGAAACCTTTTTGCTTATGCGTCCAAGGGCAGAAGAGAACTTCCGGATACTCCTTTTTATGTTGATGGGAAGGCAGAACCACTATCTCGTGGGGGGAGTTTTATCGGACACCATATATGCGTTCCAAAAGAGGGAGTGGTCGTTCATATTAATGCTTTTAATTTTCCGGTTTGGGGAATGTTAGAAAAGGTCGCAGTAAACCTTTTGGCGGGCATGCCTGCGGTTGTAAAACCTGCCACAGTTACAAGCTTTTTAACTGAGGCCGTTTTTAAAGAAATTATTAAATCAAATATTCTTCCGGAAGGGTCTCTTCAATTAATCTGTGGAAGTGCACGAGGTATTTTAGATCATGTTGATTTTCAAGATGTCGTGACCTTTACGGGAAGTTTTGAAACAGGGCTGATGCTTAAAAAGTCTGACGCTGTAATGGAAAACTCGGTTCCTTTTAATATGGAGGCTGACAGTCTTAACTGTTGTGTCCTCGGCCCTGATGCCGCACCCGGGACGGAGGAGTTTAACTTATTTATAAAAGACGTGGCAAAAGAGATGACTATTAAAGCGGGACAAAAGTGCACCGCTGTTCGTCGTGCGATTGTTCCTAAAAAGTATATGAGTGATGTAATCAATGCACTCAAAGTACGTCTTGGAAAAGTCGTAATTGGTGATCCTCAACAAGAAGGCGTTCGAATGGGTGCTCTCGCAGGGATGGAGCAACGTAAAGATGTTTTTGAGAAAGTTGAGCTTTTAAAAAGTAGTTGCTCTTTAGAAATGGGCGGTGAAGATTTTACTGTTACAGGTGCCAGTAAAACGTCTGGTGCTTTTATGATGCCAACGTTATTTAGTTGTGAGGATGGTTTAAAAACTTCTGTCCCTCATGAGGTTGAGGCATTTGGACCGGTTAGTACAATTATTGGTTATGATTCTATTAAAGATGCTATTGAACTGGCAAAAAAAGGTAGAGGAAGCTTAGTTGGTTCTGTGATAACAAACGATGATAATTTTGCGACTGAGTTTGTCCTTGGAGTTGCCTCTCATCATGGGCGCTTTGTTGTCCATAATCGTCACTGTTATAAAGAATCAACGGGACACGGATCTCCAATGCCTGCACTTGTACACGGTGGACCTGGAAGAGCTGGAGGTGGAGAAGAAATGGGAGGCATTCGTGGTGTCTTTCATTACATGCAGCGAACCGCAATTCAAGGCCATCCAAATTCACTAACGAAAATTACACAAGTTTATCAACCTGGCGCAGATAGACCGGAAGATAGAATTCATCCTTTTAGAAAATACTTTGATGAACTTGAAATTGGTGAAACATTAACCACCCATAAAAGAACTGTAACGGAAGCCGATATTGTAAACTTTGCCAACATTAGTGGTGATAATTTCTACGCTCATATGGATGTAACAAGCCTTGAGGGAACTCTATTTGAAAAGCGAGTCGCTCATGGTTATTTTGTGATGAGTGCAGCGGCAGGATTGTTTGTTGATCCAAAAAAAGGACCTGTACTTGCGAACTATGGGGTTGATGAATTTCGCTTTGTTAAACCTGTTTATGTTGGCGCCACGATTGGGGTCAAGCTCACAGTCAAAGAAAAAATTCAGCAAGAAAAGCGTGGGGATGATGACGTATTAAAAGGTATTGTAAAATGGCAGGTGGATGTAATTGATGACGAGGGTGAAACTTGTGCGCTTGGGACAATTCTTACACTCGTTGCTAATAAAATTTAAGTGTTTAAATTTTAATCAATAATTAGTTGATAATGTAATAAAAAGTCGAATACTTATTGGCATTCTTATTGCTCTATAATTGGGAGAAAACCAATATAGGGGTAATAATGAAAAAACTACTAGTAACCACGTTATCATTAATAAGTTTAATGAGTTTTGCCGGTGATCAAAAATTTGAACAAAAATTTAAGAAGGTCAATCCAGGAAAATCATTTAGCCAAAAGCATTTTAAAAAATATAAGCGTTATAAGAAAGTAATGTATAAATGGTTAGAACTAGGTGAGAAAGCTGGCGGCAATGCCTCAGAGAAGTTTTATAAAACTGTTCATGAAAACCTCAATTTTTTTCAAAAATATTATAAAGACTACGTTAAAACAGAACTTAATGGGCAGCCTGAAATTAACACTGGTTTTGAAATGGGAATTGCTATCCAGAAGCTAAAAAAACAAGAAGACTTGGAAAAACAAAAAAATGAGCAAGAGGTAATTGATGCTCTTGAAGAGGAAGCATCGGAGTGTATTGATGAGGCAAATGATCCAACTTGTGGTGACCCAAATATAGCAGCGGCTAATTCCGAACGAGTTGAAGACTCAACAGAATCTATTTACCCAAAGTCTCAGCCACTTAGTAGCGAAATTGAAGGAAATAGGAGACGCTAATTATTAAAAACCTTGTTATCTAATAAAAAAGCCTCCGCTAGCGGAGGCTTTTTTATTTAAATAATTACATCAAAAACCTATCAGAGGGCCTTTTTATTTGCATTTGTTTATCTTAATTTTTGTAATGACTTTTATTGGGTTATGAAGACCACTCCATGTTGTTGGCCCAATAACTTTGGATAGGACAATATAGCTATTGGTGTGGGAGTCTTTTAAAAAGTTGGCCTTTAAAGAGATGTTTAAATTATCAAGCCCTTCTAATTGATCTCTTCCTGGCAATTGCCTAATCTCAATCTTTCGAGATTTATTATATGTGAAACCTTTTTTTGGAGGATAAATATGAAGATAATATTTTTGTTTTTTTTCAATATTTTCCGAAAGAAGTTTTCCTTTAATGGCATATTCACCACAATCTAAGTAATCAAAACTCAAAGGAGCTTTTTCAAAAGAATAGGCCGAGCTAAAAAGTAAAACTGTTGTTAGTAGTATTTTTACTTGCATTGAGACTCTTTTTTTTCTGGGGCCATTGAAGTTAAAGGTCCAGACTCCTCAGGCATTCCATTTTCTTCGCATCTGGCCATGTTGGCAAACTTTGCAATTTCTTGAGTGGTCCCTTTTGTCAGTAAGTTTGAAAGACCGCCAAGTACTTCAATTTGATCCATAAATCTTCTGGAGTGCCGTCTTTTACTTAGTAGTTTTTCTTCTTTAACCATTAAAGAGTTCTCTAAAGTTGTATATTCATCTTTTTCTTTTTCAAACTTTGTTTTTATTTCCTCAACTTCTCTTTCGGCATATTCTTGTAGCTCTGTGGAAATAGAGCTTTTAAAACAATCACAATCATATTCATGGCAGGAGTCAGGAGATATTTCCATAGGGTAAAGAGCATCCTTACAGCCAGGGGGAAAGTTTCTTTCGTTTTCAAATCTCTTTAATCCACTTCCTTCACTCGATGGAAATTTGTTGCTTAGGTACTCTCTGACCCCATAATCTCTCTCATCAATATCTTCACTGAAGGTTTTCTCTTCAAAAAAGTCTTGTGGTAATTTTCGAAGTCCAAGTTCACAATTATGCTCACAAAAACCAGGATCTTCATCTCCCGCGCAATTTTCGACACAATTACCAGCCTCTTGCCATTGACGCTCGTTTGATTCGCGGCAAGTCTTAAATGCTTCTTCTAGTCGCTTGGTCTCTTTATCCCTGCAAGTTTTTGCTCCGTTAAATAAAAATGTTAGTTCCTCCTTCCTTGAGGTGTCGGCGTCAGCAATAATTTTTTCCTTTAGTAAATCAAACTCCTTAGAATATTCTAAGGACCTTCCTCGTATTTCGTCTTCTTTCTGTGCAAATGAACCGTCAGCGAACTTTTTGAGTTTTTCTTTAGACTCCATCGCCTTAATAAGGTCTCCAAATTTCCAAGCTAAAATTTTTTGATTTTGTTTTTCTAAGGCGGCCACTTTTTTGTCAGAATCATCGAGGCGGTATTTTAATGTTTTGATGTAGCATTGAAGATTTTTTTGGTTTAAAGCCCCACAGTGATTGATGTAGGCTTGATCTTTCAAGGTGCTCAATACTTGTTTTTGCTCTTTAATTCTTTTTAAAAGTATTTCCTTATTGGCCAACTCAATCTCATTTTCTAGAGAAGATTTCATTCCATCTAAAATATTCTCAACTCCATTTTTCTCAAGGGCATCTTGGAAGCAAAACCCAATTTCTGAATTATTGAGAATTGTTCGATTTGCCAAATTAAAATTACTATAATTTCCGGATAATTCTCCTCCAACTATTTCACTCATTCTTTCGTCTTGAAGAATGATATTTTTGGCAAACAGGTTACTGGTTAATTGGGGCGTAGAATGATAGCAAACATCACTTGTACTGGATAAATATAGCTCATAGTTAGAAGGAGCTCTTCCTTTTTGTTTTTTAAACCTTTCCGTGATATCTCCTAAGCTTCTATTTGAAAGACTTGGTTGCCCTTTTTTAGTCGCGGATATTCCACATGCGCCGAAGCCAGATGAAAGATCTGCTTCGTTTCTTTCATGCATCTTTTCTTGAATATCTGGTGGTAGGCTCGGTTTGGTATTTATGTCAGATTCTAAATAGGGGGGCGTGGCCTTAATTATTTGATCTAATCCAGCTCCAGAAAAACAATGATCAAGAACAAAGTTTAGATTGCTTCCGGGCATCGGATCTGATGCTATAATTTTATCTCTTATCGAGTGATAGTTAATGCGTTCTTTTTGATCCTCATCTTGACCGTAGGTTGATACGTAGTTAATTAGTCCAATAGGAGTTTCATCTTCCATTAAGGTGTCAACACCCGCATGATCAGTTATATAGACATTCAGGTCATTTTGAAGTCCTGTTTGAGAGGTGGATTCAATTCCTTCGGTGATGACACTTTCAAAGCTTTTCGCAGATGCGGGTCTTAAATCAATATTTTCTGGGATTTCACTTTCTTTAAGGCAGTGAAATTTACCGTTGGTAGAAAGAGAAGTGACCTTTTCGCAGGTACTTGTTGCGGCCATCTTTAAAATATCTCGTTCGTATTCAGCGTTGTTAAAACCGCCATCACATGATTCTTTGGAGGCGCCATTAAATTGAATAGACTGGCAGCTTGAATAGGCCTTGGGAATTGAAAACAAAATAAGTATGACTAGAAAATTTTTCATTAAAAAGATTATCGAAACTTTTTACATTTTAAATTATAGGATTATAAATAAATTTTATTGAAACTGACATTTTGAAAAATGGAAGGGTTAAAGATTATTTTGTCTAATTTATCTACAGTGTCAGATTCTTTTCACAACTGTCTAAATATTTCATTATTTTTTTATTCATCAGGATGGCACTCTTCATGCAGGCACCAAGCTAACAACATTCATCGGGGAGAAATGATGAAAGAATTATTTATTATACTGTTATTAGCTTCAAATGTTTTACTTGCTGATGAAGTAGTTCAAGCACAGGGTGCTGAATCATCGCGGCAACAGGTTAAAAGTTTTATTTCAAATATAGATAACTTTAGTATTGTGAAGTACAAAAGGTATAAGAAATACCGTGGTAACTTATTCTCTTGGTTAGATAAATATGAAAAAAATAAAGGTAACCAGTCATTTAGAGAATCCTTCAAGCAAAATGTTAAGTTTATGTTGAATAACTATAAATCGTACTTACTGGCAGAGATTGGTAGTGAAGATCAAAATATGAATAATCAAATCTTACTTAAGAGATTTCATAAAAAGCTTCTCAAAGAAAAAATAAAGAATGCTGTAAAGAACACAGAAGGTGTACACGCAGCTGTTCAAGGTAGTGATGATGATAGTGCTGTAGGACAAGTATTTGGTAATAGGGAAGATTTTACTGCGAAACTTGATGAAGCTTTTCTTGGAAACTTAAGTAGCCCTTGCATTGATGACCCTACAACTACTGGCTGCGATGTAGTTGATGATAGTGTATCAAGTAGTCGTTAAGATTAAATAAAATATAATCTAGAAAATGCCCTCTAATATAGAGGGCATTTGTTTTGTTTTATAGAGATTAAATTAACTTTATTGGTAATAAAGATATTTAACACTGCCAAA
>Ga0233434_1002125_pt1 | contig 17942 bp, 25 predicted proteins | sample SI_122_August201_4_FD_182738 | JGI IMG/M metagenome (GOLD analysis project Ga0233434, IMG submission 182738) | Seawater microbial communities from Saanich Inlet, British Columbia, Canada - SI_122_August2016_120_MG | ecosystem: Environmental > Aquatic > Marine > Inlet | place: Canada: British... | reverse complement strand
TCTTCATAGGTTTAAGATCTGCTATAGGTGTAATTTTTATTTTACATGGAATGATGAAATTTAGTCCAGGATTTGCAGAAAATTTGCCAAACATGGGACTTCCAGTTGAAATGCAAATTCCAATTGCTCTAGCTGAAGTAGTTCCAGGAATATTATTGATCATCGGCATACTTAGCAGACTATCATCTGCATTAATTTCCATAATCATGGTAGGAGCAATATTCATGATCAAAGGTGCACAGAGCATTACAGGAAAAGGAGGGGTAGAGATAGACTTGATTTTACTTGCATCATGTCTTGTAATTATGATTGTAGGCCCTGGAAGAATTTCTGCAGCACAGATAATTAAAAAATTACCAAGATGTCTTCATTAATTCTTTCCAAAATTATTCATAATCAGACACATGCACTTTGTAGTTTTCTTTAACAAATCAATTCTAGCAAATTCATTTGGAGAATGTATTCTTGAAAACATGTACGTGCTCCCAATCGAAATACAAGGAGCTTTTAAAACATCAACAAAGGGATACATTGGACCAGTTCCAGCATTTGAAACATTTAGAATTGATGTTCCAAAGGAATTATCAGCTGCTTCTTTAACTTGAGTAACAAAAGGATCAGAGGAATTAGTTCTAGCTGCAGCTTCACCGTGAAAAACTTTGATTTTAACATCTTCAAATCCCTTTGATTTGAGATGTTTTTTTAATCTCAGTATCTGTTTTTTAGGATCCATCTTTGGAATTAATCTAAAATCAATTTTCACCAAGGCCTTTCCAGGAAGCACTGTTTTTGCACCATCACCAGTATATCCAGATACAAATCCTGCAATATTACAAGTTGCATCGCCTATCAGAGCCTTTTTTGCAGCCAATCCTTTTTTATTTCCAATAAATGATTTTACACCAAATTCTTTTTTGAAGACATTTTCATCAAATGGTTCGGTTTTAATTAATTCTAAATCAATTTTTGAGAATGGCGTTACTTCTTTGTACCAATCTTTTATGAGAATTTTTCCATCAGAATCTCGAAGTGTTTTAATTGCATCAATTAGTCTCCATGCAGGATTTTTAATTAATACAGCCAAACTAGAATGTGCATCTCTAATTGATTCTTTGACAGATAATTCTACAAACAACAACCCTTTCATTCCAAGACCAATGATAGGTCTATTTTTTGCATCAACGTATCCAAATTCCCAGATTACTCCATCACATGAAAATTTCTTTTTGTATTTTTTTAAATAATTTTCAATATGAGCACTGCCAGTTTCCTCTTCACCCTCAATTACAAATTTCACATTACAAGGAACATCACCTGTAATTTTCAAACAAGCCTCAACTGCTTTAATTCGTGTAATCAATTCACCCTTATCATCAGTAGCCCCCCTACCAAAGATTTTGTTTCCCTTTCTTGTACCACTAAATGGAGGATCATCCCACAAATCAAATGGTTCTGCAGGTTGTACATCATAGTGATTATAAAACATCAAGGTTTTTCCAGGATTCTGTTTTGATTTTATTTTACCAAAAACTATAGGTGCTACATTTTTTTTCAATCGAAGTATTTCTGAGGAAATTCCAGATTTTTTCAAAAGTTTTGAGACTAATTCTGCACATTCCTCAATACCTTCATTTTTTGCAGATACACTTGGTTGCCTAATTAGAGTCTGCAAGTCTGAAACTAGTGTATCCATATGTGAATCTACATGTTTTAAAACATCCACAACAATCACACAATTTTATCAAAGGGTTTCATGACTAAAGGGATTTCATCTAAAATATCCATTGAAGTCAGATGTAACCCTAATTTCTTTTGGATAGATTTTCCAGCCAAACCATTAACGAATGCGGCTGCTGCTGCACATTCCAATGTATTCCTACTCTTTGATAACAGTCCTGCAACTAAACCAGATAGAATATCACCAGTACCACCAACAGTCATCGCAGGAATTTTTTTCTCATACAAATATGTGGTTTTACCATTTGAGATAATGTCAGTTGGACCTTTAAGCAAAATAGTAATGCCATTATTCTTTGCATATTTTTCTACTAATTTTATTCGTTGAACTTTTGTATTTGATGGAGATTCACCAAAAAGATGTTTGAATTCTCCAGCATGAGGAGTGACGACAACATTTTTGTTTTTAAGTAATGGTAAAATTTCAGGAACTAATGCACTGGCATCCAAAGATAGCCTAACATCCCTATCCAACAAAGATTTTACAAGTTGTAATAATGAATTTCTCTCCTGAATTGCAAGGCCCATGCCAATAGTTGCAGAATCAAGATTTTTAGGTAAAGCTCCAACAAGTTTGTTTACAGCTCCCCGAGTTAGTTTTTGATCAACTAAGGGAATGACAATTAGATTTGGAGAAATTGCACGAGTTGGAGATACATTGACTTTTGGAACACATGTGTATACTAAATCAGTTCCAGACTTTAACGCTGCAATAGATGCTAAAATTGGTGCACCATGATAGATGTAACTTCCGCCAACAACTAGAACTCTACCATTATCTCCTTTATGAGATGAGGATTTTCGTGAAGGAATAAATTTTTTCACCATTGAAATTGTCAGATTTTTTTGAACCAATACAGCATATCCTGAAAAATAGTTGAATAAATCTTGTTTTACAGGAATTGGTAAAAAATGAGGCTATTTTTTAGATACTTTTTTGCTAGTCTTGGTAGTTTTTGCAGTTTTGGTAGTTTTTGCAGTTTTGGTAGTTTTTGCAGTTTTGGTAGTTTTTGATTCTGTGACGGGTTTTTTTGCACCTCTACCAAAAAATGCTTTTCTTGCAAAACAAAGGTAAGTAGTATGACCTATTCCTTGAAATGAGTGTCTAGTTTTTCCTTCTCTTGCCTCAATGGTACGAATAATATGTTCTGTAGATTCAATGTCAGTGAATTCATTTTCAACTAGTGCCATAGTTAATTTTTCTAATTGATTCATCGTAGGACAAATTGCAAAAATACAGCCACTGCCTTTTAACATCTCACGTACTTTAGGAATTACCACCCAAGGATCACCTAAATCAATTAGTGCCACATCCATGTCTTTTAGGGGTAATTTTTTTGCAGTCTTTAAATCAAAATTATGCTGAGTCACATATTTTGACATTCCATTTTTTTTGATATTTTTTTCTGCAATCTTCATAAAATTCTCATCAACATCAAAAGTATAGACATGTCCGCGGGGCTTTACAACACTTGCAATAAAAGATGTTAATGAACCACTACCCGTACCAATTTCTAAAATTTTTTGACCGTCACCAATCCCAGCTCTGGCAATAATATATCCAATATCTTTAGGGTAAACAATCTGTGTACCATGTTGAATTTTCATGACATAGTCATACATGGTAGGTTTGAGAAGATAGACGTACTTGTCCTTGTTTGTGATTAATCTTGAGCCATATTCTTTTCCAATTGCATCAGAGTGTTTGATAATACCAATATGAGTATGAAATGATTCTTTTTTTGAAATTTTCATCAGCCATTTTTTTGAATGATTAAAGTAGAACAATACAGGAGAATTGTTCTTTATTTTATCCATGAAATTTTGCTAGAAATTTTAGATAAGAATCTACTGGTTTTTCTACACCTTTTAGATAATAATCGACTATAGAAGATAAGGTGTGACGTGCCAATATATCCACTAAAGCAAAAAAACAACGTGATTTTAGATTTTGAAACAGGAATACGCACTCAACGTGCCTACAGATTGTTCAAAAATGCCATAAATTCTCAAAAAACACTCAAAAAATATGATTATGAATTATTACAATTCATAAATCGATTTGGTTATTCTGATTATGATTCCATTCTACTAGATGATTCAGATACAATTCAAAATCATTTAGAGGATTTCTGTATGGAATGGAAAGATAGAGGAAATATGCGTTCTACAATTAAAGGTCATTTGCAACCAATTGAGTTATTCTTAGAAGTCAACAAGAAACTATTTCATAAAAGGGCACTGCATCTACTATACCCAAAAGATACAACAAAGACAGGAAATGGATCCCCATATTCTAATCAAGATGTTTTAAAAATTCTAAGCACTACAAAAAGTAAAAGAATCATTGCATTGATTCACTTTTTTGCATCAACTGGTGCAAGACCAAATTCAATTAATGACCCAATACTACAATTCAAACACATCACACCAATGCCATTGAGTTGTAAAGCTGTTTTACTTTATTCCAATTCCAATGAAGAGTATTGGTCATTTTTAACTCCTGAAGCATCAAAAGCACTAGATGACTATGTTGATTACAGAATATATCAAGGTGAAAAAATCACTCAAGAATCTCCCGTGTTTACGGCAACTAGAGGAAAAAGACAAGAATACAATCCTGAAAATATAATTCCACTAAATGATGTTACACTAAGTGGGTTAATGCAACGTATTGTGAGTAGAGCAAGAATTGAAAAATTCAAAGTTGGGAAAAGATTTGATAAAGGATTATTCTTAGGATACAGAAAAAGATTCAATACTATTCTCAAAATTGATTCCAAAGTAAATTCAAATATTGCAGAAAAATTAATGGCACACAAAAGAGGCCTTGATGGGGTTTATTTCAAGCCTACACGAGAGGATTCCTTTAGAGAATTTAGAAAAGCAATTCCAAAATTAACTCTAAACGAATCTGAAAGATTAAAAATTGAAATTAAAGATATTTCAGAAAACAAAGAAACCATCATTAAACAATATGAAGAAAGAATTTCGAGAACGGAAGAATTACTCATTCAATTAATGAAGAAATTGGATTAAAGATATATCCAGATTTGTAAATTCATACAATATGAGTGAAAATTTTGCCCTTGAGTTCATTATCGATTTTTATGGAATACTGATTGGTGCACTGATCGGTATCGGGTTAACGGTATTGGCACGTGATGTGAAAGAAAAACGTGATAAAGAAAAAAGGAAAAAAGAATTGATATCACATATTGAGAAAGAAATAGATGATATGATTTCATCTATTAAAAATCCACAATCATTGAATCCCAAGTACAAGCCATTTACTTACGACACAACATCAAAAGTCATACAAGGAGGTCAATTGAATATGTCACTCAATGTTCAGGATTATGTCATAAATTCAGAAAATTTAGGGATAATCCCTTATGACTTAGTAGATGCCCTTGGCAAAGTAGTACTATCTCTAAACAATTATTCTAAATGGATAGACAGAAAGAATGTATTCAATACAGAAAATGATTTTGTAGATGAACTACGTAGAAATGAAATTGCAATTTATTTGATAAATAATTTAACGGATAAAACAAATGATACTTTGATTCACCTTAAAAATGTGAAAAAAGAATTAGAAAAAATAGAAAAATCAAAGAGTTCTAGATTTTGTTGTATAAGGTAATCTTTTGCCATTAATTACAACTTGAATATCTTTACTTTGAATTCTATCTAGGAGTTGCCTTTCACATAAATTCCCTTCTTGATCATAAAAATATTCATACATTGGCGGAAATAATACGCCCCAATCTTTCCATGTTTTTCTATCAAAAGTTTGGATATCAAATTCTGGAAGATTAAATCTATTTTTTGCTCTCAACATTACATTTGCATGAAGTTTTTGATGTTGTATCTTACAAAATTTGGATGCTCTTTTATTGGGATTTTCAGTTACAGTTTCTAAAAGTTTGTTACAGTACATACAGGTTTTTCTTGGCATATTTCCAAATTTTATTTTAATGAAATTGTTATTTTCGTCGGTAACTGGGTAAAATGATTTAGTCCATTTTCCTTTCTTTGAATCCCACTTTAGTTTTCCAATATCTACTAATTTCTGAATCTCATCCTCATAGGCTTCAAAATTATTCATGTAAAAGATAAGGTGTGACCTCGTATTATAGTTAATTTAGACAATAGAGAATCAATGTCAACTAGAAGAGATGAGATTTCCTGCGTCCAATTAACCAAGGATACAAAGGCAAAACTCGACAATTTAGGCACAAAGAAGGACACCTATGAGAGCATTATTCTCAAAATGATGGATTCATCTTGTGCTGCAAGACCCAAGGTGGAGGATTCTAATGAATCCTAAGCCATTTTTTCCAGAACCGCCAACAAGACCTGAAAAGTTTCCTGAAGATTATGAAGATAATTTAGAAGATAATTGCTCATCATGTGGAGAACAATTAGGAAATCATTCAACTAGAGATATTGTTTCATGTGCATTAAATGAATTAAGAGGTATAACAAAATGAGTTTTTGTAATTCATGTAATTTTTCATTAAAAGATTCAAAACATACAACAAAACTAATTCATGATATTATTTTTCATCAAGAAACATTTGAAACACAAGAAATGAATTTATCAAAAGAGCAAATCATTGATGCGTTTTGTAATGTTACAAAGATACTTTACTTTGATGAAGAATGAATCAAGAGATACAAGCGTATCCTGCTTATTCGCAAACTATCCTTGAAGAACCACAAACAAGTTATCAAAACTATGTGCAACAAGCAAAAGAATCTCCACATTGGAAACAAGTTCAATTTGATGGGTTTACTTTACCGGCTCAAGGATTATCAAAACCATATTGTAACAAATGGATTTCTTATGGTTGTGATAATATCAAACAACACCCAAGAAACCAACACTATGCAGAACATACTTTGAAAACTTGTAAGGTTTCATCATGTCCATTATGTTTTGAATCGTGGATAGGTCGTCAAGGAAATAGAAGTACTAAGAGATTATCCAAATTCTTAGAGAAAAGAAGATTCAATTTTAGGCATATTGTCCTCTCGCCACCACCTGATCAAGCTGTAAACCTTACCTATGCAGGACTAAAGAAGTGGCTTCAAACTGCTTTGAAAATTGCAAATATTCAAACTGCCATGGTAATTTTCCACCCATTTAGATTTCAAGATAAGAAGAAATCCATACCTTACGTTAGTCCTCATTTTCATTTGTTAGTATATGGACACGTTACAAACACTACTGAATTTTACAATAAAACCAAATGGAATATCAAAAATCTAGGCAATTTGAAAACGGATAAAGATATTTTCACTTGCACACGTTATCTTCTATCTCATGCAGGCGTAAAGAAAGGGACACACACGGTAAGATATCTTGGAGACATATCATATAGGAAACTAAAAGTCGAAAAAGAAGGGAAAATCCCACATTGTCCATACTGTTTTCTTCCTTTGAAGATATTTTCAATCAATTTTGATTCAAAGTATGAACCACCACCCATTGATCATGTCGGTTTATGGAATCCCAATTGCTTTTCGCCAGTTGATGATATGGGTAATGATACAAAAATTCCATTTTATGAAATGAATGATGATAATGAAAGTTATTCTGAAGAATTGATTTATTCATTTGAGGAATTAATGCACATTCAATTAAATTCTCATAAGATTTGTGAACACAAGTATTTCTATAATCAACTAAAGTTCAAAACTGCTTTGAGTTGTCATTCTATCAAAAGTTTCTTCTAGACGTTGTTTTTCATGGGGGCATTTGTTTTTATTTTTTTTCATTCCTTTTGCATAATTACAATTAATGCACAATACCTGAAAACCATCTGGAAATTTACTATCTCTAATCCAGTTGTATAAAGTGCCACCTAGAAATTTTGATGAATATCCTAGTTTTACCAATTCAGGTTCACGATTCATCTGGTGTCTTCCTGCTATATGATCAAGAGCTAAAAAGTCAATATGGGAATTTTCCCCACAACATCGACAACAGGGAATATCACTATTTGAAAGACGTTTAGAATAAGTCTGTAAAACTTTCAATCGAATTTTTGCAGTTAATGCTGCTTTCTTTGCTTTGACTTCAGGTCTTTGTCGACGTGCTCTATCCCTTACTATGTTTTCTGGTTTTAATCGACGTTCTTTGTCCTTTAGCTTTGTTTCAGGTCTTGCACGATACTCTTTCTTCTGTGCTTTGTACTCAGGACTTTGATGACGTTCTTTTTGCTTTGCCTTGTATTCAGGTTTTGATTGACGTACTTTTGCCCTTTCCTTGTATTCGGGGGTTTGATTTAGCTCTCTTCTCCTTGCCCTGTTTTTAGGAAGTAGGTCTTGCTTTCTTCTCCTTGCGATTACTTCAGGTCTTTTACTACGCAATTTTGCCTTTGCTTTGTACTCAGGACTTTGATGACGCAATTTTGCCTTTGCCTTATTTTCTGGTCTTTCTTTATTCTTTTTTGCTACTGCTCTGTATTCAGGACTTTCATTTCGCTTTTTTCTCTTCGCCATATTTTCAGGTGTGTTTCTCAACTCATTTGCCCTTGCCTTTACTTCAGGTCTTTGCCTGTATGCTTTCGACCATGCTTTTTTTCTTGCTTTATGTTCTTCATCAGATAGAACCATCATCTATGAATAATTTTCCATATTGATTAATGATTTTACTATTTTCTTATACTTTCAAGTCATTAAGCATACAACATCAATAACTGCCAAAAGATTATTTCATTTTGTTAATGTGGTTTATTTTTAAGAGGACATTTGTTATTTTTAGAATGTCCTTTTGCATGGTTACAACTGTGACATAATATTTGAAAGCCTTTTGGATAACCATTTCTTAGAATCCACTCTGCCAATTTTTTAATTTTTGATGAATATCCTAATTTTACTAATCGAAGTTCAGAATCCATTTTGTGTTTTCCTGCAATATGATCAATAGCTAAAAATAAAATATGGCTATTCAAACCACAACAATTACAACATGGAATTTCACTCTTTGAAAGGCGTTTAGAATAATAGTGTAAAACTTTTAATCTAATTTCTTCATAGTCCTTTCTTTTCTTCGCCCTGTATTCGGGTCTTTGTTCGCGCTCTTTTAGCTTTAACTTAATTTCTGGTATTTCTCGACGCTTTTTTGCAATTTCCTTATAATGAGTACTTGATTGGCGTTCTTTTTCCTTTTTTACGTTTTCAGGTTTAGCTCGCCAATCTCTACCCCATTGTTTCTCTCTCTTCTTGTATTCAGGTGTTGATTCACGTAATTTTCTCTTTGCCTTAACATTGGATTTTTGTTGGTGGGTTTTTCTCTTTGCGATGTTTACGGGATCTTTCTCTCGTAATTTGCGCTTTTTTACGTTTTCAGGTTTTGATTTACGCGCTTTTTCCTTTTTTAGGTTTTCAGGTTTTAATCTACGCTTTTTTGCTTTTCTCTTGTATTCTTCCTCAGATTGAACCATCATCTATCAATAATTTTTACAACACACCGACATTACGAATTTTTTAATACTTCTTTAATCACATTGATTGCATTATCTAATAATTTTTCATTGTATGAAATATCATCCGTGTCGTCTTTGATTTGCATTTCATAATTCAAGTAGAAAGTTGGTCCACATTCAATCTGTGTATCGTATTTTAGACCATCAATATTTGAAAGTTTTTGATTTATTTCAGATTCTAATTTTTCAAGAGAATCTCCAACACCCTCATCCATTATTCCAAAATCAGCCATAATATAGCCGTCAACTTCATTGTCCAATTTTGGATAATCTGTTGTTTTACGATAATTTTCTATAATACTATTCCTTTGTTCTTCTGCTGATTTCATAAAATACGATGATCATTCTTAAACAAAAGTATTGTTATTTTTAAAAATAATTATTTTTCATTCGTATCAATTAGAAACAAATTCTTATCAAATCCTCCGCGTTCATCTTTTTTCATAATTTGGATTTCTTCTAGTTTTCCTTTTTTAATTCCCTTAATCTTCAAAATTCTATCAATTACTTCTAAAATATCTGCCAACTCCTCAAGTGATTTACTTTCTCTATACTCTAAAACTTCTTCAGTTAATTTTTCTTCTAATTTTTCTAAAAACTGTTCATCAGATAATATTTTTACATTGCATTTTTTTCCAGATTGTGCTATGATTTCAGGAATTTTATCTCGGATTGCCTTATTGTATTTTCTCAAATTTCCTCTCCCAAAAAGTAGCATTTCTGTTGCCTATCCATGACTTGTAAAAATCATCAGTTGAAGGGTCAAATTTATCACTTTCTCCCCAGATTGGAAGATTTTGGTTTTCTGCAATTTTGTATTGGCTCCATACATGTTCCATTCTTTTTTTATCATCATCACCAAGCACTTTTTTTAATTCTTCTTTTAGTGGCAAAAAACTTTTAAGAACAATTTCATTTCGCTGAATTAATTTTTTTACAAATGGTTTCGGCGGAAGTTTATTAGTTTTTAACTGATTACAATCTACATGTGCTAATACCAAATTCCAAATCTCATCATGTTTAACTGCAGACCACGGAATGACATGATCAACTTCTATAGAATCATCAAGTTTTAATCCACAGTAAAAACAATTTCCACGTTGATAGCCATTTAGGATTGGTCGAAGTTGTGAAATTGGAGTTCTTTTATTTTTTTTAATTACAATTTCTGCATCAAAATCTACCTCTAGAGATTCTTCTTTTTTTGTATTTTCAAATCCAAACTCTAAAAGTTCCCATCTAGAAGATAATTCTTGGTTTAACGGTTTGTTTTGATTATCTGTAAAAGTATCTAAGGTATTTTTTTGTAAAATTAAATGTGTTTTTGTAACTTGATAGAATGGATCTGGAATTTGTCTATTAAACACAGTATGAAATTTTTTTAAAACCATTGTTTCAAGAGAACCTTTTTGTACAGAATTTATCGCTTTTTCCCTAGTTGTTTCACCTTGTTGAATTTTTTTTAATTCTGTTTCAATTACAGTTAATCCTTTTTCTTCACCCTTGACCATTGTTCTCTTTTTTTGATGTTTCCCATCATCTACTCGTTTTTGATAAATATCTAGAAAATCTTCAGATAATTCTCGTAATGGTATTTTTTCCTTGTTATTGTTTGCATATTTAATTAAAAGATCACCTAGGCCCATTTTGTATGTGGACATATTGTTTCCGTACAGAATTAATGCTCTCCACCAATCCTTAGAAGTAGGCTCAAACATCATATTTTTTTATTTTTATGAAAATAATTTCAAAAGATGTTATGCCCCTTCCCATGCATCTGTAACCTTACAATTAGCACATTTTGCACGTTTGCCCCATTTTTCAATAGTTGTACCTTGAGATATATCTACAACTATCACACGACTACAATTTGTACATCTTACCCTGGCAGAATATTTTTCACGAGAGAAAAGCCCCATGCGATTAATTGATTTACTCGTATTTATTTAATATAGTAATTATCGCAGTAATTACAATAATGAGGATTAGAAAATGAGTAAATCATTACCATCTACAAGAAAATATAAAAAAATTAAGATGGTTGTAGGGTTATTTTTTATTCTAAATGGATTCTCCATGTTCTTTTACCCTATTTCTCCTCCAGGATTTGAAGGACATGCATTCAGTTTAGGAAACCTCATTGTTGTAGCAATGTGGATAATTGTCGGAGTATTGATTTTCATGGGTAAGGGTAGATTAAAAGATAAGAATAGATGGAAATGAAACCTGTAATAATTATCATAATAACTGGAATTATAGATGAGGTGGTATAGTTGGTTAAAGGAGCATTACCTCTAAAAAAATTAACAAAAAAACAATTAGAGAAAATACAGTTAGATAAAATCGAAAAGGCAAATCAAAAAAAGATTAAACTTATGGAAGTATGGAAAATAGATCCAATAAGACAAGGCAAAGTGATTCATACAGAAGATGGAATTAAAAAAAAGAAAAAGGTACGGAAGGAATTTCCAAATTCAATGTGTAGAACAGTTTTGTTGAAACAAAAAGCATTGTGCAATGTTTGTCACAAATTCTATAAAACGTGGGATTTTGATCACATAGATGAAGATCCATCAAATAATGCACAAAGTAATTGTCAAGCATTATGTAGAAACTGTCATGGTGAAAAAAGTAGAAAAAATAGAACCCCTAATAATTAATCACTATAGAACGATTAACAAAAGCAGAATATTATAAAGAAATACCTAGATTCTAAATTCCAACATGCTTAAGTTCAAAATTCATGTAGAAAATTTATGGTACTTTCTGATGATGAGCGTAAGCAAAGAGAAAGGGAATACTATCAAACTCACAAAGAAGATTATAGACGACGAAGTAAAGAATGGAACGAAAAGAATCGCGATAGATTAAATGAATTATCAAGATTAAGACGATTAAAAGATCCTGAAAAATTCAAAAAATATCAGAAAGAATGGAATGAAAAGAATCCAAATAATGTAAAGGAATCTCAAAAAAAATACTATCACAGTAACAAAGAAGCACGACTAAAAAATTCCCAAAAATGGATTAAAGAAAACCCCAAAAGGTATCAAAAAAGATCTCAAGAGTATAGAGATTCTCATAAAAAACAATTCCAAAAACGGAATTTCGATAGACGTCTTTTAGTTTTGAATTATTATTCCAAAGTATTATCAAAAAGTAATATCCCAATTTGTATGAATTGTGGGTTAAATGGCATAGAATTTTTACACATTGATCATATTGAAGGAATTAAAAATAAAGAAGAAGTAAAACATATTCGAGCAGGCTCAAATCTTATCAATTATCTAATTCGTGAGAATTTCCCTAAAGGGTATCAGGTATTATGTGGAAATTGTAATTGGTTAAAGCATTTTGAATTAAAAGGAAAAAAACTATCTACAAAAAAAGAAAATGTACAAAAACGAATAGTTTTGAATAATGTTAAAAAAGAAGTTATGACGCATTATTCAAAAGGGAAAATACAATGTGCGTGTTGTGGATTTGGAAATCTCCTTGCATTAACCATGGATCATATCAAAGGTAGAAAAGATGTAAAACACAGAGTAGACTATCAAGGCAAATTACTGTATTATTGGTTGAGACGAAATGATTATCCAAAAGATTTTCAGGTTTTGTGCATTATGTGTAATTTGGCAAAACATGACAATGACAAATGCCCACACCAGTCAGATATAATGTAATAAAGATTCTAAACATCAATAATTCTAACATTTGTTACTTCTGAAGGGGTTACACCAACAATTTTTCCTACTGATTGCATTCTTTGTTCATCAACATCTTCAACTAGAACCTCCAAGTCTTGATTTGATTCATTTTCTTCTAATTCACAAATATTTTCAATCAAATCTCGAAGCATCTCACTTTGACATTTTCCCTCATCATTACACACTTTGAGAAATGCTTCTGCAGTTTTTTTATCTAGTTTTGTAGATATTGTTTTCATTATACGAATAGACTAGAGTAGACCGTTATTGAAATTGATTATTAGTTAAAAAAAATGATCCAATCTACTGATTTTCTTCGTGGCCGCAATGAATACATCTTTTTGAAGATAATATTTCAAACCAGGCAAAATGATGAATAAATCCTTCTTTACAACTCATAGAGCATTAATTAATAAAATTCAGATTCAAGAGTAATGGTCAAAAACAGTATCGATCCATAAATCAAATTCTACACCAATCGTTTTTCTGAAATTATTAGCAACAAATTACATTATTTGTAAGACAAATGCAAATAGTATTTTAATGCCATCAAAAATATCAATGTAAATTGGCGGAGTACAAATTAGAAGGATCAGGAGGTTATGTGATAGCAGACATTACTGAAGAACAGGCTAAAAAAGTAGATTTAGGGGTAGGAAAATTGTTTTTGGCAAAAGCAGACAAAATAGAAGCAGAAAAAATGTCAAAACATTACTGTAAAAAATGTGAAGTCGAATTTAACAATCCACCAAAAATACAATTAGAAGAAAATAGTAATGAACAAGTTGCAGAGAACCTAATTTTAGTTGAAAGAGGTCAATACACTTGTGAGAAATGTAATTCCGTAATTGGTGAATACAGAGTTTTCAAAAAGAACGATGAATCAGGCGAGGCTGGAAAAGCTAAACCATCTGAATAATAATTACGCATTCAATAAATACAGCAATTCTCGAGAAACATTATGGCAAATCAAAAATGTGTATCATGTGGGATAGGATTTTTCTCTCCAACAGGCGCTAACAAATGTTCAAAATGTGCAGGCCAAGAATCACAAGGTAGTGAAGGTCATGATTCTTGTGGTTGTGGACACAGCCACTAATTCTTTTTTTATTTTAAATATTTTGTAAATTAAATTATTTCAATCCAAAAAATTTAGTCATGTTTTTGGTAAAAATACAGAGAAAGTGGACGGAGAACTTCCATAAACTAGCTTCCCACCATGTTGTTCAATAATCATTTTAGAAATAGTTAATCCCAGACCACTGCCATAAGATTTTGTTGTAAACATTGGATCAAATATCTTTGATTCATCTCCCGGTGGAACACCTAAACCAGAGTCTACAAATTGAATTACTATATTTTTAGAAGTAACTACAGTTTTTATTCTAATTGTACCTTTTTTCTCAATTGCATCCATTGCATTTGTTAAAATATTAATAAAAACTGCTTCAAGTTTTTTTGAATCACATAAAACATGGATAGGTTCACCCATTTTTTCAAGGGTTACAGAGGATGGAACATCCAACCCTTCAATTGAAGATGAAATTACATCATCCAGTAAAGTTTCATTCATGTGTAAATCAGAAATTCTAACAAATTCCAACACATCTTCAATTATTCTAACCAGAGTTGAAATTGAAGCATCAATTCTTTTTTGATGTTTGATTTTTTCTAAAACATTGAGATTTGGATTATTACATAAAATTTCATGAGACATTTTTAGTCTTGATAAAGGATTTCGCATATCATGGCTAAGTCTGGCTGTAAATTGCCCAATTATAGATATTTTTTCTGTTCTTTTTAGATCATCAGTTTGTGATTCAATTTTTCGTTCAAGGAAAATTTGCTTTACGGATAATTCTTTTTCTTTTCTAATTACTTTTCCAAGATCTGTTTTTAATTTGTCATTTAACTGAAGATAACGATTCTTTTCATTTTTGACTAATTTAATATCTGATTCAAGTTTGTCATTTTTTTCTCGAATTCCTGTTGCAATATTTTCTACAAAGGAAATTTTAGTTTGTAATTGTTGATTTACACGAGACATTTCATCTACTCGCTCATTTGCAAGCTTGTTCATTTCCTTCATGTGTAAATCATTTTCTTGAAGTTCCTGTCGTGCCAATTCTAAATCTTTTAGAGCAGTTACAGTTATTTCAGAAAGATCACGCATTACGGGATCTTTTTCTGAAGGATTATCCAATACCATAAATGGAATTAACAGAATTTTGCTATTATGATCTGTGTGTATTTTATGAACATAATAGAAAATAGGGAGGGTTTTCATCAAAAATAGAACAAAACCAAACGTTTATGACTAAAATCAAACAATTTGTCATAATTGGTTTGCACGCCAAGAAGTGATTTACTAAATGGTTTAGGCCATTAATTGTGAATTCTTCCGTTAGCAACTTCGGTTGCTAGCGACATTGTTTTCGATTTTAATTATAAAAAATTTGTAACAAACTGATTACTCTATATGCATTGCATCTCAAAAGGTAGAATTAATCACACCATCATGTGTTTTTGATTGAATTTTATCAGAACCCAAACATAATTTAGTTCCTCGTTGATGTGGGTTTATTCTATATTGTAAAGTGAATGTATCTACTCTTGTTATGTTTAGACCATGCTTTCTTTTCGTGAAACTTGTTTTTGCATGAACTAACGTTGCAGTTTTTACCCTTTTACACACATTACACATAATTTGTTTAGTTTGTCCTTTTGTGATAATCATTTCTTTGATTTCTTTAGATCACTAATTTCTTTTTGTAACTCATCAATCATCCGAATATACCATATTTTTTGACATTATTATCTAATTCTTAAAATAATTCATTACATTTTTCGCTAAAATGTAAAGCTATATGATGAAAACGATAATTATATTTTGATGAATTTCTATACTCTAGTGATTTTGAAAGACAGTAATCTAATTTTTTTAAATTATAAGAATTCACAATATTTCTAACAAACTCTTTTTGAAATAATGTAATGTGAATTAATCTAGCGTAATTACATTTTATTTGGTGCTACAATGCCCAACAAATCAAGGGATTTTTCAAGAGTAATTTTAAATGAATTTACTAAACATAATCGTGCATTTTCTAATTTTTCATCTCCAATTCCAAGTACTTTGGTGTGCTCATAAAATGAATTAAAAGAAACTGCAAGGTCGTGAGAATATCTAGCAATTACCTTAGGGGAAAAATTATTTGCAGCATCTTTAACTGAAATTCCAAATAATCCAATATTCTTTATCAAATTTAATTCAGATTCATCAGAGAGTAATGAAAAATCAATATCAATTGATGGAGTTCGTTGAGATTTTTCTAGAATTCTTGATGCCCTTGCAAATGTATATTGAATGTACGGTGCAGTGTCACCCTCCAAACTAAGTGATTTGTTCAAATCAAATGTGATCATTTTATCCAAATCTTGTTTTATCATTTCATAACGTAATGTTCCAACAGAAATACTATGGGCAATATTTTGAATTTCAGAAGAATCAATTTCAGGATGTCTTTTTGTTGTTTCTTGAATAGTTCTCTTTTTTAGTAAATCATACACAGAATCAGCACTAACATAGAGACCTTTTCGACCAGACATTTGAGTTTGTTTTCCATCAGTTTCTAGACCCAATGTTTTTGCAGTATCAGAACTAAGGGTTACTGATTCATAACCAAGGTGAACATATGCATCAGGAACTGATTTGAATTTTCCCATTAGTTCTGTAATGATTTTTTGCAGTCTTGCCTGACGCGAATCAATAACTGTAATGACTTTAGAACCTGAAAAATTTTCCTTAGATGTGTCATTAGAATTCAAGGTTGTTTGGAATAATTTTTGAGAATTTGGTTGGTCTTTAGGATATTTTTCATAGTAGAATGGATCATCTAAAAGACCTAATTTCCAGGCAGCATAAGGGATATCTTTTGCAATGTATGTTGCAGTACCATTACTTCTAACTACAATTTTATCTTCTTCTTTTCCATCTCCACGAATTACCCAACACCCCGCATTCTTTCCATCATTTTCAAACTCTACTAATTTCATCACTTTGAGTTTTTCAAAAATACTAGTCCATAACCCTGAACGAATTATTTGAGATTCAAAATTAAGACAATCATAGTATACTGAAAGATTCCAACATGTTTCTAATTGATTTGATAGAACTTTTCTAGTAACAATATCTGCAAGTTTTGCAGTTTCAGATGATTCATCTTCAAGATCTTTTAGTACGTTTTTACGAATTTCCTCCAAACTAGAATCTTCGTCATATTTTTGAGTAGTTTTAACATAAACATCATCACCACAATAATGATCAAACTTTTTTCCATCAGGTGGTTCTTGTTTAAAACCAAGATGAGTAAAACCAACTAAAATATCAGCTACCTGTAATCCAGAATCATCAATGTAATTTAGAACATTTACTTTGTAATCGGCTTTTCTTAAAATTCTAGAAACAGTATCACCAATTATGATATTTCTAATATGACCAATGTGTAATGCCTTGTTAGGATTAACACTAGTATGCTCAACTACAATTGTAGATTGTTTTCCCAATTCAACAAAACCAAAAGTATCCAAATTAGATTCAGATAAAATTAATTGGTTTAATTTTTCCCAATTTGCAAAAAAGTTAAGATATCCCGATTGATGTGCCTCAGATTTTAACACCAAAGTATTATGAGATTTTTCATAGTTTTCAGAAAATAATTGTGCGATGTCCCTAGGACTTTTTTTGAGTTGTTTTGCAAGTAGGAAAGAAATATTCGAACTAACATCACCAAATCCAGGTTTTGCAGGCTCTACTGAAAAATTAATTCCAGTTATAGACATTTCAGATAAAATCTTGTTGAGATTATTTCTAACCTCATCTAGAATTGATTGAAAAGTCATCTTATATCTCAGATAATTTGGGTGCTAATTTATCTAATGCTTCAAGAACACCATCACCTGCATTAGCTGAAACGATCATAGTTGCCTCAGATTTCAC
>Ga0233434_1002118_pt1 | contig 17986 bp, 11 predicted proteins | sample SI_122_August201_4_FD_182738 | JGI IMG/M metagenome (GOLD analysis project Ga0233434, IMG submission 182738) | Seawater microbial communities from Saanich Inlet, British Columbia, Canada - SI_122_August2016_120_MG | ecosystem: Environmental > Aquatic > Marine > Inlet | place: Canada: British... | reverse complement strand
AGACCCAGATACAGGTTCGGCATGATGTGGACGTTCTTGGCCGCCACGTAGTCGAGTCCAGCGACTACCAGGAGATCTGTCGTGTCGTCACTGTCATCGCTCACCGCATCCACTCGACCGAAAGCGTTCCATTGCTCGGCCAGAGGCAACCGACCGAAGAGCGACACCCCTGTGATCGTCACGTCATCGCCATCGGCGGCAGCCGACTGGTTGATGCGCATGAAAGGCTCAAGACCTAGGGTGAGATCGCCCTGGCTGATCCCGACAAAGCCGGCAAAGGTCACCTGATTTTGCTCTGCGGGTCGCATGTTGAAGTCGGCGTAACCGACCAGGGTCAGACCATCACTGGGCGCGAATCGGACTTGACCGTAGAACTTCTTTCCGTGGTCATCTTCCGGTGCCTGTCCCGGACCATTGCCGATCATCACGTGATAGCCAATGTTCCCAGCGCTGCCCTTCAAGCCGACGCCCAGATCCGCGGATGAGCCGATCTTGTTGAGGTCCATGACTGTTTTTTCAATCGACCGATATCCCCAAGCGCTCTCAGAAGCGCTCCAGGTCGGTGTGCCCGACAGACCGATGTAGAGATCGGACTCGCCCACGGCATCTGACCATTTCAGGTAGCCGTGCTTGACGAAGGGGACCATCTTCGACCCCTTGCCGAAGCCAGCATCCTTCGCTTCGAGCCGATACCGAATTGAGAAATCATCCGCAATCTGGTTCTCGTACGTGAGATACAGGCGGCGCAACTGGAAGGCATTTCGCTGCTCGGGCAACTTGGTCTCGCCATCATCGGCACTGGCCACCCAGTAATAGTCACCGAACATGTAGCCTTTGATTCTGCCTTCGGCAGAAGCGTTGCCGACAAATCCGATCAGCACCAGCCCCATCACGATCAGCATCGATCTTGGTCTCATGATTCTCCCTCTCCCTCGTTCACACGTCCATCTGCTGTCCACCGGCGTCGTCGGCCAGTGAGTCGATTTGCGATCTATCGTTTTCGAGCGTGCACAGGAGCTTCAGTGCCTGTGCAATGGTGTTGTAGAGCGGGTGCACATCCGCCGTCATCAGAGCATCGGCGAATCTTGGCAGCCATCGCCCAAGATGCTCCCGCCAGAACCGGTCGTACTTCTGCGTCCACTCTGCTTCGCCGGTCGTCGCCTGGTTGAAGGCGAGGAAATACATAAACTCCAGCTCGTGCGTTACGTGATCTGGCGCATCCAGCAACCTTGATCCAGGCGCAAGTTCAGCGTCGGCATAGGCACGGGCGGCATACTGGCTGACAGGCCCCATCAACTTCGGCTCATCTTCGAGATAGAAGGAGGCCCAGGGGGCCACCAGGATCTCAAAGGGGCCCAGGAACGCCCGGGCATGGGCCAGTGACACCTGCTCTGTGTCCTGGCCGAGATCGGCAATCCGGCCCGCCAAACGGCCACCGAGTTCCGGCAGGGGTTCAGGCAGGTCAGCCAGACCGGTGTCAACCAGTTCAGGCAGGCTATCTTCCCACTCCCTCGGCGGTGCCAGAATTCTGGCCAACGCGAACCAGGCGTTTGCCCGACAGGTTGAGGTTGCCTGCTGTGGTAACAGTGTGGACATGGGACCCTCTCCCTCAGTATTCACGGATATAGTAGACACGGGGTTTGGTCCCCTGCTCTTGCTTGAGCACGCTGGCTTGATGTTTGGCCAGTGCCTGCCGAGGAGCACTGTCGGGGTCATTCAGATCACCGAAGATTCGTGCATCGGCAGGACAGGCGACCACACAGGCTGGCAATTCGTCATTCTTCAGTCGGTGATCACAGAGCGTGCACTTCTCGGGGACACCCTGCGGCCGAATGCCCGGATACGTCGTCGCGCGATCTGGATTGTAGACCGGTACCGGTGCACCCACTCGCTCAGCGACCTCCTTGGACGTCGACGTACCGTTGGCAATCAGCGCCGTCGATGCCTCACTGTTGAAGGCCGATAGAGGATCATCTTCGTTGACGTAGATCGCGCCATATGGGCAAGACACCTGGCAAGCGCGGCAGCCGATGCACTTTTCGACATCGTGCAGCGTCAGTCCCTCGTCGGTCTTGTGCATCGCTGTGGTCGGACAATTCGCCACACAAGGCGCGTTCTCACAGTGATTGCAGAGCGTGGGGATGTAGCGGAACTGGACATTGGGAAACGTACCAGACGTTTCCAGGGCGTGATTCGACCAGGCGAAGCCATGAGGCAGGTTGTTCTCCGCTTTGCAGGCGATGTCGCAGCCGGCGCACCCCACGCAGTTGTGCAGGTCGATCACCATTCCGTATTGCTTGGTGGCCATCTGTGTCTCTCCTCGATCCTGTTAGGCGCGTGCGACTTTGACGCGAGTGACCCCGCCGTGGCGGGCGGTGGAACCGCTCAGCCGCTCGTACTCCGCGGGAAGGATGACGTTGTTGTTGCCACCTCGTGGAATCCGTCGTTGGAAATCACTGGCGGCGACACGTCCGTAAGCCCAATGGCCCTGTCCGTAACACTTGGCCACTGTACCCGGTCGCACACCTTCCCAGAGCTTCAGACGGACTGTGATCTCACCGGTGGGTGACGCGACGCGGACCATCTCACGATCCTGCAGCCCAAAACGACGGGCATCTACCGGATTCATTTTGAGCACGTCATCCCAGTTCTCATCGCCCGGATCGACATTCTTGTGGGCCTGATACCACGTGCAATTCGCTGAACGCCCCTCACGGTTGAGGCGGCTGCGATGCTCGAAAAAGATCAGCGGAAACTCCTTCTCATCTCCCCATCTGAGGGCAGGTTCGAAATGAGGCACAAATGCCTGTTCACCCGTGACCGTATAGTTCGTCGCCGTCAGCACCTCATCGACGCTGACCTCGTGTTTTTCTGCATGCGCGGTCAGCGCTTTCTTCAGCGTCTCGCTATAGAACTCAAATCGTCCGGTAACCGTGGCGTACTTTCCCCACTTCTTCTGGTATTCGTAACGGTGTGAATTCCACACACCCTTGGTGACGAAATCGTCCCAGCCTTCGAGTCTGTCGCCATACTTGCCATAGTCTTTATGACTGGCATCCCAGCAAGGCCGAGTCAGCATCTTGGTGGCCGTGAGCGCGAACTCAGCACTGCTGGTGGGATGCTGCCCCGTTTCCGGGTCGGCGTAGGCCTCGCGGAAGTAACGCAGCATGTTGTCGAAACCACGCTCAGCAAGGGCCTCAGCCAGGAGGTAGGGCACCTCGGTTTCGTCTTGCCGCACGTCCCACAGGGGCTTGATCATGGGCTGGGTCAGGCTGGCGTAGCCGTGAAGATTCTGCTTCGACTTCAAGAAACTCCACTTCTCAAACAGCTGGTGAGCCGCCGGCAGGACGATGTCCGCAAAGTGTGACATCTCTGACGGGTTCGTGGTCACGTGCACGAAGAAGGGCAGCTTGGTGAGCGCTCTCTCCCACCGATCTGATCCACCGCAGGAAAATGTGAAATTCGCCCAGTAGGCAATGGCGACCTTGATGTCGTAGGGATCGTCCTGAAGGATGGCATCGGCCGCATTGTTGGTAACCACGCCACCCCCGCTCTTGCCCTTATTCATAGCCGGAAAAGCGAGGGTCCCGCGCTGATCCATCTTTGGCTTCTTCGACAGCTTCTTCGCCAGAGCATCCTGGTAGTCGCTGTAGGCGGGAATCTTGTCCTGGGGTACTTTGGTCTTCTGTACGGTGCCGCCTCGATGATCCGATGAGCCGACGAGACCGTTGAGCGCATGAGCAGCCATGGCGGCGTACCCGCCTCGTGCCTGCATGGCGGCACCAGGAGAGACCCAGCTGATGGCAGCCGGTGCTGCGTCGGCAAAACCGAGAGCGACTCGTCGAATCTGATCCGCCGGGATACCACACTGCGTCTCTGCCCACTCAGGCGTCCGTTCCTGGAGTTCCAGATTCCACCACTTGACGACACCGTTCGTGTGGATTTCCTCGAAGAGCGATTCATCCACCGCCTCTCCGGCAATGAACCGGTTCGTACCATCACTGAAGTCACCGACGAACTCCCTGCTCCACACGCCTTCGGTCAGGATGACGTGGGCGATGGCAACGGCCAGTGCACCATCCTCACCAGGCAGCACGGGCAGCCATTCGTTGGCCTTGGCAGCCGTGGCCGAGAGGCGCGGGTCGATGACGGCGATCTGGGCGCGGTCTCGCACGTGCCCCCAGATATTGATCGCGTGGGGGACTTGCCGGTTCGAGGACAACGGATCTGCTCCCCAGCATAACACGTAGCGTGTGTGCTCCAGATCGTAGTCGCGATAGTCCCAGAATCCCTCGGTGAAGAATGCCCCGAATTTTTCAGCTTCAGCACAGATCGCCGAGTGACTGATGCCATTCGGTGAGCCGAAAATCTTGGGGACCGCACTGTAGATGACATCACGCATGTAGCTGTAGCGGCCTCGGAAGACCGTGAATTTGTGTGTCTCTTCGTTCTCACGAAGCTCCATCATCTTATCAGCGATCAGTCCCATCGCCTCGTCCCAGCTGATGGGGACGAAACCTGGATCTTCATCGCGCCCCTTACGTGGGTTCGTGCGGCGCATGGGCACCTTGACTCGATCCGGATCATACACCTGTTGGAGCGCGATATTCGGTCGCGGACACATCTTTCCGTGATTTGCCAATGAATGTGGATTACCGCGCAGGTGGACAGCGCGACCATCGACGATCTTCACCTGGACCGGGCACCAAGTCGTGCAGCCCTGGCAGGTTGATGAAACCCATCTGTGGACGAGTGCAGCCGATTCGGCGCCGGCCTCTCTGACGAAGAAATCGAGGAGGGGCGCACCACCCGCAGCGGCGAATAGGCCAATGCCACTGGCTCCCTTCAGGAAGGAGCGGCGCGAGATCCCGGCTGCGTGGTCGCTGGGCCTGTTCTCGGTCAACATGACAGCTCCCTATGGAAGTGAGACGTATACGGGGTTGAGCTGGCCCGCGAGCACGACGGCCAGACGGAAGGAATAGCCTCCGAGAAGGATGAGAACGCTGGTGATCCCAACGGTCCACACCTGGAGGCGATGGTTGCTTCGGTCGCCATTCCACACGACGTAGGCACCCAGGACAAGGGGGACAATCAAACCGACGACAATTCCCAGACCCCAGAAGGTGGAGCCGTAGGACATGTTCGCAGCCTGCAGGGCGGTACGATCGGCGAGGGCCCCAAAGTGCAGGCTCACCCACCAGAAAAAGAGGGTCCCGAGTTGGGCCAGCAGGGCCACCACGAGGAGATTGCGGACCGGTTGCAGATCCTCGAGAAACGACGTGACATGGTCCGCATCCTCCAGACGTCCGCGGATCCCCATTCGCAGCAGATGCAACACCAGTACTGCTGCGATCCCAGTGGTCACAAAGCCCAGAAGGGCACCAACCACCGTCGGTCCTGTATTCCAAAGCGGGCGCGAGGTAACAACAGCCAGCAACATGCCGTGATAGGCCGCGACGATAACGGCGATAGGCGCAAGTACAAGCCCCAGCGTGCGGCGGACTGAGTCAGGCTCCTGATTCCGCCACAGGAGCGCGTACCAGATGGATCCCACAATGAACAGCGTCTGGAAGACGCCGCCCCACCAAAGGGGCGCTGTGGGTGCAACATTTGTGAAGGTCTGTATGAGATGGTGCGGTCTTCCCAGCTTGAGCAGCAGCAGCAGAAGCCCCGCCCCTACGAGCAATGGGGCCAGATAGGCTGCTGTCTGCGGAATCCGCCGGAAGCGCTGCCCCCAGAGTTCATACAGCGCAACAGAGAAGACGAATGCCCCAGCGCCAGCCCCCCCGAGGAACAGGTCGAGTGCGACCTTCCAATCCCAGTACGGACCTGACTGGACACCGTAGTAAATGGTAGGATCCATGCTCATCTCCTGACCGTGTGACCATGGCGAGATTGAGAGCGTGGGCCGCTGCGGATCGGACAGCCGGGCCACGAGAGTTTCTGAGGCAGGTTATGCAACGACCATGCCGTCATTACGCCCGCTGGTCACGGCAGCGTAACATGTTGCGGTTCAGGAGATTGGACGAACCAAAGCGACCGCCCCTGCACGATATCTCTGACGACATCTCGTCAGTTGGGTGGTGATCGGTGACGGGATCTCGTCAGACGTGTGATCCACCCAGCATCGAGCCTCACGAGCAGAGGCCAGCGAGTATCAGTCAGAGTCAGGCGTGTCCGATTGAGCGGAGGCATCAGTTCGCAGAGCGTCCAACCGACTTCGCAGAGTCGTTCGCGGAATGGACAGAAGGTCGGCCGCCTGTACCTGATTGCCGCCCGCTCGCGCCAACGCCCACTCGATGGCGAGATGTTCACAATCATGGACCAGGTCGGTCAATGAGACTGGCCCGCTATCTGGCAGATGCAGCTCGATGTGGGAAACAGGAGCGGCGGACAGAAGGTTCTGTGGTAGGTGCTCCAGTTTGATCTCGTCGCCCCGTGTGAAAGCCAGGGTGTGTTCAATGACGTGTTGTAGCTCACGCACATTCCCCGGCCAGTCATGCGATAGCAGCGCTTGCACGACCTCTGGTGAGAAACGGCTCTCGCCATTCCGGCCGTTGGCGCCGCTTCCTTCCCGACGAAAGTGCTCAGCTAGCAGGAGGATGTCCTCTCGCCTTTCCGCCAGTGGCGGCAACTCAATGACAGCGGAATTGATTCGATAGAACAGATCTTCGCGAAAGCTACCCTTCTCAACGAGTCCCTGGAGACTGCGCTTTGTCGCACAGAGGACGCGGACATCTGATTTGAGGGTGCGGCTGCTACCCACGCGTTCGAACGTGCGTTCCTGCAAGAAACGCAGGAGCCGAACCTGGATTTCCGGCCCAAGATCGTCGACCTCATCAACAAAGAGTGTGCCTCCGTCGGCGATCTCCAGTCGCCCCTTCCGTTGCCGGGAGGCGCCGGTGAACGCGCCTACTTCATGGCCGAACAATTCACTCTCGACGAGATTCGGATTGAGCCCAGCAGCATTCACGGCGACGAAAGGTCCGGTAGCTCTTGGACTATTCGCATGGATTGCGCGCGCCAGAACCTCTTTGCCAGTCCCCGTAGCTCCCTGGACGAGGACTGCAATATCTGAGTCCGCAATGGCGAGAGCTCTGTCAACAACCTGGCGCATCGCAGCCGAACGATGCACGAGATCACCGAAGGAACTGCGACCCGCCGCCTCGATCCGGAGCCTGTTGATCTCCTGTCTTTCCTGTTGTCGCTCGATGATGCGTTTGAGGCGGATAAGGAGCTCTTCTGTGTTCAGCGGCTTGGTGAGATAGTCGGCAGCCCCATCTCGCATCGCTTCGACTGCCGAGGCGACCGTACCATAGGCGGTCATAAAGATGACCTCCGTTTCCGGCCAGCTATCCTTGATCCGTCGGTGAAACTCAGCCCCATCCATTGACGGCATCCGCAGATCGGTGAGAACGACTTCCACTGAGTGCTCCTCCAACAGCTCAAGCGCCTCATAGGCACTGGCAAAGGCCGACGCGTCGTAGCCCTGATCACGCAGACTCTCCACAAGTGTCTCTCGCGTCAGGCGTTCGTCATCGACAATCACGATACGCTCAGCCAAGGGCATCCTCCTGAGGTACTGCATCTGATGTAAGAGGAATCGACATGACGAAGCAGGCACCACCTGAGGTACCGGATTGATAAGTCAATTCTCCCCCGTGAGCCTCCACGACACGACGTGCGACCGACAGTCCAAGGCCCGTACCATTTGCGGCGTCCTTCGTCGTGTAGAATGGCTCAAACACTTTCTCAGCGAGACCAGCTGCCAACCCGGGACCCGAGTCCTCAACACAGATGCACAGTCCGCCGTCAGATTCTCGGGCCCGGATGCTCACTCTACCTCGCGTGTCGGAGGCATCCACGGCATTCAGCATGAGATTGACGAGGACTTCGACCATCCCCTGAGGATCCACCAGCACTTCCGGCAAATCACTGGCCATGTCGACGTGGATATCGATGTCCTTCGCCTGGGCCCCAAGCCGCGACAGGCTCACTGCCGCGTCGATGAGCACATCGACCTGGACTGAGACGGGATCGGCCGCTTCGTCGCCACGGGCGAAGCCGAGAAGAGTGCGAGTGATCTCAGCGATCCGGTCGGTTCCTTCGCGAGCCAGCTCGAGCATCCGACCGACACGTTCCTGATCGCCTGGCCGAATGGCTGCCAGGTCGAGAGCTCGCCGCACACCATCAAGGGGATTGTTCACGGAGTGGACAACCCCTGCGGCAATCTCACCCGCCACGGCCAATCTCTGGGCACGCTGGAATCGGTGCTGGAGCTCGAGCCGATCGGTAATGTCCAGTGCTCGCTCGACGACGGTCAGGTTTCCATCTCGACCGATGATTGGCACCCACCTCAACTCATAGGATCGTCCCGACTTGGCGGCATGGTTGCGGTGGATGACAGCTCGTGTTTGAAGGACCTCTGCCACTGGACATTCATCACACGGGCGTTCATCAGACATGATGTCGCGACAGGAGGCGCCGGTGACCGATCCGTGACGATCCTGGGCAGTACGGTTCACGTATTCGACACGATACGCTGCGGAGACGACGATGATACTGGACTCCATTTGATCCAGTACTCGCTCGACGTAGGCACTCATGGATTGGCAGTTGTTGATGCGCTCGCGGATCTGGGCCGCCATGCGATTAAACGTTCTCGCCAGGTCCGCCAGCTCATCTGAGCCCGACTCCGGAACAACGATGATCGCATCGCCTTCCGCTTCGCCAAGATGATTGGCGGCGTCACGCAGTGCCAGAACAGGTCGGGTGATCAGGTGAGCAAGGAACAGGATCCCCACCACACCGAGGACCATGGCGATCGCCGTCGTGACCAGGACATTCTCTACCGCGTTGCCTGTCGCTTCATCAACCCAGGACATCGACGTTCCCACGTGCAACGTACCCAGAACACCCGCAGAGATCGGCAAGGCAAGATCGCGGATGGTCCCACGCTCCGTCTTCAGGATCTGTGGTGTCGTGCTGTCTGCAATTCTCAGAAGATCCTGAGGGAAGCGATCGACGGCGAATGAGTGATTGCTGACATGGCCGTCGGGATCCGTCACAAAGGCGTAAACGAGATCCGAATTAGACTCGCATGCTCCGGTCAACAAACGCCGAACAGAAAGTCGATCTCGATATGCCAGGGGCTCTCCGAGTTGGTCAGACAGAACCTGTGCCATCGATCGGCCGTGGCGGTCGACTGCCTCCCCCAGCGTGTAGGTCATGTTGTGGCTGACAAGAGTCGTCGACAACGCACCGCCTCCCAGCATCAGAAGACAGAAGGAGATGATGATCCGATCGCGCAGGTGGCGGAACATCTATAGTGCCCCTGATACCTCAGCCAGTCCGGCTGCCCTCAGTCTCTGCCAGCTGTTGGCAATGGCACGGTAGCCAGCCAGAGTTTCTGCTGTCGGTGCTTCGAATGCCTCAGTTCCCAGCTCCCAGAGGATAGTGCGCCCCTCGTCATCCTCTGCCATGGTCAAGAACACGTCGACCAGCGCTTCTCGCAGCCCCTGGTCGATCGAGGGTGCCACGGCCAGTGGATTGATAGGGAAGTTCTCGGATCGTTCGATGATGATCACATCCTGCGCCAGAGTTGAGTCGCGACGGATCAATTCATCCCACACAATGCTGTCAATGCAACCTGCATCAACAATGCCATCTCTCACGGCCTCGATCGAGTTGTCGTGGCTGTACGTGAACATGACCCGGCTAAAATACTGATCTGGTGAAGATCCCTGGCTGAGCAGGCGGTCGACAATATGTCGATAGCCGGTGTTCGACAGAGGGTCTGTGAAGGCAAAGGGACGCCCCTGCAAGTCGCTGAAGGTGGTCAGACGGGTATCACGACGCGTGATGACGAATGACTGGTATGTTGTCTTCCCGCCGATGACGGGAATCGCGATCGCCTGTAGACCAAATCTGGCTTCGCCGGCTGCAAAGGCCCCAGTACAGACGAGCCCCGCTTCAGCCCGACCTGTACGCAGAAGTTCATTCAACTCGGCGTACGTACGCCGACGGACGATCTCGACGGGACGCTCCAACTTGCCTGCCAGATAGCTTCCAAGCCTCGCGTACGTGAGAGTGCTGCGCTCCGGCGAGAGGACAGAAGCATACACAAAGCGGACGATCTCTTTGCGCTTTGGTGACGATGGCGTGACCGCCGCGAGCTTTGAGTCGAGACGGATGTCGATGCCGGTTTCCGAGCTTCCCGAACACCCTGCAAGAACGAGAGCGATCATCGTAGCGGCTCTCAACCAGATCCAGGCACAAGGAGGAGTAATTGGCTGCTTCACGTACGCATTCCGCAGCATCTCAGCGCTCCTTGTCCGGGTTTTGTAATACGCCGGATTCTGATGCGATCACTTCTCTGGTCCATGCCATGCAATCTTCAGGGCATCACATGGTGCCCTATGATATACGATATGGCGTATCAGCTCCCTTGTCGCAAATCATGATAGGTTCTGCCCACGTCGGAGAGCATCAGTATGCACCTACATTTCAACCTGTCCTCCAGCGAGTTGTCCACGGTGTAACCTCCCGAGATGGGCCGCATCCCTTCAACGGCCGCTGACGACTCGCATTCGGATGTGTGGGTCCGCACGCTCAGTCGCGCTGAAGACCTTCGCGCTTGATCCACTGATTCAACACGACATTGGCCCGTTGCAGAAGCGCCATATAGCCAGCGCGCTCCTGGGCTCTGCCCTGAGCCGACGCGGGCCTCTTATTGGGCACCATGTTATAACGCCCCCGGACCTCGGTGACCGTCTGCCTGCGCGTATCAAGCGCAGCAGTGAGCACGTTCTCTGGTTGTGCCTCGCGATGCGCGCAGATCGACCAGATCGCCGTATCTCCTGCCGCGCACTGGTCAGAGTAGGAGACGACGCAGTGGTTCATGGCTCTCCCCTCCGCCGCCAACTCCTGGCTCGACAGCAGCTCGCGAACGGTCCATCGGACCTTTCCCAACTGGCTCGTCTCCTCCACCAACTCCAAGTTGCTGAGCCCGGACTGGCGCCAATGCTGGAAGGCGACACCATCTTCCCGGTTGAGCAGTTCGTGCCAGGCCTCGACCTGACCCAGTAACTTGGTGGCACTGCGACCCTTCATGGTGAGATGCGGTTGCCGTGGCGGCCCCTGGGTGATCTCACTTTCTGCCTGGACTTGGGTCGGCACAGACCTCATCGCGTGGATGTAGTCGACGATGGGGCCGATCCACGTCGGGTCCAGCATCGGGTTGTTGGCGATGAAGAGGACGACCGTGCTCCAGAAGTCATCGTCCTCAAAGCGACGCCCCATTCGAGTTCGCAGGATCGCGTTCGCCTGCGCGAAGCTACCGCCCATGGCGATGATCTGTGCCCATCGCATGTTCTGCTCCAGCCCGCCCTTCGGGTACGCACCGCGCATGAAGAGATGCGCCATTCGTCGGGTCAGACGGATGGGGGTGTCCATTGTGCGGATGCTCCTTCCCGAGGCAACGTCAATGAACCACTTCCGGTGCTCACGTCCCCTCTCGCCGGCTCCTTCGAACCAGACTCGGTCCATGAACTGTGGGACCTCGTAGCGTGCGACCAGGTGGCGCACGAGTGAGGAGAACTGGTCTTCACGTCGCGGCGAGCCCTGCGTCGGAAGCGGCGAGATCCAGGACTCCACCGGTCGAATCCAGCGGTCGTGATGAAGCGCGAGCGCGACCAGCCCGTAGCTCAATTCCCTGTGCCGCCCGACCTCCCGAGACAGCAGCTTGGTCTTCAGGACGTCCATGTAGCGGTTGGTGTGCAGCATCAGATCCAGGAGAGCGTTCCTGCCCGCGTCGCTGTTGTCGAGGGCGTCGAACGCATCAGACCGTTCGACCACGCCGGCCACAGTCCTGCGGATTGCCAGGCGACGCGCCTCGGTGTCATGAAGGGCGCGGCGACCTTCGTACGCTCCCGCGGGCTGAGGCAGATCTGCTTGCGAGATGCTGAGCCCATCGCTGTAGCCTTGACACAGGCACCAGAGACGGTATTCCTGGAAGGAACCAAAACCGAATGAAGCCAGATCCGGCTCCTGCGGCGGCACACTTCTAAATGATGACGTGCTTGTGCTCATGACGGCCTGCAGGCAATAAGGCGGGACAGGTCATTCGGTGCTCTACAAAGGACCTTCGGTCAGCCGGACAGGTGACAATGCGACTATTGAGGATAGAGCGTGTGTTCGGATGCCGCCTCGTGCGAGTGTTCAGTAACGAATCGCATCGTATGCCAGTATTTTCGGGATCGTGGGGTCAGAGTGCGGAAGAGACCATTTAGCCGGCGGCTGCTCGTCGTGCGCTGTCGTGGTCTATGCCGTATGTGTGTAAGACCTGGGCTGCCACAGCGTTTGGATCACGGAGGAGGGCGAGCAACACGTGTATGGGCCGAACTTGCTCGCTTGCCAACTCCTGCGCCTCCTTCACGGCGCCCTCAAGGATCGTCTTTGCACGAATCGTAAAACACTCATCACCTCGTACTGATTCACGCTTGGAGTCATCAAGCTCTTCGACAGCGACGTTGACTTCACCCAGGCCTATCCCACATCGCTGAAGTAACTCGATGGCACCACCGGTGCCCGTGTGCACCAGACCAAGAAGCATGTGTTCCGTGCCGATGTGTCGATGCCCAAGTCGATCAGCCTCTTCGCGTGCATACTGCATGGCCCACTTCACCTCATCCGCAAAGACCGGAGTCGTCATCTGCTCTCCCTGTAGCTGTCTATTGCTCCACGAGACAGACTGCTTCTGTCCAGACGCCATCGCCGCCGATTCACACGCTAACGCAACAGCAGCAGTTTTTTCGTCGCCACGCGCTCGCCGGCGTTGAGCCGGTAGAAGTAGACACCGCTGGCAACAGGATGGCCGCCTGTGTCGGTGCCGTCCCAACGCGTCGCGGCAGGCCCTGCGGGCAGTTCGGACTCGACAAGGGTGCGGACGCGCTGACCGAGCATGTCGAAGAGCTCGAGCCGAGCCTCGCCTGGCGTCGCGAGGGAGAAGCGGATCACTGTCTCAGCGTTGAAGGGGTTCGGATAGCTCTGGGCCAATGCGAAGTGCGACGGGGACTGCGAGTCATCGGCGATCGCCGTCTGTGTGAAGAGATCGATGTCGAGCGTGTGGTCTTCAGTCAGCATCACCGATCGTCGGTGGTAGCCCACGCGTGTGTCGTCAGGTGTGCGCACATAGGCGATGATCTCGTATTGTCCGGCGGGCAGAGGCAGTTCGTAGCGACCGTCGCCGTTGACCGAAGTTTCCGCCAGCAGCTGCGCATCCCTGTCGTAGGCATAGATCCAGACAGAGGACGTCGTGTCGTCGGGGATGCGACGAACCGAACCGGTCAGCGTAAGATCTGCCATGGCGTCCGGCAGACTGGCCTCCATCACCTCGTGATCGCCGGCGATGATCTCTGCAACCACAGTATGATAGCGGTAGTCCTGGGGGTTGCTACCGGGGGACACGAGGACCGAATACAGACCTGGTGCTACGGGGATCTCGGCCACATGACCGAGCTCGACAAAAGCATACACGGCGCCTGAACTCGCCCCCGACAGCTGGCCGAACTCGACCAGATGAAAGGCGCCGGGCAACACATTCATTGTGAGGTACCTCTGTCGTCCCGTCGGGTCGTCGATACGTGCTTCGAGAATCGCGCCCCCGGGAAGCTGAAAGTGTGGGTTAGAAAGCGGTGGCACCAACAGCTTGCCAAGCGTCCATTGGATCGAAGACGAACCGGTAAAGCGGTCGGCGGACACGCGGTAACGGCTGGCCTGCTGTCGGACGGTTTCCAACGCCTCGCCGATCTGCAGGACCTGGAGGCCCGGACACAGGCCGAGCAGAAGGCTCGAACCGAAGCGGAGGCGGCCAACCAGGCCAAGAGCGCGTTCCTGGCCAACATGAGCCACGAGATCCGCACGCCGATGAATGCGATTTTAGGTTTTTCAGAGATCCTGCGGGGGCTGGTCCGCGAGGGGGCACACCGGCAGTACCTGGATCATATCCGCTCCTCGGGCAAGTCGCTGCTAGGCTTGATCAACGATATCCTGGATCTGTCCAAGGTCGAAGCCGGCAAGCTGGAGTTGGAACTCGGTGCCGTAGATCTGGCGGCTATATGCCGCGATATGGGGCCGATATTCAGCCAGCGGGTGGAGGAGAAAGGCATCGACTTCCAGGTTGTGGTGGACGAGGCGCTGTCGCCGGTGCTGGTATTGGACGAGGTGCGGCTGCGGCAAGTGCTGATCAACCTGGTCGGCAACGCAATCAAGTTTACGGAGCAGGGGCAGGTGCGTTTGTCTGTCGCCCCCCGCTTCAGCAAGGATACGACGAGTCGATTGGATGTTCTGCTGTCGGTGACGGATAGCGGCATCGGCATCCCGACCGACCAACAGGAGAGTATATTCGGAGCCTTCGAGCAGACGAAAGGCCAGAGCTACTCTCAGTTCGGCGGCACGGGGCTGGGGCTGGCCATCACGCGTCGATTGGTCGAGATGATGGGAGGGCAGATCGGAGTGGAGAGCGCGATGGGTGAGGGCAGCACATTTGAGGTGCTGTTGCGCGATGTAGAAATCGCTTCGGTTGAGGAGCTGGGCGGTGGACCGGAGCAGCATATCGATGGCGTCGAATTCGCGCCGGCGTCGGTGCTGGTGGTGGATGATATTGAGGCGAATCGGCAATTGGTCAGCGCTATGCTGGAGCCGTTTGGGCTGGCGGTTAAGGAGGCAGCCGATGGGCAGGCGGGCATCGAGCAGGTGCAGCAGCACCGACCGGATCTGATCTTGACCGATATACGCATGCCGGTGATGGATGGCTATACGGCGACACAGCAGCTAAAAGCGGATCCGGCGATGAAGTCGATTCCGGTGGTGGCGCTGACGGCCTCGGTAATGAAGGATGACGAGGAGCGGCTGCAGGCGCTGTTCGACGGTTTTTTGCGCAAGCCGGTGAGCCAGGATCAGTTGGTGGGGGAGTTGATGCGACACTTGGCGCACACGCGGCTGGAGCCGGCGGCAGCGGCGGCGGTCGTCGAGTCGTTGGGTCCGGATGAGTCGTTGGATCTAACGCTGGATGCTGGGGTACTGGCGCAGTTGCCGCAACTGGTGAAAATACTAGAAGAGGAGCTACGGGCATCATGGGAGGGGGTCGCCCAGAGCGCGGTGGTGACCGATGTCGAGACCTTTGCCGAACGCGTGGAGGAATTGGCAGAAGCCTATAGCTATCCACCCTTGCAGCAGTGGGGCGAGAAACTGAAAAGTCAAGCCAGCACCTTCCAGTTGGATCTGCTGCCGCAGACCTTGGAGGAATTCCCCCGGCGGATAGAAGAAATACAGGCCCTGATATGACGAGACTTACCAACAGTCTCGGCCGACATTGGGCTGTTACCTGTGGTCTAGTCGCTTTCTCTGCCCTCATCGCGCCAGGGCCAGCGAGTGCCCAGGAACTAGCGCTGACCCCGAATGAGCAGGCTTGGTTGCGCCAGCATCCCACCATCCGCGTCGGTGCCGACGAGGCCTTTCCGCCCGTCGACTTCATCGACGAAAATGGCGTACATCGGGGCCTGGCCGCCGATTATCTCGCGCTGCTCAACCAGCGACTCGGCATCGACATGCAGGTCGTGCAGGGCCTCACCTGGGCCCAGATGATGGACGGCGTCAAAACTGGCACCCTCGACCTCATCCTCTGTATCGCCGACACCCCCGAACGCCAGACTTTCTTCCACTTCACTGAACCCTATCTCAACCTTCCCATCGTCGTCTTCACTCGCGATGACGCCCCGTTCCTTCCTAGTGTGCAATCCCTTGAGGGCCGCCGCGTCGCGGTTGTGGACGGCTATGCCCCCCACGAATTCCTCCGCAGCGAATTTCCCAAGCTGACGCTTCAGCCGATACCCACACCTGCAGAGGCCTTGCTCAGACTGACGTCCGGCCAGGTCGATGCCTTTGTCGGCAACCTGGCTTCGGCTACCTACATCATTCAGCAGAGGGGTCTCAACAATATCAAGGTCGCCGCGCCCACACCTCAGGCTGTCGATATCTCGATGGGCGTGCGCAAGGACTGGCCCGAGTTGGTTGGCATCCTCAACAAGGGCCTTCGATCTGTGACCCAGGAAGAGCGTAGTGAGATATACAGCCGTTGGTTGGCCGTGCGTTACGAAGTGGATAGCTCGCGCCTGTGGAGCATCCTCGGCTGGGTGGTCGCTGGAGTCACCGTCCTCTTCGTCGCCGTCATCATCTGGGGGCGCCAGATCCGTCGTCGTGAAGAGCGCTTTCGCGCCGTGCTGGAATCCACGCCTGACGGCATGTTCATCGTTGGTCGCGATGGTATCATCATCCTCGTCAATGCTTGTCTCGGTCGACTGTTCGGCTATGGTAGCGATGAAATCATCGGTCAATCCGTCGAGATATTGGTTCCCGAGCGTTTTAGAGACGCACACACGCCTCATCGCGATGGTTACTTTGCCATCCCGGACACTTGGCAGATGGGTGAAGCGACGAACCTGGACCTGTACGCGCAGCATAGAGACGGATCCGAATTCCCCGTCGAGATCAGCCTCAATCCCCTGCAGGCAGATGGCGATCAGGTAATTGCCACGGTGCGCGACATTTCCACACGCAAGCAAAGGGAGCATCACGGCCAGCTCATGGCCGACTTCCGCGAGGCCGTGTGGCGTCTCGACAGTGCCAGTGAGGTGCGCGATCTGTTTGTGCCACTGCACGCCGTCCTGGTCGATAGTGGGGTGCCGTTCAATTATTGTGGTGTCAATATCATCGAATCAGTGGAGGAAAACCGGATCCGGGCATTTGCATTCGGTGAGGACGATATACGCGACAGCATTATGGACGAGTCCGGTGCGAATAAGGTGATCGCATTCTGGCGGTCCGGTGAGGTGACGCACCGGACCGACCTACAAGCCCACGATCCCCATCAGGAGTTGGCCTCCTGGATTAGTCCGATCGACAAACCGCGCAGCATTGTTGATGTGCCCTTTTCGCACGGCACCCTGGCGGCCAATAGCCTTGAGCCCAACGCCTTCACAGCATATTTGGATATGCTTTCTGATATTGCCGGCGTCCTTTCCGAAGGTTTCCGCCGTCTGGACGATCTGCGGGCTTTGAGGGATCGCACCGTGGCCGCCGAGGTCGCACAGAGCGAGGCCGAAGCGGCCAACCAGGCCAAGAGCACTTTCCTGGCCAATATGTCGCACGAGATTCGCACGCCGATGAACGCCATCCTAGGCTTTGCCGAAGTGCTGGACCACAGGATCAACGACCCGGAAAGCAAACACTACCTGCATTCCATTCTGACCAGCGGACGATCCCTGATGGCGCTGATCAGTGACATCCTGGATCTGTCCAAGATCGAGGCCGGGAAGATCGAAGTGCGCGAAGACGAGGTCGAGCTCCGACCCTTATTCGACGAACTCCAGGCAACCTACAGTGCCCATGCCGTCGCCAAGGATTTGGCCTTCCATCTCGAGGTTGTCTCCATCCTGCCGGCGATGCTGGTACTGGACGGGGGGTATCTGAGAAAGATCCTCATCCACCTGATTGACAACGCGATCAAATTTACCGCCCAGGGCAACGTCAAGCTGGAGGTCTCGTGCCGGGAAGGGACGGTCGGACAGAGGTCGGTGGACCTAGAGCTCTCGGTGACAGATACCGGGGTGGGGATCCCAGCCGACCAGCTCGATTCGATATTCGGCGCCTTTAACCAGCAGGACGGGCAAAGCATCAACGAATACGGGGGCACCGGTCTCGGCCTGGCTATCAGTCGCCACCTGGTCGCTTTGATGGGTGGCAAACTCTCCGTCACTAGCCAGGTGGACGTTGGCAGCACCTTTACGGTCATGCTCCCCGGCATCACCGTTATCGCGACTGGAGACCTGCCAGAGGATGAGAGGGATAGACACGAGGCGGATGAGGGCCGTCCACCCTCCGAAGATACGTGGTCTGCGGCGCAAATAGACGCGGCGACCAGAGACCG
>Ga0233434_1002114_pt1 | contig 18017 bp, 11 predicted proteins | sample SI_122_August201_4_FD_182738 | JGI IMG/M metagenome (GOLD analysis project Ga0233434, IMG submission 182738) | Seawater microbial communities from Saanich Inlet, British Columbia, Canada - SI_122_August2016_120_MG | ecosystem: Environmental > Aquatic > Marine > Inlet | place: Canada: British... | reverse complement strand
TCTTACACAATCCGCGGGTGCTCATACTCGATGAGGCAACATCATCCGTCGATGTGGAGACAGAAAAGCAGATCCAGGAATCGCTTGGCCGCCTCGTGAAGGGGCGGACGACCTTTGCCATCGCTCATCGTCTCTCGACGCTACGAAATGCGGACCGACTTGTGGTGTTGAGCAATGGTCGCGTGATGGAGGTTGGGTCCCATGAGGAGTTGCTCGAGGTTGATGGACATTTCGCCGAGTTGGTGCGGTTGCAGCAGGAAGTTGCTCAGATCATCGGCGTGAGTGAGTAGGAATCGATGCACGAGCTGACACAAGAATTGGATCCGGGCTTCCGCGAGACAGCCCCGATCTCGGTGGCAGAAATCGTTGCCGCCAGGATGGAGGCACAGGAGACGACGCACATACAGATCGCCTCCGATATGGCGACAGAGCAGACCTACGGTGAGTCATGGCTTGTCGTTACGGACAAGCGGGTACTCATCATCCGTCCGGCGATGCTCAGTGCAGGGGCGGCTGACGAGGCCGTGACAGACATTGTCATGGACCGTATCCAAGAAGCGCGTACGATCGAACTGGTTGGCGCCGTTCGTCTGGAGATCGAGAGCGACACGGCAGGCAGCGAGGCAAGAGGCATTGAGTCGATCTCGTATTCCCTCTCTTTGGCGGCTAAATTTTCGGAAGCGGCGGGCGCGATCAAGGATCTTTCCAAGGGAGAGGCACCGACGCTGCCCACACAACTGGAACGCACCCGCTGTGAAGTGTGCGACCGACTGCTGCCTGAGAAAGATGGCTTCTGTCCTTTCTGTATCAGCAAGTGGGACACGATCAAACGCATCGCCATGTTTCTGGCGACACTCAAGAGAGAGGCCGTCTTCTTTGTTGTCGTGTCATTGCTGATGACTGTCGCCGATCTGGCGCCGCCGGTCATCGTCAAATACATCATAGATGATGTCCTGACGCCTCGACCTGACAATGCGCTCGAACTTCTCAATCTCTTCGTCGCCGGCCTGCTCATCATACGCCTCTTGCACTACGGTCTTGACCTGTCGAGTGCCGTATTGCGTGCGAAATTGTCCGGTGTCTCTTCTCTGGAAATCAGGCGACAGCTCTACCACGCGCTGCAATTTCTGCCCGTGCGCTTTTACGACAAGCGTCAGGTAGGTTCACTCATGTCGCGCTTTATGAATGATGCAGACCGACTGGAGATGTTTCTTCTCTTCGGGCTGCCATTCATCTTCAGCAATCTGCTGACGCTGATTGGCGTCCTGGGCCTTCTGCTCTACTGGAGTTGGGAGTTGACCCTCTATGTTCTGTTCCCAGTGCCTTTCATCGTCGTCGGCGGTCTGTTCAAGTTCAAAACGCTGAATCGGCTTTGGACCAAATTCCACGCAAAGATGTCGCGTTTTCACATTCACCTGAATGAGTCAATTTCGGGAATCCGAATCATCAAAGCCTTTGGCCAGGAGAATCGTGAAATGGCCGTATTCAGCAGAGGCAACAACGAACTACGGGACTCCCTCGTCACCGCCGAACGGTCCTGGTTCATCTTCTCCGCCATACTCGGTTTCATCATGAGTTTCGGGATCTTTCTGGTGTGGTACTTTGGCGGACAGAAGATCCTTGACGGCTCGATGAAACTCGGCGTGTTGATGCTCTTCGTTGCCTATATCTGGCAACTCTATCGGCCACTGCAATTTCTCTCCAACGTGAACAACTTTCTCACACGAGCGTTAGCCGGTGCGGAACGCATCTTCGAAGTGATCGACGCCAGAGCGGAACCTTTCTCGGCGCCGGGCGCCGTCTCTATTCCGACGTTGAAGGGGAGGGTCGTGTTTCGAGATGTGCATTTTGGCTACGATCCCGGAAAGCCGGTTCTCAAGGGAGTAGATCTGGACGTGAGCCCTGGGGAAATGATCGGACTCGTCGGCAAGTCAGGGGTGGGGAAGTCGACTCTCATCAATCTCATCTGTCGGTTCTACGATCCCGACAAGGGTCAGGTAGAGATCGATGGACACGACCTGCAGTCTGTGAGATTGGAGGACCTGAGGGGACAGGTAGGATTGGTATCGCAGGAGCCATTTCTTTTCAGTGGCACGATTGTCGAGAACATCGGCTACGGGAAGCCCGATGCCTCCTTTGGGGATATTGTCAGCGCTGCGCGTGCCGCCAATGCGCACGAATTCATTGTCACCAAGCCTGAAGGCTATGATATGCTTGTCGGTGAACGAGGTGGACGCCTGTCTGGAGGGGAGCGTCAGAGAATCTCCATCGCTCGCGCCATTCTTCACGATCCGCGCATTCTGATTCTAGATGAGGCGACGTCAGCGGTGGATACGCCCACCGAGAAGAAGCTGCAGGAAGCGATACAGAGATTGATCAAGGGGCGTACGACCTTTGCAATTGCTCACAGACTGTCTACCCTGCGCAGTGCCCACCGTCTCGTCGTCATTGACGAGGGAAAAGTCGCCGAAGTTGGTACGCATGAAGAGTTGATGGAACTGGAAGGCATCTTTCATAAGCTTGTCACGACGCAGCAAGAGACGACGGCGGTCATGGCCGTAGGTGGCGGTCGCTCATGACCTGTCCCGATGCAGCGTCCGGCGCCGACAGTGTCGATACGACAGCGACCCGTCTGGCTGTGACCCAAGAGCGGTACGCCCGCGCGGCACGAGCCGGGATGCTTGGTGTCTGGGACTGGGAAGTCGAGTCCGACACGTTCTATGTCGATTCGAACTTGCTGGCCATGTTGGGCCACGAGCAGATGTCGGGACCAATGAACATGCAGGAATACAGCGCTCTCGTACATCCCGATGATGTGGATGAGGTTGTTGAGCGTGTGAGACAATGTGTGCGTATCGGTGAAGGAGATCTGAGCATCATTCATCGCAAGCTGCATCGCGATGGATCTGTGCGTTGGTTTCTGTCGCGTGGCGAAGTCCAGCGTGATACGGATGGACATGTTCGTCGTCTTGTTGGTTCCGATATGGATATCACCGAACTCAAAATGGCGCAGGACGCGCTTTATGCTGCAAAGGGCGAATTGGAAGGGCACGTTGCCGAGCGCACGACACAATTGGAGCGTGCGAATCGTCAGTTGCGTGTCCAGATGGCAGCACGGGAACAGTCTGACTCTCATCGAGAAGCTGTGCTCCTTCTACGCCAACGAGTTTGGCACATGCAGGACCCAGCAGACATGGATACGGTCCTGGAGGCGGTCGAGGCGAGCCTCGAGATTGCCGATGTCGACTATGAGCAATACGGGATTAATCTGCTCGTGAAGGAAGAGGATGGGCCCGCAATCCGTCAGTCTCTTAAGACATCCCAGGGTGAGTGGGCCTACCGCGACTCGCGGCTAGCCAAGCCAGAGCGCCTTCTGCGTTTCGTCACGCAGGGGCGTGTTGTCTATCGCAAGGATCTGCGGAAGGAGGATCCCTTCGGAGATTCTTCGTGGGCTGTGCAGCCCAATAAAGAATATCGATCGGTGATCGATGTTCCTTTTGCCTACGGGACTCTCGCACTCAACAGCTTCGAACCGGGCGCATTCGATGACGCCCAGGTAGGGTTGTTTGGAGATCTTGCAGAGGTCCTCGCCGAAGGCATGCAGCGAGCTCGAGACCTACAGGATCTGGCGGATCGAAACCACCTGCTTGAGCAGCAACTGGCAAAGGTGCGCGAGCGAGAGGCCGAGGTGCAGGATGCCAATGCCCGACTCGCTGCCAAAGATTTGCTGCTTGCTGCGCTGCATGACATCACGACGGCAGTCCATCAGGAAGCTGAAGAGAGTTCGGTCCTCGACAGATTTGCCAGACAATTGCTTGATATGGGCATGTTCAGATCCCTCGTGCTTGCCGTCGTCGATGACCAGAGACACACGGTACGCGTTGAGCGAAGTCTGTGGCGCAGCAAACGAGATGATGGCGAATGGCAGACGATCACGACGGCTCCTGAGAAAGTCGGTGTAGAATACGATATCGATGAGCCAAATGTGACGGCAGAAGTGGCGCGCACGGGTCGAATGATCGTCATCGAAGGTTGGGACGATAGATTCGATGAGCGTTTCACTACCCGTGAGAAGGCGGCCCATCAGGTCGCCTATTTCATACCAATCATCTATCTGGGCCAGGTGACAGCGGTCCTCGCGACGGGGAGTAACAAAGACCAGCGCCAGGATGTGCTTGGCGTGTTGGAGGATCTCAGACCCGTCCTGGATCACTTTGCCATCGCCCTGCATCATGCTCGTCTCTACCGACTCATCAGCGAGCGTGAACGCCAGCTGCGAGTTGCCCAAAAGATGGATGAAATGGGGCAACTCACCTCCGGGATCGCGCACAATTTCAACAATCTGCTACAGGGAGTGATCGGCAATCTGTCCCTGGTTCTTGAAGACTGCGACGAATCTCTCAAGGCGCCACTTGAAGATGCCTTGCGCAGTTCGCGTTCACAGGCGGAACTGGTTCGCCAGCTAATGGCTTACGCTCGACGTGGGCCGCAACCTGAACGTACGGCGATTGATGTTGAGCGGTTGCTGGACGCAGTCACTAAGATGTGTCGACAGGTTTTTGCTCGTGAAATCGAGTTTCATTGCGTCGTGGCGGCCAACTTGCCAGCCGTCGAAGGGGACGCGACGCAACTGGAGCAAGTGCTTCTGAATCTGTGTCTCAACGCGCGTGACGCGGTGGAAGCACTACGTGAGCGGGCACCCAGGATCGATGTGGTGGCTGATTTGGTCGAGGGTGTTGGGGACACAAACGATGTCGTGCGTGTGAGTGTTCGTGACAGTGGTCGCGGGATGAGTGATGACGTGCGCGAGCGTGTCTTCGACCCCTTTTTTACGACCAAAGAGCCCGGCAAAGGCACGGGTCTCGGCCTGTCGATTGTGCAGGGCGTTGTTCAGCAGCATGGAGGGCGAGTCGAATGCGATAGCCGCGAAGGGGAGGGGACAACGATGACGATGTTTCTGCCCGTTTCGACCGGTGAACCTGCCAATGATGTCGATGATCCGCCAGCAAAGGTAGATGGCGATGAGTTCATCCTCATCGTCGAAGATGAACCGATGATTCGTGACGTTGTGGGACGGATCCTGCGGCGCCACGGGTATACGGTGACGATGGCCGTCAATGGGGCAGATGGGTTGGAACAGATTGCCGCATCAGGTGACATTGACCTGGTCCTCCTCGACTTGTCGATGCCAATCATGTCCGGCGAGGACATGCTCACGCATCTTGCCGACATCAGACCTGATCTACCTGTGATCGTGTTTACGGGTTTCGGAGATCTACGACAACGGACGGGGCAGGTCGCTGCTCTATTGCCTAAGCCGGTACGTCCGATGGAGCTCTTGCGGACCATAAGAAGCACGCTGGACAGTTAGTGGACGCTACCGCATTCACCGTCAGTCTGTGGTTGTGCACCACAGCTAGCAGCGCCGACATTCCTGCGCTTGTCAGCGACAAAGACTGGGATACTGGAAACCTTACGGACGTGACGTCGAACCACGATCTGGGCATGACTCGGTCATCTGGCAGCGACAAGGGCTGGGTCGTAGCCCTTGGCGCAGACGGCGGCTGGGTGTGGAACGTCGGGGACGGCGAGTCACGCTTGGACTTTCGCCCACCGCCAGTTGGTGCAGGTATCGCAGATGGGGTCTGGCACATGCTGGCTTTCAGTATCGATCCTGCCGCGGCAGAGGCACGATTATACCGAGATGGTGTGAATGTCGCCGTCTACAGCCTCGCAGGGCTCAAGGATGTTCGCAGTGGTGCAGAACCGATTGTGTCGACAACTATCGGTGCGAAGGACCTGCAGATAGATGTACAGATCGAAGCGTTTGCTGAGACAGCAGAACAGATCCGAAGTCGTTGGTCTCTGCGGACAGGGAAGTCGATCGGCGAAGCTCTCGCCGAGCAGCCCGTGGATCACTTGCGCGTCATGGCATGGAATATCTGGCATGGCGGGCGCCGTGATGGCGATGAAGCGGGGTTGCAGGCGACGATCGAGGTGATTCGTTCATCTGGCGCTGATGTTGTGGCGATGCAGGAAACCTATGGGTCGGGTGCGCATATCGCTGCGGGACTCGGTTTCTACTACTACCTGCGCAGTTCGAATCTGTCGATCATGAGTCGCTATCCCATTCGCCAGACACACGATCTTTATGATCCATTTCGCTTCGGCGGAGTGACGATTGAGTTGGCCGCAGGGCAGCTACTGAATCTCTTCAGTCTGTGGATTCACTATCTACCAGACTATGGCGGGCGTATGAAGGATTCCACTACACCTGTAACCGTCGATCAACTGCTCGAAGAAGAGATGCAGACCCGCGGCCGTGAGATCGACGAAATACTGTCTCTCTTGCAGCACTTCGTTTCGGACAGTGATGGGACGCCACTGGTTGTAGCTGGTGATTTCAACAGCCCGAGCCATCTCGACTGGGAGCACAACACCGCGTCGTTGCATCGGGGACTGGTGGTTCCCTGGCCGGTCAGTCGAGCTATGGCGAAAGCTGGGTTCGTCGACGCTTTTCGCAGCATCCACACTGACGTCGTAGATGAGCCGGGATACACATGGTCGCCACGTTTCTCACAGGCGTGGAAGGACCGGATCGACTACGTGTACCTGCACGGTTCGGCACTTGAACCACGCGCAGCGAAGGTGCGAGGTTACCAGGAGCCTCAGTGGCCTTCAGATCACGCCGCCGTCGTCGTCGATATCAGTATCGATTGAACCTGGTGTTACATCAGGCGTCTTTGAAGAGCAGAGACAGATCAATGGCTGGTGCCGAGTGGGTGAGGGCGCCGACCGACAGCAGATCAACGCCTGTCTCTGCGATGGCCCGACATGAGGCAAGATCAACACCGCCTGTCGCTTCAATTTCGATCTGTTGACCCGCTTCTTCGCCTCCTGCGTCGTTTCTACTGTCATATTGTCGAGCAGAATTCGATCAGGCCATTGTTGCTCAGACGTTGATATCAACTCGCGTACCTGGTCGAGTGTCTCCGTTTCGCACATGATCTGTGTGTCGTCTCGGCCTGCTCTTGCAGCGCCCTGCCGCGCTCGGCGGACGGCGGCGACCACACCACCGGCGGCGGCGACATGGTTTTCCTTGATCAGGACTGCATCTGCGAGATTGAATCGATGGCTTCTGCCACCACCACATCTGACAGCGTGACGCTCCAGTCGACGCAGACCTGGTGTGGTCTTACGGGTGTCGGTGATCGCGGCGCCTGTACCATCGACTGCGTCCACGAACTGACGCGTCAACGTGGCAATGCCACCGAGGCGCTGTAGAAAATTCAGCGCAGTACGTTCGGCGACGACGAGGGCTCTTGCATTTCCTGAAACCTCAAGAATGATCGCCTCTGGATCGACTGTGTCACCATCCGCCACCTTGGGTAGGAGCTGAATATCGTCGTCGAGTCGGCTAAAAACGCCCATTGCTACGTCCAGACCGGCGATGACGCCGCGTTGCCGACTCAGAATGCACGCAGACGTCGTGCGCCCGCCGTCGTCACCGATGGCCCACTCGGCGGTAATATCGGCACTGATCTCGATCTGACCGCCAAGGTCTTCGGCCAGAGCGACTTCCACGACGTGCTCGACAACCCTGGGGTCGAGAGCCATTTGCTGGCTGATTCCGTGTGTAGTCATGGGCCATTCCACGTAGGCGTGTCACCACTGAGGTCGATCTTGAGGTGATGTCGTTCTTCCAGATCGAGGAGGCAGCGAGTTTGTCCTTCCAATGCAACGCGTTCGTCGTCCATCACATCTGTGTCGTATTTCAGGTCCGTCAACTGGCCTCTCAGTTCAGCGATACGAGTCGCAAGGCCCTCTATCTGCTCGTTGCCTTCGCGCACGGTGTCGCGCAGTTCACCCCCACGAATGAGGTGGTTGAACATTGTCAGCACACTGAGACTGGCGAAGGCAATGATGGTGAGGGCGTAGAAAGCTTCGATCATTTCTCTGCCTCAGCCGCCGTGTCCGCATCGGTATTCTCTTCGGTTGGCGCCTGGGTTGTCTGGTCTGACTCGTCCCCTTCGGGTTCGGCACCATCTTCGACGTTCAGTTGCTCCCATGGCAGGTGCCGGAGGTTTTCTGTTTGACTGTGAAGTTCGAATCCGGCCCGATCGGCAGCCTGCTCGTAGGCACTGCCGTCGACAAGCAGACCTTCCTCGGGAGCACTGTCGAGAATGGCTCGTGCTCCATGAAGAGTTCGTGCAAACAGCTTATTCACACTGTCCTGATCGAATTCGGTCACATTGAGTCCCGCCAGCAACATACCTCTGACGCCACTGAGCGAGGATTCCTCATGAGAGGTCAGAGTCTGGCGCACGAACTGGATCGCGTCATCAGGGCAATCGAAGGCCGTTGTTAGCAGTCTGGATTCGCCGTCTTCGGTGGGCGCGCTGAATTTGCCTTCAGATTCCTGCAGTGCGGCCAGTATTGAATCGAGCACGTCGTCGGCCTGCTCGGCGGGTAGTTCGATCACGAGGATCGACAACTGACCAAGAGCCTGATTGATTCTCTCTGTGAGACCCAACTCGTGGGCCACCCGGACGCCGGAAGGCTCAGGGATCGGATGGCGATCGATGCATGACCGCAATTCTGCCTGCATCGCCTCGGGTAATTCGTGCCGCAGTCGACTAAAAAGATCATCCTTGAAACGGCGTGTTGTGGCCAGCTTTTTTTCGACGGCACCGCGACGGGCAGTTTCCACCTGAAGCTTTCCATCCAACGCATTCTCTCTGCTGCGTTCTCTCTTGATGTCGTGCACCTGGCGCATGTGGCGTTCTCGCAGGCGGCGGATGTGCAGCGTCGTGAAGAACTTGACTAGAGCAAAGATCAAGGCCGAGGCGACGGCGGACAGTCCAAGCCACATTAGTCGGTGTCCCGGGAATTGAGATCGACGACGGCAGGCATGGTCTGGGTATCGCGCCAGCGTTCCAACAATCCCTCTCGCTCAAGCAGGGGCATGAAGGCGAACAGATCCTTTAGCATGTAGGTGGAGACGCCGCCCGTCTCGATGAGCCAACGAAACAGCCGGTAGCCGGCGTCTAGGACATGCCGGTCGCCTGTCAGTTCGAACACCTGTGCCAGAGCCGGAAGAAGCATGACCGTCGATTGATGAGGGGAGTCGCTGATGGGGGCTTCCTTGTAGTAGAAGATACCCTCGATCGTCCGACCGTGGTGGGTAAGGTATCTGGCACCGTCGATCAACATACGCCGGGCACGCTCCTCACCGGTGGCAGCATGGAACAACTGCAGCCCTTGCAACACGGAGGACAGCATAAAGGGTGTCGAGCCTCGGTTGTGGCTGCCGATCTGGTCACGCCATCGGCCGTCTGCATCCTGCCAACTGTCGAGCAATTCCACGAGTGATTCCATGGCGGGGAGGAAGCGCTCCTCAGGAAACGCATCGTAGTAAGTGCCCATGGCGGTTAATGCCCAGCCGACGCGGCGCGTACTGTAAGGCCAATCCAGGGTCTGGGTGTCGATGGCTGCCTCCCGACGCGCCGGGGTCAGCGATTCAGTCCACTCATATGGTGCCGCTCTACGGCAATAGTCGGCGCACATCTGCGCCACTTCCTTGGCGCGTTGGTAGCCGGTGAGGAAGTAGAAGTCGAGCAGGGAGCCGAGCCATGTGTGACTTGTGTGTGGACCACTCAGTTGCCGTTCGCTGGTATCGGCGTAGTGATGATTCTGTGACCATTCGAAGTAGGGTCCGCCGATCCAGTCTGGATGTTCTGTCTGGTGATGGCATGTATCGACATCCATCAGGTGCATGATGGCGGCCTCACCTTCCCACATCAATCGCTGGTCACCGGAGCGCACGTACTGGCGCAAGATCGAACGTGGCAGATCGTAGGCGAGATTCTCCGTCGTGCGTGTGCATTGCCTGCCTTCATCATCACGCTCGAAACGAACGATATCACCGTCATTGACGAAGCCACGACCATTCGGTGGCTGACAGAATTCTCGCAGGCGTAGTTCCAAGGGCCACAGTTGCTCTCGAAAGGGTTGGAAGGGGCCAAAGACTCCTGTGTCGGCGAATCGCTGTGAAGGCAGCTGCAGAAGCAGCGGCATCTCCTGAGCCAAGGCCCACTGATCGATCTGCGCGCCACTCTGAGCGGGCACGCCGAAGTGCAGGAAAAGCTCGTGCGTGCGCGCCATTCCTTGCGGCATCCGTAGCGGCTTGTCATGTGCCGGATGAGGTTCGTAGCCGATCTCGGTATAGCGACGTCCTGCAGTCTGGCCCTCAGCGTGTGTCACCTGCTGCAAATCAGCATACAGATCAACTCCGATCTGACGACCGTCGGTCCACCAGCGTTTCGGAAAGCTCTGCCAGGGGCGCCGTACCTTCAAACTCACTGCATGATTGGCATCGGCCACCTGCAACCAGCCCGTACAATTGCTGCGGCGATCCACGACCAGGGACGGCGTAGAATGCTTGATGTGGTGACGTTCGACATTCGACTGTGTCATCTCCAATGGTGCATCGCGACTGACCTCTACGGCATCGTCAAATTGCCACAGGCCGCTATGGCTGCCCGCAGTGGCTTGCACTGCGTCCCCAAGCGAGAGGGGGAGTGCAAGCGACAGGCGTTGTAGATGGATCTGGGGCCGGTCTTGATCGTGGACGATGGTGACGTATGTGCGGACGGTACTGGTGTGAGCGAAAAAACATACTCGCGCGATCCACGACAGCAGCCGGTCTTCCTCCGCGACAAATCCACCATGGGCCAACACGACCACTCGTAGTGGGTTGGATTCTTCAATACAGGCAGTATCGACGACGCCATCAAAGACCTGTCCCGCCTGGTCCCAGGCGCGTAGGTCAGCGCTTTCGGCAGAAAGATCCAGGTATTCGTGTCGACTCTCAGAGACTGAGACAAACAGTCGCGAGCCACTCTTTCCCAACCGGGCCAGCAATGTTCCCGTCGCGACATCTATCGCATCACCCCGGTCTGTCGCCCGCAGCGGAGATTTGAGTTGCGGCGCTGGCTGTGTCTGCTCGCCGTAGGTGATCGTTAGATCTGCTTGCTCCATGGCCTTTACATCGACCTGCGCATCAAGCAGAGCCCAACGAATCGAGCCATCTGGCCAGGTGGAGCGAACCTCAGCACAGGATGGGAACAGGCGCCCTTCGGCATCGCGCAGGACAATGCGATCAGGGTCGCGCAGTTCGCCAGCGGCAAAGGGCAGCCCCGCCGTCAGTGGCGATCGCTGCCGGGTGACCCCGGCGGCTTCACTCAATTTGGCGGTCAAAGTTGGCATGGTCAGATTGGCTTAGGAAGAACCTGGTGTGATCGTGACAGCCTGCTGAACACTGATCTTGAGGCGCACGCACTTGGTCCGGGCGTATGCTATCTAAGATACTCTTTGGAGCAAAGGTAGGGGCCGTGATGTGGGACACAACGTCCTGAAGGCGGTCGGTCGACAGTGCAGTCCGGGTCGGCTTACTTTCACGAGGTTGGTTCAACTACACAGATATTGAAGGAGAGGATCGGGTGGCGACGGGTTTGGACGCGAGCATGATTGGATGGGTAGAGCTTACCCCCCAAGATCCAGTGGTGGCAGGCAGTGTGGGGTCATTTCAGCTTACCTATCATGTCGGTGAGTATGGCATTGACGATGGGGGGACCGTAAAGATCTCCGTCCGCTTCGCTTCAGATTGGGGCAAACCTCAATTCGAGGACCCCACAGGCCTCAATTACACGTCGGTATCCACCGACGGGCCCGGTCGTTTGCAGGCGAGATTTGACCCCAAGGGTTTCATCCGGCCCTGGCAGAAGTGTCTGGTCATCGACAACGCGGAATGGGCTCTCTCCAAGGGAGACACGATCACCGTCATCTATGGCGATCGCAGTCAAGGTAGCCCCGGGACGGTGGCACAGACCTTCCGCGAATACACATTTGAGTTTCGTGTCGCTGTGGATGCCTTTGGTACGGGACAGTTTGCTGTCCTCGACGATCAACCAACTCTCGAGATCATCCCAGACAAGGCGGCCAAGCTTGTCTTGATCAGTCCCACTCGGGTGGCTGTGGGCGAAGACTTCGCCGTGGGCATCAAGGTGGAAGATTCCTGGGGAAACCCGGCTGTCGGTCATCAAGGTCACGTAGACCTCCAGGTCCCCGAAGGGGTCACAGGTCTGCCAACACGAGTTGATCTGACCGGTCACGATGGTGTGATTCGAATCGATGGCGTTCAATGTGCGCAGGCTGGCCAGATCATGCTTGCTGGCACGGCGCCGGGGCTGACGCGTGGCGAGAGTCCTCCCATGGAGGTCGTGGAGTCTCTGGGACATCTCAGGCCTTTCTGGGGCGATCTCCACGGCCAGAGTGAAGAGACGGTGGGAACCAATTCGGTAGAAGATTATTTCCGTTTTGCACGCGATGTGTCTCTCGTCGACTTCACCGGTCACCAGGGCAATGACTTTCAGATCACACCCGAGTTCTGGGAGCGTATCGGGCGATGCGCCCTCGAATTCAACGAACCGGGGAGATTTGTGGTATTTCCTGGCTACGAGTGGTCAGCGACGACACCTGCCGGTGGGGACCGCAATGTTCACTACCTCGAGGACGGGCAACCCATTCACCGTACATCTCACTGGCAGGTTGCGGGCGACGAGGCCGGGCATGCCAGTGATCGGTATCCAGTGGGTGAACTGTTTTCGCAACTGCAGCAAGGACGCCCTGCTCTCGTTGTTCCCCACATCGGTGGTCGACCGGCGAATCTCGCTTTTCACGATCCAGATCTCGAACCGATCATAGAGATCTATTCCGCTTGGGGGCAGTTCGAATGGCTTCTGGAGGAGGCGATCGAACGTGGCTATCAGGTTGGGTTCAGTGGTGGAAGTGATGATCATAAGGGCCGTCCCGGTGCCAGTTATCCTGGTTCGAGTTCCTTTGGTGTCTATGGTGGGCTCACATGCGTCTATGCCAGCGAACTGACGCGGTCTGGAGTCTGGGAGGCCCTTAAGTCGAGACGCTGCTACGCTACCAGTGGCCAGCGCATCGCCCTGGACGTGAGAGCGCAGGCCGACGGGACCGGGCTGGAACATCTGATGGGGGAGGCCTTTGATGTTAGCAGCGGCGAGCTGAGCCTGTCTGTGCAGGCGACAGGCACCGACGAGATTGAAGAGGTCCTCATCGTTCGTGGTCGGCCTGGTGCCGGCATCGAAACAGTGAGTAGATATCCCTCCACCATAATCAGAGATCGCCAACGACTTCGGGTTGTGTGGTCGGGAGCTCGTATCAAGGGTCGAGATCGAATCGCCACGTGGGACGGAGAGCTGCGTATCGAGGGGGCACAGATCGTCGGGGCAGAGGGGTATGCCTTCGATTCTGCGGCAGAAGGAATTCGTTCACAGAGTCAGCAGCATGTCGCGTGGCAGTCGGTGACGTCCGGCGACGAGGACGGTGTCGTATTGGAATTGGCCGAGGAACCGTCGCACGGAACGCTGACGTTCAACTCGCCGATCGCTCAGTTCGAGGTCGATCTGGCCCAGATCGACGACGAACCTTTCATCTTTGCTGCGGGAGGCGAAGGCTTACAGGTGACTGTCGAATATCTACCGGTCGGTGCCGGATCTCGTCACGTAAACTTCGAAGCGACTGTTGAGATTGCCGTCGCGCCTGAACCGACGGCGGTCTATGTCCGTCTGACTCAGATCGATGGCGCCCGTGCCTGGAGTAGCCCCTTCTATGCGAGTCGCAGGTAGGGAGCGCGGGATATGATTCACGTCCATGTGACCCATGAAGCTGTCCATAAGGTTGGTGGCATCGGCGCGGTTCTACAGGGATTGGTCACGGCCAAAGCTTATCGGTCGGCCGTGGATCGAGTCCTTCTGGTTGGCCCCCTCGGTGATCGGCATCGCAAGGACTCATTGGGGCCGGACGGCACCATTGTCTACGACAATTGGCAGGGGATCTGGTCGGAGGAAGCTGGTACTGCGCTGCAAGCGATCGAAGTCAAACACGGCGTTCGCATGGTTTACGGGCGACGGCCATTTGCATGCCCCGATGGCTCTACCGTAGAGCCTGAGATTCTCCTGGTGGATGTGGAGAGCAGTATTCCTCACGGTCTCGATCTGTTCAAGCATCAACTCTACGAACGTTATGGCCTGGCATCTGATCGTTATGAGGGGCAGTGGGAGTTCGAACAATTCATGCGTCTCGCTGAGCCAGCATTCGATGGCGTCGAGGCGTTGACTGCCGACCAGACCGATGCCGTGTGGTTTGTAGCGCATGAATTCATGGGACTGCCCACGGCGTTGCGCGCCACGATGAGCACAGATCGTCGCTATCACACGGCGTTCTATGCCCATGAAGTCGCCACGGCGAGGAGAATCGTCGAGGAGCAGGCTGGGCACGATGCCAGTTTCTATCCCGCCCTCGCGGCGGGGCTTGCTCAGGGGAGAGATCTCGAGGACGTCTATGGCAGTCAGGACGACTTCTTCAAACATGCGCTGGTGCTGCAGGCGATTCGGTGTGATGCGATTCTGGCAGTGGGTGATCGGGTTCTTGATGAGCTGACATTTCTCGGGAAGGAATTTCGGCAGGCTACCATAGACCTCGTGTACAATGGTCTACCCGAGGCGGATTGCTTGAGCCTGGCGGGTCGAAAGCGCGCCCGACGACTGCTGTCCGATGTAGCAGAGGGGTTAGTCGGATTTCGTCCCGATCTGTGCTTCTCTCACGTGTCCCGCCTTGTGCCGAGCAAGGCGATGTGGAGGGATCTGTTGGTACTGCAGGCGATGGATCCTTTCCTGCAGGCACGGCGCAATACTGCTGTGATGTACGTGTTGGCCACTGAAGCTGGCGCACGTCTACCTGCCAGTACGAAGCACATGCACGAGGCATATGATTGGCCCCTTGTGCATTGCGAAGGGTATCCCGATCTGTCGCCAGGCGAGCTGACTTTCGATCTGCTCGTGCGCAAGCACAATACGCGAGCACGTAACAGCCGCGTTGTTTTCATCAACCAGTTTGGCTTCGATGCGATCTCCTGCGGGGGAGCCTTGCCTGAGGGGGTCGGTTTTACGGATCTACGCTGTGGGACGGATGCCGAATTCGGTCAGTCGATGTATGAGCCCTTTGGTATCGCTCAGATCGAGCCCATCGGCTTCGGAGCGATCAGCCTTGTATCGGATGCGTGTGGTTGTGTTGGATATCTGCAGCAGGCTCATGCAACTGCTGGTGGAACACCGGATGCCCCCTTGCCACCCGTGCATATCGTCGGTGACTATGCGGGCGGCGACCGATCGTCTGCGCCAGTGCCTGCAGAGGAACGGACCGACGCTAGCTGGTTAGAGGAGCAGGCAAGTGGCAGGGCGGCCCGTGCCCTCGAGCAGGCACTGCCTCGCAATGACAAGCAGCGACAGATTGGCCTGGAAGTTGGGCATGCCGTGGCGGTGGAAATGTCGTGGGAGCGGGTCGTGAGTGGGCAACTGCTGCCGGCGCTGCAACGGGCCGAAAATCGCTGACTCGACGACCTCAGGCTTCCTCGAGAACGCGCCGGATTGTAGACAGCAATGTTTCCACGGCGACAGGTTTTTTCAACACGGCATGCACGCAATCTGGTTGCTCGCGTGTCGCATCATCGTCGACCCAGCCGGAGACGATGATTATCGGTATGTCGTCACCACGATCTCGTAGTAGATACAGCAAGTCTTCACCGTCCGCCGGTCCTGGCATGTGCAGATCCAGCAGCACAAGGTCAATCGTTTCGCGGTCCAGAATCTGCAACGCCTCTGCGGCATCCGAGGCTGGAACCGGTGAGAAATCAAACCGTGACAGCACCTCGATCATGAACTGGCGGATCGTGGCTTCGTCATCGACGATCAGGACACGGGACTTGGAGGGACTTGGGATGGTCATGGGGGCGTATCCGAGCGTGCACAGCGGAAACCGAGAACGGGCTCGCGACTATCCGGCTGCACGCGATTGCGGACTGAAACAGTAGCTACGTCGCGAATGGCGAGATAGTGCCCGCCTCGGGCAACTCGCTGCTGGCCACTGCTCGGTCCTTGGGGATCCAATAGCGGGCTGACTCCGTAATACTCCGGGTTGTACCAATCACTGACCCACTCCATCACATTTCCGGCCAGATCATGTACGGCGTAGGGGCTCGCACCATCGGGGAATTCACCAACTGCGGCTGTGGATCCCAGCAGATTGTTGTAGTTCAGCAGTCGTAGACTGGGATCTTGTAGAACCAGGAAGGTCGGGTCTTCGTCGCCCCAGGGAAACCGACGCTCGTCATTGGGACCGCGTGCCGTCTTCTCCCACTCCGCTTCAGTCGGTAAGCGTTTCCCTGCCCAACCGCAGAAATCGCTGGCGCCATCGTAGTCGACACAGTTGATGGGATGGTCGTCACGCTCAGTGAGACCGAAGTTGCAGTCAGGCTGCTCTCCCGGCGTGGCGCAGGCATTCTCTCGTACACACACCGCATACTCAGCGCCCGTCACCTCGACCGAATCAATCCAGAATGTGCTGAGATTGACGACGTGCAGAGGGCTCTCGCCGGCCAGGCCAGTCTCCGACCCCATCAGGAAAGAGCCACTGGGAATCTCAATCATGCCGGAGCGCTCTGAGTAGATCTGGTTGACGACGCTGATGACAACCGTATCGAGGAGGCTCTCACTCTGGGCATCTTTGACGATCAGGCCGAAGACATAGTCACCGACGAGATTTGGGGTGAATCTCGCCATGACGCTGGTTGAGTCTGATAGTGTGACCCCTTCGCCAGGATTATTGCCGACAATCCACCGATATGTGATCGGATCAGTCTCTGGATCACTTGATCCAGAGGCGTCGAGGGTTACCTCGAGACCGACGCCCACTGTCTGTTGAGCACCCGCATCAGCCACAGGAGGTTGATTGCCGGCGCCCGTGACAACGACAGCCATTTCATCAGTTGCCGTGCTGAGGCTGTCACTGACGGTGAGGCGAAACAGATACGAGCCCGGGGTGGCCGGTACGAACCGGGTCTGGGCAGCGGTGGAGTCTTCGAAGGCAACTGCGGCGGGGGCCTCCAGCGATTCCCATAGATATGAGAGTGAATCACCGTCGGCATCGGAACTCGACGAGCCGTCGAGGAAAAAATTAGATCCCACCGGTAGCGTGTAATCGAGGCCGGCGATGGCAACAGGCGTTGTGTTTTCACTGCCGGCAACGGTAATTCGCACCGAATCGGGTTCGCTGCCCTGGCTATTGGCGCTCACTGTGAGGATGAATACATAGAGGCCCGTAGACTGGGGCGTGACCTGCGCGGTCGCGCCGGAGGTCAACACAAAACTCTCCGGGTTCTGGGCTCCCTGTGACCACTGGTAACTCAGTGCATCGCCATCATCATCACGGGAGCCGGAGCCGTCGAGAAGGATCTCGGTACCCAGCAACACGGTGCGGTCCGCACCTGCATCTGCCACCGGATCCGTGTCCGTCCGCTTTGGGGCTGGTGGTGAACTACAGCCCAGCATCACGAGCAGGATAGCCCATCCGGCGGCGTATCGACGCCTGCACAGGTAGGATTGAATGCGTGTCATCATACGTAACTTCAATGATAACAAAGTACACGAGCATCTGTCACCTGTGTATATTCAAGCGAATGCCAGCCTCCATGACATCTACCGATCACGGCTCCGCTCAGGATCTGCCAGTGCCTCCCGTCAGCACCGCAGGGAATCTCGGGATCCTCGATGGCGACGTTGAGCACGACGAGGTAAACCGGGCCATTTGCGGTGCGGATCGGGCCATCCTTTTCGGCCAGCAGACGAGGCTGCCACACTTCCCGGATGATCGCCGTCTACCACGTTTGCATGCGGGAGATGAGCGTGTCCTGTTCTTCTGGCGGGTGCTGAAGAAGGTCCCAGCAAATCTGCGTCGCGCCCTGATTGATGCCCCCGTGAGCATCACCCTCGTGCGGGGAGACACGTTGCTGTGCTTCCGTGACGTGAGACACCATCAGGCCGTGCATCTCGGCAGGCGCCGCCGGACGATTTATCTGCCCGAGTTGCTCATGC
>Ga0233434_1002111_pt1 | contig 18020 bp, 16 predicted proteins | sample SI_122_August201_4_FD_182738 | JGI IMG/M metagenome (GOLD analysis project Ga0233434, IMG submission 182738) | Seawater microbial communities from Saanich Inlet, British Columbia, Canada - SI_122_August2016_120_MG | ecosystem: Environmental > Aquatic > Marine > Inlet | place: Canada: British... | reverse complement strand
TGATCAGAATCGCCACTCAAATGACAGTCCCTGTGCTGGCCATCTGTTCGCGCTCATCCACCGCCGCGACGGGCGCGACTCGCACAACGTTCTCTGGATCGTAGTCGAGGAGGGTAAGCCAATCGCCGACACTGTCGGAAGGTGGGAAGACCTCATTCTCCCGATACTCATTGCGTACGGCACCCAACAGATCTTCCAGACGCAACCCTGCAGCATCGACATCCGTCGCCTCGATGGCGCGCTTAATCGCTGTTTCCTTGGCGCGCTGCACGATGTTGTCGATGAGGGCACCACTGACGAGATCTCCGAAGTGCAGATTCTCTGTTCGTCCACTGCGCAAAGACACCTCGAGAAACCGCGTCTCGTCGGTTCGCGCGAAGAGCATCTTTGTCGTCTCCTCAATGAAGACGGCACGCGCAGCTTCGACACCCCCATGCTCGGCAACAGCCGTCGCATCGATGGGCAATTCGTCACTGAGATAGATGTTCAGGATCTGCGCCGAGGATTCCTTGTCGGGACGGCTGACCTTGATCTTGCGATCTATTCGACCTGGACGCAGGATGGCGGGATCGATGAGATCGTGTCGATTTGACGCCAAAATGATGACGACGTCCTGCAGGGATTCGATGCCATCCATCTCGGTGCAGAACATGGGCACCACCGTATTGGCAATATGGTGGGAGCGCATCGATCGGCGCGTGCCGAGAATCGACTCAGCTTCGTCAATGAAGATGAAGGGCAAATACCCCTCGCTGCGCTTGCGACGAGCCTGGCTGAACAGTTCGCGAACCATGCGCTCCGTTTCACCGAGCCACATGTTGAGTATCTCTGGCCCTTTGATGTGCATGAAGTATTCCTTCACATCGAGCCCCTCCTCCTCCCGCAGATGCTGCACAAGACTGAATGCCGTCGCCTTGCCGATCAGCGTCTTGCCACAACCGGGTGGCCCGTGCAGCAGAAATCCCTTCGGCGTGGAATACTGGAATTTCTCAAAAAGTTCGGGATGCAGAGCGGGCAACTCGATCGTGTCCCGAATCGCACGAATCGCCTCCTCCTGGCCACCGATCTTGGACCACGGCATCTGCGGCACATCTTCGAGGAAGTATTCCTTGCTGCCGCTGGAACTGAGGCGTTCGAGGGCCACTTTCATGGCGGGGTCGGTGCGGACCTCGTCTCCCACCTTCAGATCCGTCTCCTGCAGAGCGGCGCCACGTTCAAGCACGGCATCGCTCGAGCCATGTTCCTGGCCGATGCGCAAGCGCCCCTCGTCGAGCAGGTCTGCAATCTTCACGACTGGACCCGCAGGCGGAAACCCAAGGGTGCCAACCACAGCATAGGCTTCGTTGATCAGAACACGCGCACCCACCTGCAGGTCATGGCGGTCGAGCCGTGAATCGATGTTTGCGTAGTACTCAGATCCCCCGACAAAGACATTGGCGATCCCGTCCTTGGGCGAGCCGAGAAAAATGCCGACACGATTCGCCGGCGCTGTGACCTTCTCGAGAGCTCCCTCGAGCTCGACCAGGGTCCGTCGCGCCTCCTGAAAGGAAATTTCACGCTCAAGGAGCTGTCGTCGAAGTTGATACAACAGTGGCCGGGATGGATCCCGCTCGTCCACCGTCATCAAAATTTGGTCGACCATTGCCAGCGGCTCGTCGTCCGCGCTGGCGCGATCCGCGCCAGCGCCTAGACGATCTGATGCACGACCATGATCGGGCCGGTTGCCAGAACGTCCTCCATCATCATCGTCACCGGAGGCCTGATCAAGAAACTCGCGATCGCTCATATATCACCCTGCATCTTGGACCTGCCTCTAATGGATGACCGTTCCCAGACGCCCGTAGCGAGTTCGGAATGGCAGTGACGGCAGATTCCAGGCGAAGTTGCCCGCATCTGCAAGCATCTGTGGAAATCGATACAGCGGACCTGACACCAGCGTCGAAGACCAATAGATGATCATCGCTTTGCCCTTGATTTTCTCTCGTGGCACGGGGCCGAAATAGCGGCTGTCGCGGCTGCGGTCCCGATTGTCTCCCATCATGAAAAAGTGGCCCTCGGGCACGGTCAGGGGGCCGAAATTATCTCGGATCCGGGAGCGCCCGGGCAGAGGATCGACGTGTTTGCCATCGGGTGTATTGGGAACCACGACGCCGTCCACATACAGCACCTTGTCACGAATCTGCACCGTTTGTCCACCTGTGGCGACGCAGCGTTTGATCAAATCGCGTCCCACCTCTTCAAGAGAGCGAAAGATGACGATGTCACCGGGCGTCGGGTCGCGAATCGCAGGCAACCGCAGCACAGGGGCATCAACAAGGGGCACTTCGATCGGCGCACCGTAGATGAACTTGTTTGCCAGCAGATAGTCACCCACATACAGGGTGTCCTCCATGGAGCCGGAGGGGATGTAGAAGGCCTGAACGATGGTGCTACGGATCAACAGAGCCAGCCCGACTGCGACAAGGATCGACGTGCTGTATTCGCGGAAGCCGCCACCACGCGGTGTCGTCTCGTGAGTGGATGCTGGGGCTGTGCTGTCAGCTTCGGAGGCCATGAATACGTCCCTTGGGTGGAGGTCGGCAACTGAGTCGAGTATACGAAAGCGGCAACCCTTCGTAAACGCGTCAATGCAACTGCCCCAAGTGCTTGTGAAATCAGAAGATCCTTTCTACATTGGCGGCCACTTGGGCGCACCAAAGATCCCGATCATCGACCACCATCCAACAGACGCCACGCCGACCATGAAGATCCTTTTCTGGGGAGTACGAGGCTCCTTTCCTGTGGCCGAAGCTCATGCCGCTGGATATGGCGGCAATACGCCATGTCTCGAGATCGATGCCGCTGGCCAATCGATCGTCATCGATGCGGGTACAGGCATCCGTGGCGCGGGACAGGCCCTTGTTGCCAGAGGCGTCCAGCAGATTGATCTGCTTCTAAGCCACGCGCACTGGGACCACATTCAGGGCTTCCCCTACTTTGCCCCCCTCGATGAAGAGTCTGTCACCGTGCGGGTGCACAGCCTGCGCCATCCAACACAGTCTCTCAATGAGATCTTTTCCGGCCAACAGCAAGCCCCCTTCTCGACGCGACCGCTTGAGGAGGTGCGAGCGAAACTCGAATTCATCGAACACGAGGATGGCGATGAGTTTGATCTAGGTGAGACCAAGGTCACGTGCCGACGTCTCAATCATCCTGGAATCGCAGCAGGATACCGAGTCGAGTCAGGCGGCCATGTGCTCGCCTATATCTGTGATACCGATTTGGACGGCGAGGTATTGCACGCCGAAGGTCTGGATGAGACCGTAGAAAAAGCCGACTTGCTGCAGCAACTGCGTCAGAACGCACGTGACCTGGGTCACAGTGCCGATTTACTGGTTTGTGATACGTTTTTCTTACCTGAAGAGTATGAACCACTCTGGGGACACAGTTGTCCGGATGAGTTTCTTCGTCTCGCGGGCCAAGTCGATGCCGCTGGCATCTGGCTTTTCCATCACCGCCCGGGACGAGCGGACAGCGACATGGATGGGATTCTCGAACGCTATCGGTCTGCTGCCGCTGCTGAGGGAGTTCAATTGCATGCGGCTCGTGAGGGCGTAGAAGTCTCCCTCTGACAGCCACCTGAGTCGGGTCGGCCTCAACGAATCGGCGTGGACTCCGATCCTCGCCTTAACCTTCGCGGTGAAGGACGCTGCCTTGCGCGTCAAGTTGTGGGGAACACGGGGTTCGGTCTCAAATCCCAGCGCCGGTACGCGTCGCTATGGCGGCAATACGTCCTGCGTTGAGATCAGAGGCACTGCGGGCGAAGTCGTCATCCTCGATGCAGGATTCGGCCTTCACTGGCTCGGACAGCGGCTGATGGGCGAAGGCTTCAGTTCAGGCAGCGAGGCCCATGTTCTGTTGAGTCACGTCCACTGGGATCATATTCAAGGACTGCCGTTCTTTACCCCCATGCTTGTAGAGGGCAACCACATCCGGGTCTACGGCCGCGGAGTGAATGGCCAGGGGCTGAAGGATGCTCTTCTGTGCCAGATGGAACGGGCCTACTGCCCGGTTCCCGATTTCTTCGATGACAGCATCGGCGCACGACTGACGGTCCACGAATTTGACAACGACTCGTTCACGATCGGCGGTGTCGAGATTCGCGCGCGGCAGATCCATCATGGCGACGCCGCCATGTGCCTGGGATATCGCATAGAGAACGACGGTGGTTCCCTGGCCTATCTGCCTGATGTCGATTACGCCGACCCGGAACACTTTGAGTCAGCCATCGATCTGGCACAGGGTGTCGATCTTCTCATTCACGATTCGCTCAACAGAGAGGGCGAGCGGCCCGTCGCGGGGCACGCGACCGATGCCGACGCGGTCAGGGTAGGTGAACAGGCTGACGTGGGGCAGGTCATGCTGTTCCATCATCACCCCGATCGTAGCGACGATGAGATTGACTCGATCGTCGCCTCCTATGCCCAGCACCGAATTCGTGTCAGCGCCGCCGCCCAGGGCGACGAAATACGCCTAAGCTCCGGCTAACTGTAGCGCTCCTGTTTCCAGGGGTCGCCACGGTGATGATAACCTCGCTGCTCCCAATAGCCAGGCTCATCAGCGTCTTGAAAAACGAGACGCCGCAGAAATTTCGCTGACTTCCATGCATAGAGCTTGGGCACAACCATCCGCAGTGGCCCACCGTGTTCAATCGGCAACGGCCCCCCATCCAGTTCAAATGCCAGCAGCACGTCGTCTGCGAGCAGATCTTCGAGCGCAAGATTGGTTGTGTAGCCGTCGCCACAGTGCATGATGACGTAGCGAGCAGATTCCTCAGGCTGTACCAGCTTAACCAGGTCTGCAAAGCGAAATCCTGCCCACGACACATCTTGTTTGGTCCACGTCGTGACACAGTGGAAATCGGACACCTGCGCTACCTTGGGCACAAGTTGCCGAAAATCATTCCATCCCACATCGATGGGATCGGCAATCTGCCCCTCCACGGCGAAACGCCAGTGCGCCTCGTGGAACTTCGGCTTCACCCCCAGATCCAGGACCGGGAACTTCTCCGTCAGCTTCTGCCCGGGTGGCACCCGTTCGCGTCGGGCGGCGACGAGTCGATCGATCGTATTCTCGCGGCCACTCACGACTCTACCTCGACCGTATCACCGGTCTGCACCGATTTGATCGCTGCAGCCAATACCTTCTGTGCCCTCAGTCCATCTTCTCCGGAACCATCGATCTGATCGGCGGCCACACCCTCATTGAGTTGGTCCACGAAGGATCCCAGGCGTTGGCGAAAGGTGTCTTCGAAATCCCGCATCCCACCGAAAATCGGATTGCTATAGACCGTCTTCTCCAGATCCCCTGCCGGAAACAGTGTCAATTCGCGGAACATATCCTCCAGGACGAAACGGCCCTTCGTGCCCGCCAATTCACAGCGTTCCATCGGATGGCCACGCTCGATGTCGTAGCTACCCGTCAGATGCCCGAGACAGCCCGATGCAAAACGCATGTTGAACTGTGCCGTTGAGTAGATCGATCGCCCCGGTGCTTTCAGGGCGAAGCAGTGAACGGCCTCGATGTCACCGCCAAAGTAGCGCATGACATCCACCGTATGCGGATGCAACGCCTTGATCTGAAACCACTCAGACGACTCACGTGGATTCTGAATCCACATGGACATGTTCATGAAAAGTTGCGTGCCGATGCGGCCGTCCTCCACCCACTTTTTCGCCAACCGGGCAGCGGGAGTGAAACGATGATTGAGATCGACGCCGAAACACAGACCTCGTTCGCGCGCCAGATCGACCATCTCCTGCGCCGGACCGATCTCATTGCTGATCGGCTTTTCACATAACACAGCGAGACCTGCCTCCAGCGATTGCATCGTCGGCTCGTGATGATCCGACCCATACTCCTCCCCACCAGTGGCAACACTCACCATCGACAGATCAGCCCCGTCCAGCAGGGCGGGTACGCTGGCAAAGGCAGGTACATCGTATGCCTTCGCCGCCGCAGTTGCGCGCTCGGCATCCACGTCACATACGGCAACCAATTCGGCCCCAGGCAGCTCACGATAGATCCGCGCGTGCAAATTACCGATCGGTCCCAGGCCGATTACTGCAACCCGTTGCATTCAACCTCTCTCATTCAACTCTCGATAGTCACGATGAGTCCGTAGATACCGTAGGGTTACCACCCTGGAGGGTCCTGTCAAGCATCGTTGACCGTCGCCGACCACCGGCCCACGTGTCGTTTCACGAAGTCAGCTCCGCGCCCTGCAACTGCGCCATAATGTCCAGGCCGACACGCTCACTCCAGGCCTGCATGAGTCGTGCGAAGACGGGGCCCGGCTGCCCTGAGCCAATGGGCACACCATTGATCCGTGTGATCGGTGCCAGGCAATAGGGTGTGCTCGCCAGCATCGCTTCATCTGCATTGATCACGTCATAAACCTGAAAATCGTGCTCGAGATATTCGATCTCCAGGTCGGCACACAGTTCACGGACCGTTTGAATACTGATGCCCGGTAGAATGTGGTGCGCCGCCGGAGAGATGATGGCACCCTCATTCACGATCAGAAAGTTAGATCCCCCTGTCTCCGTCACATTGCCATTCAGATCGAGACAGAGCGACACGGCGAGGGGATCGACTTGGTGACTCTCCTGGTCTGCCAACCACCAGTGCATTCGACTACGACACTTGATCTTGGGGTCGATACACACCGACGGAATCTGGCGCACAGAGGGAGTCACCACGTGTCCCCCGTCTTCGTAGTAGTGACGCCAGAGGTGAAAGGGCAGCGGGAAGGTGTGGATACAGAAAGTAGGTTGCTGATCCCCCCCTCCACCGGCAGCGCCCGCATAAACGGACAACTCCCCCGGTGACATGAACAACACGACGGCCAACTCGGTACCCGGTGGTTCCAGGGCCAGATTGTGATCGATCAACCGTTGGCAAACGGTGGCCATTTCTGACTGGTCGATGGGTGGATCGATTCGAGCATATTTACAGGATCGTCCGAATCGCGCCAGATGATCCTCCAGGCGAAAGGGCTTGCCGTCGAAGGTGCGAATCAGATCGGTAACGGTTGCACCGAGGACGACGGCTGCGTCGAAGATGGCAATATGCGCCCCTGACGCCGGCACAAATTCTCCGCGCAAATAGACCTGTGGTTCCTCAGACATCAGCAACCTCCCAATTCGGTTACGCAACTGTGAAACAGCGAGTTCGACCTCACCCCATGATGGGTCGTAGAAGCCGTGATACCTGTCGGGCAGTCATGCCCTGAAAAAAGGCCGCAGATCCTCGAGAATCATGTCGAGTTCGCGTTCGTCACCGGCATCAAGCTTGCCCGTCCCCGGGGTTCGCATGGCATCGCTGGTGAAGATTCCGCGTCGCATCAGCAATGCCTTGCACACTGGCAACCCCATGAGCAGGATGAGATTGATCAGTGGCAGCAGATGCCGATAAATCCGACGCGCCTCGGCCTCGTCACCTGCCTGCCAGGCGTCCCACACCTGCACGTGTACATCCACTGCCTCCGTCGCCGGCATGAAGCCGTGAGCCCCCCGGTGTAGTTCAGAGAGCATCCAGCGCCCATGGCCACCACCGAACACGCCATCGCAATCTTCGCCGATGCCCGCCAGGACTGCACTGATCTGATGCGCACTCGGCTGCATCTCCTCCTTCAGATAGCGGATATGCTCGACGTCGCGCAGCATTTCCTGCAGAAAGCGCGCGTCCATGCCACCGGAGGTGTGCTGGATAAACATGGGTCTGCCTGCCGCAGCGGCAACGGCTTCGTAGTAGGCACGATTCTCATCACGGGTACCCGATGTGATGTAGGGCGGCAGAGCGATGACGGCGTCGACCCCCGTCTCGGCGGCGACTTTGGCACACTCCACGGCGACTTGTCGACTCGGAGCAGCGACACCACCCACAACAGGAATGCGACCGGCGACGGTCTCCACCGCGATCTCCATGCCGCGACGCCGTTCGCTATCGGTGAGAAACTGGAATTCCGATCCCAACACGGGATAGACCATCCCGTGGGCACCGGCTTCCACACAGAATTCGACCTGACGCGCCAGGTCCGCTTCGATCACACTGCCATCGTCAGCGATCGGCGTGAGCAATACGGGAAAGACACCACGGAAAGGTTCATGAGCAGTCATCACGCGATCTTTCATCGCCATTCTCCTGAATCGATGCGATTCTCCTCGATGTAGTCCCATTTCAGGCGATAACCCATCCCCGGTTCCGTCGGCACCGTGACATAGCCGTCGTCGTCCAGTGGATCACACACAGCTTCGAGATAGGGCAGCGGTGTCTCTTCATCGACACCCGGCGCCAGCAGACCACGTTCGTAGTATTCGCAGACATCCTCACTGGTGGCACCCAACATCTGCAGATTGGCGTGGCCACTCATGTGCACCTCGCACTTCACACCGAAGGCCTCGCAGATCGCGGCCATCTTCTGCACACCCGTCACGCCACCCCGCAACACGTCGATCCGACTCATATCTGAGGCACCGCGCCGGATCCAGTCGGCCCGCGTGTAGATCGAGCCGGCGGCGATCTCCGGCGACAGGATGGGAATCTCGAGTTCATCGCACAGTTTCTCGTACATGCCGACACGATACTCGTTCATCGGATGTTCATACCAGTAGAAATCGAGCTCTTGCAGTTCACGCCCAACCTTGACGGCCTCTTCATAGGTCCGATACGTCCCCCAGGGATCGAAGCTCAGCACCATGTCATCTCCCACGGCTGCCCGCACCGCGCGGCAGCACTCGATATCCCAATCGATGTGCGAGGGCCGCCCCGGGTCAGGCTGCTGTGTGGCTGGATCCCAGAAGTAGTAGGGGTGAATCTTATAGTGCAGATAGCCACGCTTCTTGCACGCAGCGGCGTGTTCGCCATAGACCTCGGGGGAGCCCATGTTCGGATACGTACTGGCGTAGGCCTTCACTCGTTCACGGCAACCACCGAGCAACTTGTGCAATGGCACGCCGAAGTGCCGCGCTTGCAGATCCCAGAGCGCCATATCTACGACACTGAGCAGATTCTCCTGGGTATTGCTCACCCACATCCAGTGCCAGATCTTCTCCCGATCGAAGGGGTCCTGGCCGAGGATTTTCGCTTTGATTCCCCCTTTGAGGGCTGCCCTGTCCTGAGCACCGAGGCCATCCTGATCCCCATGGCCGGCACCACCCAGATAGTAGCCTTCTGCTCCCTCGTCGGTGCGGATGACCGTGAGGGTCTGTGTGATCGTCGTCTCAGGCAGGATCTCGCCGTGACGAAAGGGCGTCCGCGGTACCCGAAAGGCAATAACATCTATGTCTGTAATCTTCATCGATTTGAGGCCCCTGTTTGCGGCAAGGAGTAACGTCTGTATATGAAAGAGGAAAGTGACCTCGCCAGCGACCCCATTCATTCAAGAAGATTGTGACCACCTGTGAACACACGTCCAGGGACCAAGGATCATCACGTCATCATCATCGGCGGCGGCTTTGGTGGTCTGTACGCGGCAAAGGTGCTGGGTCGCGCCGGCGTGCGGGTGACATTGATCGACAAGCGCAATTTCCACCTCTTCCAGCCACTGCTCTATCAGGTAGCCACAGGGGGCCTTTCCCCCGGAGATGTCGCGGCACCCCTACGTGCCGTACTCAAGCGGCATAAGAACACGCGGGTTCTTGCAGCGACCGTCGAGTCCATCGACGTCGAGGGCCGGCGCGTGCTGCTGAGTGACGATCGATCTCTCCCCTTCGACGATCTGATCGTCGCCACAGGCATGCGCTACCACTACTACGGCAATGATTCCTGGGAACACAGCACAGGCAGTCTGAAGACAGTGGAGGATGCCCTCGACATACGCAGCAAGATCTTCGGCGCTTTCGAGCAAGCCGAGGCGGTCGAGCCGGCGGCCCGTGCCGCCTGGCTGCGCTTCGTCATCGTCGGTGCCGGTCCGACAGGTGTGGAGTTGGCCGGTGCCATCGCCGAGCTCACCAATTCGACATTGCGCGGTGAGTTCCGCGCCTTCGAGTCAAACCAGGCTGAGATCATCCTGCTAGAGGGATCAGATCGCGTGCTGCCGCCCTACCCCCAGGGCTTGTCCAGACGTGCACGGCGATCATTGCAGAAGCTGGGCGTTGATGTTCGCACAGGGGCAAGGGTGCAGCAGATCGATGCGGGAAAAGTCATCGTCGAGCAGGAAGAGCAGACGTCCACGATAGAAACACATACTGTCCTGTGGGCAGCTGGCATGCGGGTGACACCTTTGTGTGACGAGTTGGCCCGTGCCGCCGGCGCTGAGCAGGACCGCCAGGGCCGGATCACCGTCGATGACCATCTGAATCTCGTCGGCCATGAACAGATTTACGTGATTGGCGACATCGCCCATCGCCAGCAGGATAACATTCCCTTGCCGGGAATCGCCCCCGTCGCAATGCAGCAGGGCCGATTCGTCGCCGGCGCGATCATCCAGCGCCTCAAGGGCAGATCCCTGCGACCCTTTCGTTATGTCGACAAGGGGCAGATGGCCGTCATCGGCCGCCACGCTGCCGTCGTCGAAACGGGCCCATTGCGTTTCGGCGGCTATCTCGCCTGGCTCACGTGGCTCCTCGTGCATATCGCCTACCTGATCGAATTCGACAACAAACTTCGCGTCCTCGCGGAATGGGGCTGGAACTATCTTACGCGCAAGAAAGGCGCCCGTTTGATCACCCGTCCCGGCAAAGGGGAAGAGCAGCTTGACTGAAGAAGTGGAATCCAGATTCCTCGCCCATCCCGACAAGGGGGAGGTTTCCTCGCTGTTGCTTGTGCCGAAGGGGGCCAAATGGCTGCTCGTGCTCGGCCACGGGGCCAGCACGGACATGCGGCACAAGAATCTGCAGATGATCGCAGAGAGTCTTGCTGCCGTCGGTATCGCCACGTTCCGCTACAATCACCCCTACATGGAGAGGGGGGGTGGACGTGACGCCCGGGTCGTGACGCTGGCAACGGTGCGCGCTGCTTGCGAAGCGGCGCATCAGTCAGCACCCAAGCTGCAGCTGCTCGCCGGCGGCCACTCCTTCTCCGGCCGCATGACATCGGGTGCTGCCGCAGCGGCCCCCCTGCCGCACGTGCAGGGGATCGTCTTCTTCTCCTTCCCGCTTCATCCTGCGGGCAAGCCGGCGATCGAGCGGGCCGAGCATCTGGACGACGTCACGGTCCCCATGTTATTCCTCTCCGGTACTCGCGACGCTCTCGCCGAGCTTGAATTGCTGGAACCGGTTGTTCAGAAATATGACGAGGCCACGCTGCACTTGATCGACACGGCGGATCATGGGTTCAAGACTCTCAAGCGCACGCGGCAGAGCGCAGAGGACGTCTACGCCGAGATGGCACGAATCCTCGTCGACTGGACAACACGATTGGCGTAAGCGATGCTCGCCAGAGCCGATTCACTGATCAATCACCAGACATGAGGGAATCCATGAACGCATCGGATGGAAGAGTCGCGGGCAAAGTAGCCATCGTCACAGGTGGCGCCTCGGGTATCGGCGAGGCATCCGCTGAGTTGCTGGCCAGTGAAGGCGCCGCCGTGACGATCGCAGATGTCGACACAGAGCGTGGTCAGCGTGTCGCCAAGCGGATCACCAAAGCCGGTGGCCGCGCTCTTTTTGTGCGCGCCGATGTGGGTAAGTCGGCAGATGTGCGGCGTATGGTGGAGCGGACAACGAAAGCCTTCGGTCGCCTCGATATCCTGCTGAACAATGCGATCAGTTTTAAGATTGCTTCGGCGGTAGATCTGGATGAAAAAGCCTGGGATAACACCCTCGCCGTCGGCCTCAAGTCAGTCTTTCTTGGTGCCAAATACGCGATTCCTGCCATGCGAAGTACGAAGGATGGTGGTGCCATCGTGAACATTTCCTCCGTTCATGCCGTGGTCAGCTTTGCCCAGCACACAGCCTACGACGCAGCCAAGGCGGGTGTGCTCGGCATCACTCGAACGCTGGCCCTCGACTTCGGCCCTGACATTCGCGTCAACTCCATTCTGCCCGGGGCGATCTTAACCCCCTTGTGGAAAGGGGTCAGCAAGACAGATCGCCAGACATTCGTCGACGCCGTCCCGGCAAAGCGCCTCGGCGAGGCCATCGATATTGCTAACTCCGTGCTGTTCCTGGCTTCCGACGAAGCGTCCTTTATCACAGGGACAACCCTCGTTGTGGATGGCGGTTTGCTGGCAGGCAGGATGTAGGCGGTCCCATGCCAACGATGGATAGCGACGTCGATTTTCTCATCGTCGGCGGTGGTTCAGCGGGGTGTGTACTTGCCAATCGTCTGAGCGAGGATCCGGCCAATCAGGTGGTCATGCTCGAGGCAGGACGCCGAGATTCGCTCTGGGATCTCTTCATTCACATGCCAGCAGGCCTCAGTTTTCCCATTGGCAATCCGCGCTACGACTGGATGTACGAGTCGGAACCCGAACCACATATGCACAATCGGCGGATCTCGCATGGGCGTGGCAAGGTGCTGGGCGGTTCCAGCAGCATCAATGGCATGATCTTCCAGCGTGGGAATCCCCTCGACTTCGAACGTTGGTCGAAGGATCCGGGGATGAGTCATTGGGATTACGCCCACTGCCTTCCCTATTTCAAGCGCCTCGAAACGTGCCTCGCCATCGACCATACGGTGACCGACGCTGACGACGGCAGGTTCCGCGGCACAGGGGGGCCTCTCGTGCTCGAGCGCGGCCCGGCACAGAGTCCACTTTTCGCCGCATTTTTCGAAGCGATCGAGCAAGCAGGATTCTCACGTACGGCCGACGTCAATGGTTTCTGCCAGGAGGGCTTCGCCGCCTTCGATCGCAACATCCATCGTGGCAGACGACTCAGCGCTGCACGTGCCTATCTGCATCCGATCCTGGCCCGACGAAATCTGCGTGTCACCTGTCGCGCCCAGGCGCACCGAATACTGTTCGAGGGCAACCGTGCTGTTGGCGTCGAATACAGACATCGACGGAAACTGCGCCGAATCTTTGCACGCGAGGTCATCTGTTGCGGCGGCGCCATCAACTCGCCGCAATTGTTGCAGCTTTCCGGCATCGGCGATGCCGATCATCTGACGTCTCTTGGCATCGACGTCGTACATCATCTCCCTGGCGTCGGCGAGAATCTGCAGGATCATCTTGAGATCTATGTGCAGCATTCCTGCATAGAGCCCGTCTCCATGCAGCCCGCGCTGAAATGGTGGAACCAACCACGGATTGGCTTGCAGTGGCTACTCATGCGCTCCGGACCCGCAGCGAGCAATCACTTCGAAGCAGGCGGTTTCGTACGCGGCAATGCAGAGGTGCAGTACCCAAATTTGATGATTCACTTTCTGCCACTGGCAATCCGCTACGATGGATCCTCGCCGGTGGCAGGTCACGGCTTTCAACTGCACATCGGTCCCATGTCGTCGGATGCACGTGGTTCGGTGCGATTGAGATCGAGCGATCCCTACGACCACCCCGCCCTACGCTTCAACTATCTGTCTACGGATCAGGATCGCACTGAATGGATCGAGGCTGTCGAGTGTGCCCGTTCAATTCTTGCCCAACCTGCATTGCAGGCGCTCAGTGGCGGTGAGATCTCTCCGGGGCCAGCTGTAGAGAGTGCTGCCGACATCCTCGATTGGGTCGCACGCCAGGGAGAAACCGCCTACCACCCCTGTGGCAGTTGTCGCATGGGAGTCGACGACGGGCAGTCCGTTCTCGACCCGTCCAGCCTACGAGTGCATGGGACCCAGGGATTACGTGTCGTGGATGCCTCCGCCATGCCCTATGTGACCAATGGCAATATCTACGCGCCGACGATGATGCTGGCAGAGAAGAGTGCAGATGCCATTCTCGGCAATTCTGCGGCGCCCCCCATGCCAATGGAGTTCTACCGCCGGTAATTTTTGCCGAACCGTGCGCCGCGAGCGGTGTCGTGCTGCGGCCCAGTTCACTCCGGCTCTGTTTCACTTGGTATCGTTCGCCCCATGTCCTATGGTCTGTCCCATGGACCACATGCGAATCAAACTGACAGACGCCCGCAAGAAGGCGGTCTACAATCCCGGTGTGCAGGATGCACGAGCCTGAGGCACCGGTGTAATGCTGGGAACCCTTATCCGCAAAGAGCTCCTGGGCAACCTGCTCACCTTGCGTCTCGGTGTGGCGCTCCTGTTCACCGTAGGGCTTGCTGTGCTCACGACGGTCATCGGCAGTATCGACTATAGTCGCAGTGTCGAGCGCTATGAGAGTGAGTTACGAGATCGTCAGACCTCCCTCGAGGAAGTCACCGTCTATCGCAATGTACAACCCCGCATCCTCGTTCCTCCGCTCCCCCTGTCTATCTTCAGTCGCGGTCTCGTGCAGACGTCCGGTCAGTCTGTCTGGATCGATATCGACTATGTGCCCCTGGCATCGTGGCCCGTAGGTAGTTTCGACAATCGCCTGATGAATGTGCTTACGCAGATCGATTTCACCACAGTCGTGGCGATTCTGCTCAGTTTTCTGGCCATCGTCCTCGGTTTCGATGCCATCTGTGGTGAACGTGAACGCGGCACCCTGTCCCTGGTGTTGACCAATCCCGTCGCCAGAGGCAAGATCGTGGCAGCCAAGCTGATCGGTGGCATCATCTCTCTCTGGGTGCCATTCACCATCGCCTTCATCATCTGCCTGTTGATCGCCATGGCCAATCCCAACTGGATCGCCACGGGAGAGGATTGGCTTCGACTTGGACTGCTCTTCGTCCTGTGCTGTCTGTTCCTGGCGCAGATCTTCGCCTTCAGCCTGATGGTCTCCGCCCTGGCGCAGGATGCCTCAACAGCTCTGATCATCTGTCTGTTCAGCTGGCTTGTCGGTGGCGTCGGCTATATCAGCTTCCTGCCTTCCGTCTCGCGTTTCGGTGTCGACGAGCCAGCAGCAGACATCTGGCGCAATCAGAACCGCGAACTCTGGGACCATCTCGGCGACCAGATGGCTGAATGGGGCACGAGGCATCCATCGCCAGGGGACGCATACATCAAGACCGTTGATCGCGATGGCGTGGGGCGATTTGGCCACCCCAGGGGTTATGCGTGGCTCGAAAAACGCCATGCCTTTGAGATGGACAAACGCCTGGAACGTGCTGACTCAGCATACGAAGTTCAGTGGGCAAACTGGGGGGCCCTGGCGCGCGAAGCCTACCTCGTGGACGATTGGTCGATTCTGTCACCCTTCACAAACTTTCAAGTTCTGTGTTACACGCTCGCCAACACGTCCCTCGACGACACCTTCTATCTGGGCGACCTCGGTCGCGACTATCGCGACACGTACATCAGTTATCTGCGCAGCAAGGGGGCGCTCACAGGGCGTCGCTGGTTTACTGACGATGCACCTGACCAGGAACCGCTGATCCCTGATCCTGCCAGCGTCACGACCGACATGCTGGCGCCGGACTCGCCCTTCATGCTGGCACGGATGGCATGGGCAGAAGAACAGTTACGCCTGGCTGCGTCAGATGACAACCGGCGCCTCGACCTGAGTGACATGCCGAAATTCGACAGCAAATGGCGGCGGACCCTCGGTGAATCCCTCGTGCAGATGACGGCGGGTCTCGTCGTCCTCATTCTCACGACGGGGCTGGCCCTTCTGGTCGCGATGCAGCGCTTCCAGCGCTACGACCCTCGCTAGGGTTCGTCTCATGTTGACCGTCTTCATCCACCAGCTTCACGACAACCTGCGTTCGCAACGTTTCCAGGTCAGTCTCGGTATCCTGCTGTTGTTCTTCGTCGCCAATGGCGTCATCTATTCGATGAAAATGCAGCGGATGACGACACAATTTGCCCGATCTGCGACCTTCGATGAGGATCGCTACGATCGTGCCGAGACGTTGTCGGATGCCGTCGATAATGAACTGATTATTCGAACCGGAGACGTCGGCGTTGAGTACATCGCCGAGGCGGGGTCGTTCTGGTTTGAATATGGACGCTACGTCAACGCCGCCTCGGGTACGACGTTGTGGCCAAGAAGTTCGCGCACAACCAATGCCTGGATGCGTCACTTCGAAGTCCTCGATTGGTGCGTCATCGCTCGTTATGTGCTGTCCTTCCTCTGTATCGTATTGTCCTACAATGCCATTTCTGGTGAGTTGGAAAGTGGCTCCCTGCGCCTGGCGCTTTCCGGGCCTTTGTCACGAACTCGCTACCTACTCGGGAAGTATCTTGGACATCTCGTGACACTGGCCGTCGCTGCCGCCATCGGTACCCTGCTCAGTCTCACAGTAATGGTCGTCCATGGTGTTCTCGAGATGAACGCAGCTGTCGCTGCGAATGTCCTGTTGTTCTTCATCGCCATGCTCCTCTATGTGTCCGTTTTCCTTCTCCTGGGCCTGGGTGTCTCGGCGTGGTCGCGAAACTCTGCAACGTCCCTTGTCCTTCTACTCACGACATGGACGTGCCTCATCGTCGTCGTGCCACAGAGCTCCTATCTGATTGCCATGATGACGACGGACCCCGTCGGTCCCTACCAGGATCGAGTGAATGACGTCATGGACGAAGTGCGGGCAGGATTGCGCCAACAGGGCCTGGAGCCGCGTCCGATCGAGCTGGCCCGTGTCGACGACTATGCCATCGAACGCAGATATGCTGCGCGCCTCAGGGAACTGGGCACCGAGGTCGATCGACTACAACGAAATGTTCAGTCACGGCGTATCGAGCAATACGAAACAGCTCGACGGGTCAACCTGTTGTCACCAGGATTCGCCTTCCAGTATTCAGTTGAGACATTGCTCGGCACAGGGATTGATCGCTATCGGAGTTTCGACACGCAGGCCTGGCGCTATCGAGATGATCTGCGGGAGTTTCTACGCGCCCGTGATGCGGCAGACCCCGATTCGCCGCACATCCTGTTCCTGGAAGGCTTCATGTCTCAGCGCCCCCTCGACTCAGATGATGTGCCACGCTTCAAGGAACGTCCCCTGTCCTTCGCGGCGGCCCTGACAGCAGGGGTGGTGCCCATCACCATTCTGTTGCTGGAGACGGTGCTCGCTCTGCTCTTCGCCTTACGCATGTTCAATCGCGCCGAACTTACGGGGCAGACGGCCTGATCCACTGACAGTCCCTCGTTGCGGTCACTAGGACTGCAAAAACACACGATCTCCGGCGTCGACAACGTGATCGAGGCGTACCGCCTGCCCCGGTCGCGGCACGGACGTTCCCCAGACACGGGCACCTTTCAGGCGTTTCGTTGAGATCTTGCCGCGCTCAGCGACGCGGAGGATGTCACTTGCAAGATGTAACAGCAACGTCTCTTCCTTGGCCTCTGGTGCCGGCCGTGCCAGCAGCTGGATATGGGTGTAGCCGAGCACCTTGAGCAGAGCGCCACCGACGTTGCCGAGCGTCTCCGGTTGCTGCAACTGCCCCACAAGGATATCGTGACCGGGCATCATCTCCTGCAGCGTCTCCTGCTCTCCAGTCTCAGAATCGCAGTGCGTCGCCACAAGCACTGTAGGCATTAGCAGTTCACCCTCGACTTGGTGACGCAACTGATCGATGTCGAAGGCTGTTCGAACCACCACTTCAGCATTGACGATATGAGCATCCGCCAGAACGGTCCGTGCCTCCTCTTCTTCCTCTCTTCCCAAGGGCTTGCCGAGGAATCTCACACCGCCCTTGCCTCGCGGCTGCAACACGGTGGCCAGCGGGCCGGGCACGGGGCGGATTGAAACACTCGTCAGTTCCTCCAGAATGGTCGCCAACGAGTCAAGGACATCCGTCGACAGATCAACGACGATGGCGAGAGCATCGGCACTCGTAAACAGGTGCAGCAGCGGTCGTCCCGCCCCCTGACCGCTGGCGAGACCCTCGACAATCGGCGGTGTATCAACGAGTTGCAGGACGCCGCCCTCACAAGGCAACATGCCCGGTGACGGCTGCGTCGTCGTAAAGGGATAGTCGGCGACAGGCGTCGCGGCGCCCGTCAGTGCGGCGACAAGACTCGACTTTCCTGCATTCGGCAATCCCGCCACCACGACACGTGCATCTCC
>Ga0233434_1002107_pt1 | contig 18029 bp, 16 predicted proteins | sample SI_122_August201_4_FD_182738 | JGI IMG/M metagenome (GOLD analysis project Ga0233434, IMG submission 182738) | Seawater microbial communities from Saanich Inlet, British Columbia, Canada - SI_122_August2016_120_MG | ecosystem: Environmental > Aquatic > Marine > Inlet | place: Canada: British... | reverse complement strand
CAATAAAAACTTTCTAATTATTAGCTTCGAATAATTTTGGAATCGATTCCTCATACGGAGCTGTAGCCACGCCTTTCTCAGTAATAATTCCTGTAATTAGTTCAGGAGGAGTCATATCAAATGCGGGATTAATGACACCGATACCATCAGGTGCAGTCTTTTTATCACCAATTCCAGTAACTTCACTGCCTTTTCGCATTTCAATAATAACATCATCAGATTTTGTTTCCAAATCAATTGTAGATAATGGTGCTGCAACATAAAATGGAATTCCATGTTGTTTTGCCATTGTTGCTACTTGGTATGTTCCAATTTTATTGAACACATGACCAGTCTTTACAATTCTATCAGCACCAACTACAACTTTGTTTACCAATCCATTTGCCATAGAATATCCAACTGCAGTATCAGGAACCAAACTAACATCAAATCCATCATGTTTTAATTCAAATGCAGTTAAACGAGAACCTTGTTGGATTGGTCTTGTTTCAGTAGCAATAACTTTGACATTTTTTCCACTCTCTCTTGTAGCTCTAATTACACCTAATGCAGTTCCATATGCAACAGTTGCAAGTGCACCAGCATTACAATGTGTCATTATAGTATCATTATTATCAAAAAGAACTGAGCCATTCTTTCCCATTGCTTTGTTAATTTCAATATCATCATCAGCCATTTTTTTAGCAGTAGAAATTACTAGTTCTATAATTTGCTCTACTGTTTCTCCAGTTTTTGCTACATTCATTATTTTTTCTAATCCCCAACCCAAGTTTACTGCAGTTGGTCTTGTTGCAAATAGAATTTTTCTTGCATCTTCTAAATCAGATAATAATTCATCTTTTGTTGTTGCTTTACTTTGTAAAACAGCTAATCCCAATCCAAACGCACCAGAGACTCCAATTGCAGGAGCACCTCTTACAATTAATGTTTTGATAGCATTTGCAACTTGATTAAAATCGTCAAATTCAACAAAAACTAATTCATTTGGTAATTTCGTCTGATCTATCATTACAACTTTATTATTTTTCCATTCTACTGTTCTAATAGATGAATCTGTTTTTGATTCTAGTTCAGTCACTAATTTTAAGAAATTTAAGGCCATTTTAAATGAATCTAGAATGGTTCATCAGACATATATTTTAAAAAAAATATGAATAGTAAATGATAGCTTTTTCAGATATTGAAAAAAATGATACTAATTCAATGTGCAAAATATATGATGATTGGCCAAATATTGCGAGAGATGCCTATAAAACAAATTTGAAACAAATTACATTTGAAAAAACTGATCATATTGTATTTGGAGGAATGGGAGGTTCCGGTGCAATAGGAGACATATTCTCATCTATTTTATCAAAAACCAATATTCATGTAGATGTTGTAAAAGGATATCTTTTACCTAAAACGGTAGATTCTAAGAGTACAGTAGTAATTACAAGCACTTCTGGAAATACTGAAGAAGCAATAAGTGTACTAAAATCTGCAATTAATTTAGGATGCAATATAATAGCTTTTTCAGATGGAGGAAAGATAAAAAAAATTTGTGAGGAAAATAGTATAGAACATAGAGAAATTTCAATGATTCATTCTCCACGAGCCTCATTTACAAAATTTTTGTTTTCTATGTTAAAGATTTTAGAACCAATAATACCAATTGCAGAAAATGACATCCAGGAATCAATTCACGAATTAGAAAATCTTAGAAAAAAAATTTCTTCAAAAAATCTGAATGAGCAAAATCCTGCATTATCATTAGCTTATTGGATAACAGAAATTCCAGTAATTTACTTCCCATGGGGGTTACAATCTTGTGCCATAAGATTTAAAAATTCACTTCAAGAAAATGCAAAAATGCATGCTATTTCCGAAGATGTCATAGAAGCCAGCCATAATGGAATTGTTCCATGGGAAAGAATGACCAATCTTAAACCAATATTATTAGAAGGCAAAGAGGATTATGTAAAAACTAAAGAGAGATGGATGATTTTAAAGGAATTTTTTGAAAAAAACAAAATAGAGTATAAAGAAGTTTTTTCTGTTAAGGGCAGTATTTTATCAAAAATAATTAATTTAATATATCTCTTAGATTATACAAGTATTTACAAAGCAGTAATTTCAAATATAGATCCTACACCAGTAGCAGCCATAAATTTTGTAAAAAACAAATTATGATATTTTAAAATAATTGATTATTTTATTGTTGATATTTAATTTCTTTAATATATTTAAAATGGTAAAAACAACTAAATGAAAATTTCATACAAATAATATGCATTAAATTTTTACTAAAACTAAGTATAAAGAAAATGAAAGATTAGAAAAATCATAATTCCAAAATCAATTTATCATATTGCTATAATAGAACTTTTATCTTAGGCACAGTAACAAAAAATAGAAATGAAATATGAATTACTTATCATTTTTTTAATGATTCCGTTTGTGGCGATAGATGTATTTGCAGAACCAATATTAAAGCATTCAGAATTTTCTGTAGAGACATTTGTAGACGGGTTATCTTTTCCGACAACAATGGGATTTATTGAAGATAAAGTGATTGTATTAGAAAAGAATTCTGGCCAAGTAAGATTGATTCAAAATGGGGTTTTACAAGAATCACCATTATTAGATTTTAATGTAGATCAAATAGCTGAATCAGGATTATTAGGGATTTTAGTAGATGGTGAACATGTTTACATTTACTTAACTGAAGCAGAAGTTGAAGGAGAAGAACAAAATGCAAATAGAATTTATCAATACACTTGGGATGGAAATCAACTGATTAATCAAAAATTAATTCATGAATTTCCTCCATCTCTCAATAAAGCTCATGTTGGAGGAATAATGGTAAAAAATGCAAATAATGAAATTTTTGTAATTATTGGAGATATGGATTCAAGAAATTATGATTTGAATGGACCTACACAAAATTCTGAAAATTATCCAGTACGAGATACAGGGATAATTTTAAAAATTGTTAAAGATGGTTCAGTTTTGCAGCCTGTTGAATCAGAAATTCCATCAGAACACTACTATGCAATAGGAATTCGCAATAGTTTCGGAATGGCAATTGATCCATTAACAGATAAACTTTGGGATACAGAAAATGGTTCATGGGAATTTGATGAAATAAATTTAGTCGAAGAAAAATTCAATAGTGGTTGGGAAAAAATTATGGGTCCAGCTACTCAATCTCAGATTGAATCATTGCCAAAATTTGGAAATTTTGAATATAGTGATCCAGAATTCTCTTGGCAAAAAACAGTTTCACCAACAGCACTAACTTTTGTTAATTCAGAAAAATTTTTGAATAATAAAAATAATTTGTTAGTTGCAGATTGTAATAATGGAAACATATATGAGTTTAAACTAAACGACGAACGTAATAAATTAATTTTTAAAAATAAGGGATTACAAGATAATGTTCTGAATAATATTGATAGTATGAGTGAATTAATTTTTGGAACAGGATTTGGATGTATAACAGATTTAAAATTTGGTCCAAATGGAGAATTATATATAGTTTCATTAACCGAAGGTAAAATTTTTCGAATTATTCCAATACCAAATAACAATCAAAATCAAAATGATATTAGACCATTTGTAGATTTAACAAATAAGGATTTAAAATTAAAGAAATTTTTCAATGCAGATCTAAGATTTGCTAATTTTACAAAATCTAATTTATCTGGAGCAAATTTTTCTAATGCAAATTTGCTTAATGCAGAATTCAATAAAGCAATAATAGAAAATGCTGATTTTTCAAATTCTAATCTGAAACATGCAATTTTTCAAAATACTATTCTAAAAAACTCGATTCTAGATAATGCTGATCTCTTAGGGACATATTTTGGTTATTCAAATCTTGAGAATGTAGATCTTAAAAATGCAAAAATAAAATCATCTAATTTTACGTATGCAAATTTGTCTAATGCAGATTTGGAAGAAGTTGATTTAAGAGCATCTGACATGTCCCACGTAGATTTTTCAGGTGCAAATCTCAAAGATGTTAGATTATCACACTCAGATTTATCGTACGTCGACTTTTCAGGAGCGGATTTGACAGGTTTGTATTATCATAGTTCAGATATCACAGGAGTAATTACAAATAATGAAACTAAAATAGATGGTTGTTTTGGTCAAGATTTATGGAATAAAGGATTATCTATGATTTTCAGAAAAATGATCCAAAATGAAGATTTTATTTCTGAAACTATAAAAAATATAATTCCACACTTTTGTATTTAGAATTTACACATTTAGTTTTCTAAAAATTTAGAGACAGGATCAAATTTATTTGGAAATTCAGGAGAACTAAAAAAAGATTCATCTTCCAAAATTTCATAATTTTCATCAAAATAATAATTGAACAATATTCTGAATGAATTTATTGGAGAAATTTTATCATAGATTTGTTCATTTCCACCATTTGGGAAATGATATGCATTAAAAATTCCAAATACCATATTGATCATATTTTTATCAGGATTTTCCCAATCAATTGCTCTAGGACCGTGATCAGATTGGATTATTATTATGGAAGATTTATCTTTAGAAAGAATTTCATGAACAACCTCTTTAATTTTTAGATTAGCAAATTGTAATTGTCCCAAATATCCGGTTCTATCACCCCATCCTTCTGTAAGAGAAAGAGAATCTATTTTTGGAAGATTTCCTTCTTCATCAAAAATGTAAGGAGGGTGTGGGATTATAACATGTGCAAAAACAAATATGGGTTTTTCTGTACGATCAGTTAATTTTGGAAGTTCATCAAATATGCATAAAATTCCTTCACGAACGTCAGACTCTAATAATTTTACATGAATTGGGTTAAGCATAGTTGTCCTTACAACCATTCCTATAAATTCAGAATTAAGATAATTAGTTCCACACACATGCCAATCTGCCTGATTAATGGAATTGGTATACCAAGAACCACTATCAAAGCTGATTACTGTATATCCTTTTGATTTCATTTTTTTCATTACATCATTGTTTTGAATTAATTTTTGTCCATTCAATTGAGCAGAGTCTTTTGAATCAAAACCAGATTCTTCATTAATATATTTCATATTTAATGAAGATGCAAGAGACATGAAAGTTAGAGGATAATTTCCATACGTTTCAGTGGGTAAAACAAAATCATTCTGTTTAAGATTTTGAACGAAATCAGAGTTATCAAATTCATATTCTTTGTGAAGAGTTTTTGAATTTGCATAGCCATCTAGAATAATATAATAAATATCAGGAGAGTTGGGATTAAGTTCAGATTCAATATCAGAGACATTAAAATTTGAATCTGAAGAAATATTTTCTAGTCCAAAAATTCCAATATTTACAGCACTAACAATGATTAGAGTTATTGCAACACCATTTCCTATAGCTGTTACATTATCAAGGATTCTTTTTGTTCTAATTGTAAAAATTGTACTTAAAACAAAAATTGTCACAAACGGTATAACGAATATGTAGTGTTTGGATGTATCAAAATCTCCAAATATTACTCCATTTGCTGCAATATGCAAATGACCATAGGTAAAAAACAGGATTAAAAATATAGATACAATAATTGCAGATTTTCGGCTATTTTTTAGAAGAAATTTTAAAACAAACCAGGCTATTACTGAAAACAAAATACTAAGTATCAAGGGTAAAACTAATTCATCAACAGAAATCATGAAAAAATTATTTGAATAAATAAAAAATATCGGAAACGCTGCAAATAATACCACATAAAACGGCGAATGTTTAAAATTCAATTTTATAATGTTTTGTTTTTCATCAAGTAAATTACTCTTTCTGAATTACCAATTTTAGAAGATTCTAAAATGATAAAATTTTTCTCAAATTCTTCTTCAAAATTTTCAATGTCATAGTCATTAAAAATATCTTCTCTAGTAACTAACAATCTTTGGACTTGAGAATCAGATTTTGGAATAAATTCAATAACAAGATTTTTACATATTTTTTTAAAAAATCGGGAAATATTCTCTAATGGAACATTATTAGATATTGCTAAATGATGAATTAACGCTAAAGCAAGAACCATGTCAACTGGACTTCTGTCCAAAAATGATTTTCTTTCATTATTTTCCCAACCAAGATAAGGACTGGGATTGGTCAGATCAAGTAAAAGAGGCAAAAGATTTTTTTCATCTTTTTCTAAAACTATTTGATAATTTTTTTCAACTGCAACAGGATCAATGTCAAATGCAACTGTAGGAATTTCATGATCACTAGACAATCTGCTAAAAACTCCAGTATTAGCACCTAAATCCCAAACATTTTTGGGGTTATTTTTTTCAATGAATTTTTGAATTAAGTTTTTTTTATCATTAAATGCAAAATCTGAATAATTTGTATCAGAATAATAATCTCCCCATTCTGTATCTTCAAATGACCATTTAAGCTTTGAAATGCCGGAATTAAGACTTGCGATAACTCCTTCAAAAGAACGTCTACTCAGATGACTTTTTTTTGCATCAACTTTTTTATTTTCAAAATGTTTTTGACTTTTTGCATGTGCATGAATATGTGTTAATAATGAAAACATAGAACGGGTTTTTAATGGTAAAAGTTTACTCGCAAGATCTAAAGGAATTCCATCTATAAAAATTCTAAACAATTGTCCTAGCCGGATATCTTTGTGACTCATTAATGCTAAGGGTGCAAGAAAATGTTGGCAAAATTGTCTATATGCTTGCCATGGTTTTCCTTCCTCATATTTTTCAAAAGATAGAGTATCAATGAAAATTGGTTTTCCTTCTTTAAATTGGACATTATAAGATGTGGCATCTTTAAGTACCATCTCATATTTCATTGCTATTTTTTGAATTTGTAATGTAGTTAACGCGGCTTGTTTTAATTGAGTAAATGACCATTCATAAGGATACGAGATAAAAGGAATAAGTTCAGGTTGGATAATTTTGTATGCGTTATTTTTCTTAGGAGGAGCATGATCAACTTCAGAATGTGAAACTAAAAGATTTAAGGAAACTAATTTTTCATAAAGTCCAGAATTCATTAAAAAATCATAATGTTCAGAATAAGATTTGTTTATTTGTCTGTAGAGAATTTCGTTTTCATAAAAAAGAAATCCGCTTGAATCTCTAAATGAACTAGTTTCAATTTTGTAATTACTCATCCTTTTGTGAACTTCCAAGGATCTTTTCTTTAAACTTGTACCAGTAAATTTTTAATGCAATTGCAATTCCAACAAGAGCTCCAATGAGAGCCTGGATAAACATACTACCACTTCCGGGATCAATGTATGCAAATGCATCAGAGATGAAAAATCCAGGAATGGAAAAAGCCATCAAAAATCCCATTAATACAAATAATTTCATTTTATAAAGAATTTTACTCTAACGGGTATAAATTATTTTAGTTAACAAAATATGCAATTATTATAAAATTTCATAATCATTTTCAACGGATTTTTCTTATCCATCAATATGGTTGGGTCTTCAATCAGTGGCTATTAGATTCAAAAATTCACTTCAAGAGAATTGTAAAATTCATGTAATTGCTGAAGATGTAATTGAAGCATATCATAATGGAGTAGTATCATGGGAAGTACCAAGTGATTTCCAGCCGATATTAATCAGAGGAACAGATGATTATGAAAAAACTATTAATCTTTGGGAAATTTTAAAGAAATTCTTTGAAGAAAAAGAAATTAATTATAAAGAAATTTTTAGCGTTCAAGGAAATATTTTAACAAAATTAATTTGTTTGATTTACCTGCTTGATTATTCTAGTATCTATCTTGCTGTAAAATTGAGGACTAATCCTACACCAGTTAATGCAATAGATTACATCAAGAGAAATCTGAATTAGATAAAAAGTTCTTTGCCCTGTTTCAAAAAAATGTTAATCATTATTGTTTCCTGTTAATTTAAAAACTAATTGATTAGTTGATAAACTTTCATCGAAATGTTTTGAATCAGTTTTTTGATTATTCTGTATATTGGACAAAAAATTATCCAATGAATTTGATAGAGATTCTTGGATATTTTCATTTAGATAGAAATTAGTTTCAAATTTTAGAGGAGGCTTCATGAATAATCCGTTTGAATCAAAAGTGTCTCTAGGTGAAAAAACCTTCATTGTGTCATCCCTAATTATACAAATTCCATTTGTTCCTACAATGGTTATTTCATTAATGGATGGTGATGAATAAGAAGTAAAAATTGAAGAATTCACGCCATTTTTGAATATTAAACTTGCGTGAGAAGTGTCATATGAACTTCCAATTTTGGAATTTAAAGTTGGAAAATAAGAATATCTGTCAATTTCTCCAAAATTCCATTTTAACAGATCAATATAATGAATTGCTAATGTTTCAAGAATATTATGCAGATTTTTTTCTGAATCTGATCTCCAAGAATTTTTGTATTTATCTTTAAAAGCAAATCCATGTGCAATAATTATATTTACAAATATTATTTTACCAATATCATCAGAATTTTTAATTTGTTTGAAACGCTCATTTAATTCACTAAATCTTAAATTGAAATTAAAAAAGATACGTTGCTTATTTTGTATTGAAAGATTTCTTAATTTCTCTAATTCGTTGTTATTTGTTACGGGAGGTTTTTCACAAAAGATGTATCCATCAAAATTTTTAATTAATTTATTCAAGTATTCAAAATGTGTACTATTAGGGGATGATATTATAACACCATCACAAGAATATAATTCTGTAAAATCATTTGTTCCTCTTTTATCATCAATGTTTTTTGAGGGATGAAAAATTACTTTTAATTCACAATTAGGGTTTTTTTCAATTAAGTTTGCTAAATTAAAAGCATGATTCCTATAGCCGATAATACCTATTTTTACCATTCTGGGCATCTGTCACATGGATAAAAAGAACTTCTTTTTTTATTAGTATGTAATTCCCTAAGTTTTTTGTATTCTTCACCATTCCAAATTTCTTGAATAGTTTTTTCTTTCAGTGAACCTAATACTAACTCACTTTTATAATCAGTATCACATGGATTACATGTACCGTCAAACCAAACATACATTCTTTCCCACAGATAATTACATGGACCGTGTCCTGCCATAGCTGTAGTGTTATTGTAGGTATCCCAATTTACTAATTCGACCAAGCCAACATTATCTACATATTGTTCCCAAAATTTTTTGAATTTGTTTGGATCCATGTTTTTATCAACTTTAACTCCACTGACTCTTGTAGAGAGTTTGGAATTAGGATATTGTTCATTTTTTATTTTCAGAAAATTTTTGATATTTTCTAAAACTTGTTCAAAATTTCCTCCTACTCGGATTTTTTCATAGTTCTCTTTTGTATAGGAATCAATTGAAAAAACTATGTCTGTTAGTTCACTTTTCAAAATTTGATGGCTTAATTTTTCAGATAATTTTGTTGCATTAGTATTCATTTTAAGTTCTAAAAATTTTCCAGAACAATATTCAAGCATTTCTCCAATGTTTGGATGTAAAGTTGGTTCTCCTCTTGAAGCAAAAGTAATTGCTTTTATGCCTCCTGCTGCTGCTTCGTCAATAACTTTCTTAAACAATTTGATATCCATCATTCCCATAAATTTTTGATTTTTACTAAAACTTTCATCAACCTGCATACACATTGTACAGCGAAGATTGCATGCTGAAACAGGTTCAACCAAAAGATAAAGAGGATAATTTGGATTTAATTTCTGCTCTTTAGGAAAATGAATGAATTTGTGCCTAAAGATAAGATATGGAACCCAACTATCATAGTCATGAAGATTTAAAAATTGAATTTCATGAGAATCGATTAGTGAAAAATCATCATTTTTGAAATCTTGTAAAATATTTTTTGTAATTTTCTGATCATTATCATCTAAAATATTCCCTAAATATTCTTCAATTTTTTGGATGATTTTGTTTTTATCAAAATTCTTATTTGTTAAAAAGGTAATTCTCCTTGTCATAAGAAATTTTTATTTTACTATGATTTAAAGTTCTTTGTACCAGAATAAAAAAACACAGAAAGTAGAGATTAAATTTAAAATATAATAAAAACGGTAAAGAAATGGTTTTAAGTTTGGATTTGTTTTATTTCAAAGAAATTTTCTGTGTATGATTTTTTCAAGATAACATCCGACCAACGGTAAATAAATCGATCATTACTTTTGTAATCTGTAGACATTCCAATATCATCAAAAAATATTTTTTGCCATTCAACTTCATAAATCCCAGAACTTAGAAATAGGCTTGCATGAGAATTAGGGACTTTGTAATTATAAACAAAGCCTTCTTGAACATGGTGATTTTGATTCTTTATTCGTTTATCAGGATAGAAATCCCTTATAAACAAAAATCCACCATCGGCTAAAACATCATCAATATTAGAAATAGACTGAAAAAGTGTTTCACGAGATACCCATCCAAAGACATCATCAATAATAATCAAATCAAAAAAATTTTGAAAATTTGGATCATCATTTATTGGATTATTAGAAATAGTTCCATGGGAAAATTTTATTGAATCACCATAATTTTGTCTTCCAAATTCCAATGCCTCATTAGAGGCATCAATGCATATAGCTTCATCAATATTTTCATTTATTTTTAAATAATTTAACAAATCACCATAATTTCCACCATATTCTAATACTCGATTAAATTTTATTTTTGATTGTTTAATTTCATCATAAATAATTTGTTTTGTGGGACGTAATTCTGGAACTTTTTTGTCTTTAAATTTTCTTTGAAAAAAACAATTACCCTCAATTTTTAAATAATAATCATCTTGTTTAGATTTTTTCATAATTTTTACCTGTTTAAAGATTTTACAGACTTTATGGTATTTAATATTACTTCAGGAATTACTCTATTGATATTTTCAGGACCTAAATTAAATCCTGGAATAACAATGTTGTTTCCAATAGATTTCATTATTTCATTCTTCAGTGTATTTGTTAAAAAGGGTAAATTATATTTTGAAACAAATCCACGAGTTTCAGAAACAAAGTTAAAACTTTTTAGTGAATTACCTTTTTTAACAAGTTCTAAAGTATGAAGACTTTTGAGCCATGATTGTTTCCAAGAATTTTTATTTAGTTCAAATAAATTATTTGGAAAAGAATATTCTACTTGAATAAGATTATTTTTCTTTTTCATCATTTTACCCGGAAAAGATATTCGATTAATCTTATGTTCTAAACTACCAACTAAAATTTCATGAAAATTGGATGAAACATTTTTTTCAAAGACAAAATTTCCAAAAATAATTGTTTGAGGAAGACCTGATTTTATTACAATTGATTTTGTTTTCAAAAAATTTGCAAGTAAGATAGGGGAAGTACACCAAAAAAATAGATCACCAAAAATTTGTTCATTATTTGCTTTAATGCTAAGTATATTGTTTGATTTTGGATCAGTTTTAATTGTAAGATTTTTAATATTTTTTTTAATTTTACAATATTTTGTATCTATATCATCAATTATTGCATCCGAAAAACTCTGAAAACCACCTTTTTTTGGATATAAAACATAATGATCAAAAGTAATACGTTTTTTGTCATGAAATCTATCCCATTCCGAATTCCTTGTTGTTCTTTTAATTTTCATTGGAAAAAACCAAGGATACACAAGGTCAAAAAAATCCTCTTCTTTGCCTCCATGTTCAATTGCCCATCGAATTCCAGGATATGAGTTTGCTATCTCATCATAAGCAAAATCTGTAAATTTTTTACTATAAATTTTTGAAATATTTTTTCGATTTAGATTATTTGTAATATTATCATCATTTAAAGGGATTGTGAACTCTTTTTGCAATTTTTTTGGCCATTTTGAAAATTTTTCGTTATAAGGAAGTAAATTATTTTTAATGACTATGCCACGATTAAGTTTGTGTTTGTAAAACTGATTTTTCAAAACTTTTTTAAAAAATTGTGTTGTGATTAATGATCTATTTTCATCTAATGCATGATAACCATAGTCAAAAGTATTTCCTTTAGGATCTATTTTTGACCTATTTCCACCACCCAATAATTTGCTTTTTTCAAGAAGAATTGAATCAATGCCAAAATGGGAACAAATATTTGCAGAAACTAATCCTGCAAAACCACCTCCAATAATTACAACTGTCTTTTTCAATGGTTTAATTAGAAATAGTACATATTTATCTTAATTTATGAAACAATAGTAAAGAAATTTAAAAAAAGAATCATCATTTGTGAGAATAAAATCTTAAAAAAAATTAGAGATTATCTTCTTTTAATGATTTAAAATAACCCTCATTTCTCTTATACTTCGAATTAATTTTTAACAGTTCAGGGTGTTTTGAAAGTATTTTTATTATATCTTTATACCCAAAATCATTTTTAGGTGAAAACATAGCGTAAATTTTTTGAATTAATTCTAAATCTTCTTTTTGATCTACGGTTAATCTAATTTGAGACAAATCAGAGTTATTTTCAAAATTATAAATTTTAAACAGTTCTGGATGTTTTTCAATATACGGTGTGACATGTTCTCTCTCAGAATTTAGTTTTGCATTTAAGGCTGTTTTCTCTAAAGTTTGAAATGAAAAAATCTCAGCATCTAAACCATCAGGATATGTTGCTGGATGAATATTAGAAACATAATCAAAATCATTTTTTAGAAAAAATTGTAACATTTCTTCAACTAGATATGGATCAATTACTGGACAATCACTCGTAATTCGAATTATAGGATCTGCTAAAATCTTTTGTGCACATTGATAATGTCTATTCAAAACATCTTTTGTGTTACCAGTAAATCCAACAATACCCTCATTTTCTGCAATATCTAACAAAACTTGATCTGATTTTTCTGTTGTAGTAATTAATGCAATTTGTTGAACCGATTTAATTTTTTTTACTCTATTTATCACATGCCAGATCATTGATCTGTTTTCGATTTCGGTTAAAACTTTTCCAGGTAATCTACTAGAGCCTGTTCTGGCTTGGATCATAACAGTAATTTTTTTTTCAGGCATTATCAGAAATTTTATTAAAAATTTTATGCAATGTCATTCCATTTAATTACTGTATCTTTTTTGATGAATTTTTTTGTTTGTTTATCAACAACTTCATCCCAAAATTTTGGTTCAATTCCACCTTCTGGACGTTTTACAGATAAATTTTCAGGGGATAACTTTTCTCCTTCTTGGATATCAACTCTAGCAGTAATTGATTTCCTAAGCGCATTTCTGCTTGATACTTCAGAGTCAGTAGGCATTTTTAAACCAGTTCCTTTCATTTTTGAAATTAGTGTTAACTGTGAAGTTAGTTGTTTCAAATTATTGGGTTCAATAGAAAATGAGTGATCTGGACCATCAAATGTTTTGTCTAAAGTATAATGTTTTTCTATAATACATGCACCCATAGAAACAGCAGCTAAGTCTACCAACGTAGATTCTCCATTGTCAGAATAACCTACAGGATAACTAAATTTTTTTATCATAGATTGAATAGAATTCAAGTTAGTTTCTTCTGGTAATGTAGGATAATTTGCAACACAATGTAATAATGCAATTTGATCATTACCTTCTAAAAGACACCAATTAATGGCTTCATCAACTTCTTTCATAGTAGCAATTCCTGTAGAAATAATCATAGGTTTTTTCATTTTTGCTATATGACGAATCAATGGTAGATTAGTTAGATCAGATGATGCAATTTTGAAACAAGACACATCTATCTGATTAAGAAAATCAGCACTTTGAATATCAAATGGGGCTGAAAAGAAAGTGAAATTTTTTTCTTTAGCATATTCACTTAATTCTTTGAATTCATCAAACGATAATTCAACATTTTTAAAAAAATCAAAATATTGACTTGATTCTGCCAAAAATTCTTCAGATTTATAGGTCTGAAATTTTATTGCATCTGCTCCAGATTCAATTGCTTTGTCAATCATTTGTTTGGCAATATTGATATCTCCATTATGGTTTAATCCAGCTTCAGCTATAAAGAATGGCTTATGTTTTGAACCGATTTTTTGATTATTAATTATTAATTCAGTAGCCATCTCTGTTTTACACATTTTACCATTAATTACTTTTTACGTAATATATCATTCTATTACCAAAATAAAAGTGGTACAATTTTTAACTACTAAAAAAAGTTAGTTTTATGAATACTGCAGTAATTACAACTGGTGGATTAGGCACACGATTGTTAACTGTTACCAAAAGCAATCCAAAGACAATGTTACCTATTTACACAAAATCTAATGATTCATCATCAATTCAAATGTTCCAACCTTTGATTGAATACATTTTTGATAATTTGTACGATCATGGATTTAGAAGATTTTGTATAATAGTTGGTACCAAAACAAAATCTGTTTTGATTAATCATTTACAACCAGATTCAAAATTTATTAAATTACTTGAGAATAGAAATTCCCCAGAGGATAAGCGTTTCAGAAAGACTCTTTTAAAATTCTATAACAAATTAGGAAACTGTGAGATACAATGGGTAACTCAGGACACTCCAAGTGGATTTGGAGATGCATTACTTGGCGCAAAAAACTTTGTTGGAAATGAAACATTTTTGTTACATGCAGGAGACACATATTTTCCAAATTATGGGTTTTTGAAAAAATTTATTTTAATGCATGAAAAATCCAGTAATTCATCTGCTAGTATTTTGACAAAAAAAATGAATCAATTGAAAGGATATGGTATAGCACAAACCAAAAAGCAAAAAGGCGAAAATATAATATTTAATTTAGAAGAAAAACCAAAAAAACCCAAAAGTAACCAAGCAATTCTTCCACTCTATGTCTTTAAACCAGAAATTTTTAATGCATTAAAAAATACCGACAAAGGATATAATCATGAACTTCAAATCACTGATGCAATTATGACACTAGTGAAAAATAATAAAAAAGTGTTGAGATATAATTATGGAATCGATAAATGGTTTGATATTGGCACACCTGATCATTATTTTAATGCATTAAATTATTCGTATAAAGAAAGTTTAGATAGTTAAAAATTCAATCATTAAAAAGATAGGGCTAAATAATTAAAGATTTTATTTATTTTAGTGTCACCAAAAATTTCTAATTCTAATGAATTTAAACAAAGAGCAAACAAGATAATTCCTCATCAAACAGGAACTTTTAGTCGTTCTGCACCACATTTTGTAGAAGGTGTGTATCCTTCATACATTGAATCAGCTTATGGCTCTCATTTTACGGATGTTGATGGAAATGAGTTTATAGATTATTTATGCGGTTTAGGACCAATTACCTTAGGATATAATTATAAATCAGTCAATGATGCAATTATTCAACAATTAAAAAAAGGAATTTTATTTTCTTTGCCTCATAGAATAGAAGTAGAAGCATCTGAATTATTTTGTCAAACTATTCCTTATGCAGACAAAGTAAAATTTGAAAAAACAGGTTCAAACGCTGTAACAGGTGCAGTTAGAGCTGCAAGAGCCATCACAAACCGAGATATTATTGTCTATTGTGGGGGTGGCGGAGTTTGGCATGATTGGCAAGCAGCGATGGTAAGTAGAAATAGAGGAGTTCCAGACTTTAATACTGAACTCATTAAAATTTTTGAGTATAATGATATAGAAGGATTAGAGCAAATTTTTGAAGACCATCCCAATAAGATTGCAGCAATTGTAATGGAACCAACATCTTTTGTAAAACCAAAAAAGGAGTTTTTACAAAAAGTAAGAAAAATTGCAGACTCAAATGGAGCACTGTTAATTTTAGACGAAGTTATTACAGGATTCAGATTTGACCTTCAAGGAGGTCAGAAATTTTTTAATGTTAAAGGTGATTTTACATGCTTTGGAAAAGGCATGGGAAATGGTTTACCTATTTCTGCCATATCTGGTCCTGATGAATTCATGAATATTTTTGATGAATTATGGGTATCTTCTACAAATAATAGTGAAGCATTATCATTAGCAGGAACAATTGCAGTAATTAATGAAATGAAAGAAAGAGATACAATTTCTAAATGTTGGGAAATCGGTGAACAAATCTTTAATGGATGGAACAAAATAACAAAAGAAAACAATTTGAATTCAACAATTTCAGGATATCCAGTAAGAATGAATATGCAATGTTTTGATTCAAAAAATAATTCATCACCAGGATTAAAAGCATTAATTTTACAGGAGATGGTAAAAAATGGAATATTTATTTCTCCAAGTTGGCTTGCCATATCATATTCACATACAAATGAAGATATTCAAAAAACCTTAGATATTCTTGATGTAGTGTGTAAAAAAATTCAAAATCAGGTAAAAAATGAAAATTTCAATGAACTTTTAGAAGGAAAAATGCCTACTACTGTGTGGACAATGAAAATACCACCAACAAAAAAATCATATTAGATAATATTTAAAATTCTACAAATCAATTTGTATTATTTTCCACAGCATCATAATTGGTCCACTGACTTGAATTCGTTTTCCATCATCCAATTTCAGAGTATAGGTTCCCATATCATCTATGGGTGGTTTTGGAAGATCTATATCAATATCAAAATTAAATGATTTGACTGATTTTGCACCTAAATCATATACAAATTTTTCAAATCTAGGATAGCTGTATACATTATAAAATTGATTAAATCCTTTTTTAGATTTTTCTTTGTTATATTCTCTAACTTTAATTTCAAAATCAATATCACCATCATAAAATAATGAGCTTAAGAAAATATGTTTTTTTGTAACAGCAAATAATGATGTGATACATTCATCATAATATGGAAGCCACGAGATGGTTTTCCAATTAATAGTGATATCAAAAAATTTAGAATATTTTTTTGGTAGATCATAAATATCGTCAACTTCAAAAAAAACATTATTTTTATCTATACATAATTTTTTTGCTTCATCTATAAGAAATTGAGTTTGATCTATTCCAAAAAAAGTTGAACTAGGGCTTGATGAACTAAAAAAGTAATCCAAATGACCTATACCACAACAAGCATCTAAAATTTGAAAACTTTGATCCTTGATAATAGGATTCAATAATTCCTCCAGTTTAAGATCAATTTTCTGTCTTGTATCAACATATTTTTTCATGGAGTTTATGTAAAAATCTTTATCATTTTCATTTGGAAAATATTTGTAATTATGACTCATAATTAAAATAATAAATGAGTGGTAATAAAGATTAGAAATTTAATTAAAACTGGATCACCTTGTTTGGATTTATCCTTATCATACAAAGGTAACATGATTTTTGGATTTTTTTTTGTATACGCCAAAAATCTGGATCCAAGTCCATCCATAGTAATAACAGTAGTTTTCACGAATAATATTTTAGATTCAGATGTAAAATTCTATTATGTAGACAATTTTTATCTTATATTTTTTAATTATAGTCAATTCAAGTGAAAATGTTGTTTAAAGGTATTTTAGAATATAAAATATAAGGAAAGAAATGGAGGAAAGCAGAACTAAAAAAATGAAATTATTAGTTACTGGTGGATGTGGGTTTATTGGAAGTAATTTTATTCATCGTTGTTTTGATTTAAAAAATGATTTTGAAATAATTAATCTTGATGCAATGTACACAGGATCAAACAATCTAAATTTTCAAAAATCAAGTAAAAAAGAATACAAATTTGTTAAAGGAGACATATGTAATGAAAATCTAATTAAAAAATTAATCAAAGATGTAGATATTATAATAAATTTTGCAGCAGAATCTCATGTAGATAGAAGTATTGTGGATTCTAAAAAATTTATCCATTCAAATGTTTTAGGGGTACATTCTATTCTAGAAGCATTAAGAAAAAGTGATGATAAAAAATTTTTACAAATTTCAACAGATGAAGTTTATGGAGAATGTCTAAAAGGAAGTTTTAAAGAAAGTAAACAACTAAACCCATCAAACCCATATGCGTCAACAAAAGCTGCAGCAGAAATGTTGATAAATTCATACAAAAGGACTTATGGTTTAGACATAGTAATTACAAGATGTGCAAATAATTTTGGACCTAGACAATACCCAGAAAAACTGATTCCAAGAACCATTTTATCTGCATTAAAAAATGAATCTATTCC
>Ga0233434_1002104_pt1 | contig 18051 bp, 20 predicted proteins | sample SI_122_August201_4_FD_182738 | JGI IMG/M metagenome (GOLD analysis project Ga0233434, IMG submission 182738) | Seawater microbial communities from Saanich Inlet, British Columbia, Canada - SI_122_August2016_120_MG | ecosystem: Environmental > Aquatic > Marine > Inlet | place: Canada: British... | reverse complement strand
TTAACTTCTTTTTCTAGCTTGTGAAGAAGTAAAGCAGCGTAAACATATTCCATTGTATCGAGATTTTCTTAGGGCATAATATAAAACTATGGAGAAATTATGCCTAGGATTTGAAAATTTAGTTTAAAATTTTGAGACTTCTACAAATTGAATATAGAGTTCGTTTCAAATGTGGATCAGTCAAAGTCTCCATTCTATTTTTTAAGATATGTTTTGCTTCATCACGATCAGTCCCTACAGGTAATGACAAGACATTGTTGATAAATTCAGGTAAAGATTCACGAATCCAACCATCTAACATTCCAAAAACCTTAGGTGGAATAAGATCACACTTGTCAGAATCAAGATTCAGTATACCAGAATAATTTTCATGTTCCACACGATACACTAGAGCCAAAACAACATTATCAGGAGTAGGATGCTCAAGGATTTCACGTGAACGCTCTCCAGTCTTTCCTTGCTCTAACTTGTTTTTCAAACCAACTGGATTTACAATTACACCAGTGATACCTACTTTTTTACCATCAATTCCAGTTACGGCTCCAAAAATAAAGTCGTTAAAATCACCGTTCTTTTTTACAGAGAAAATGTAAGATCCTTCTTTTAATTCTGGTTTCTTGCCAAACATGAATAGACTCAGATGAACAGTGTATTTAATGTATTATTTTAGAATCAAAACAAGAGTTAAGGTTTTAGAAAGACTTTGAGAGTATCTGGCTTTTTTGCATGCTCTATTGCTTTAGAGAATTCTTTTAATGGAAAAGTAGAGTCAATCATAGAATCAACTATAATCATCTTAGTTGCTAAAGCATCAATTGCAGGCTTGAACAGACCACATCTAGAACCAACTAGAGTGATTTCATTGATTATAGTTGGAGTCAAATCAAGATTTTCTCTTGATGCAATTGTAGATTTTAGTATAACAGTTCCACGTGGTTTTACCAATTTCATAGTGTCTGTAAATCCAGAATTACTCCCAGTTGCTTCTACTACTAAATCATAGAGTTGTTCATTAGATGAATTAATTCCAATCTTTGTTGCAATACCAAATGGTTCTAACAGTGAAAGTTTGTTTTGATGTCGTCCAAAACAAATAACATTAGCACAGGATAATTTTAAAACTTGGCAAATCATTTGTGCCAATCTTCCATCACCTACAACTGCAACTTGCCAATCAGGATTCAATGAGATTTGTTCTTTTATTTCAAATGCAGCAGCTAGTGGTTCTACAAATACTGCTTGTGAATCACTAATAGAATCAGGAATCACATGTAGATTTTGTTCAGGTAATGAAAGAAATTCTGCAAATGCACCATCTCTTTTTAAAATTCCAAGGACTGTTCTGTTTGGACAGTGTCTACTCAGTCCTTTTTTACAATAATCACAATTGTTGCATCCAGCATTTATCTCACCCACAACTCTTTTTCCAATGAGAATAGAATTTTGAGATTTTTCCACTACTCCAACAAACTCATGACCCAATACACCATGATATGCCATATATCCATCCAAAATTTCCAAATCAGTTCCACAAATTCCAGCTAAACTTACTCTAACCAAAGACTCGCCAGGTTTTGGGTCTGGATAATTCTCATCAAATTTCATTTCTGCTCCATCAAAACAAGTGGCTTTCATGAAATTTGTAATAATTAATGGCATTTTAAAATATAGAAATTAAATATTGAAAAATTAATTCTAAAAATCATGAAATCAACTAACAACGCTAATTCTTAATATCAGGAAAAATGCACGTTCATCGTTGGATAAAAGTCAGATTCTAAAAGAATTCTCAGCAGATCCAGAAAAATACTATAACGTTAAACTATTCCAAGAACAGGGTTTTATCAGAAAAGCGTGTTCAAAATGTGGCAGATTCTTTTGGACACTAAATGCAGATAGAGACTTGTGTCCTGATGATGGAACTGACACGTATTCATTCATTGGGGAACCACCAACAACTAAGAGATTTGATTATACACAAGCTTGGAAACAAGTTGAAGAATTTTTTGTAAAAAATAATCACACATCAGTTAGTAGGTACCCTGTTGTGTGCAGATGGCGTGATGACTTGTTTTTTACAATTGCATCAGTTGTAGACTTTCAAAGAATAATGGGAAGTAAAGTAGTCTTTGAGTTTCCTGCAAACCCACTTGTAGTTCCACAGACATGTTTGAGATTCAAAGATTTAGAAAATGTTGGGGTAACAGGTAGACACTTTTCGAGTTTCTGTATGATAGGACAACACAGTGTTCCTGATTTGGGAGGATACTGGAAAGATGAATGTGTTGATTTGGATTTTAGATTGTTAACTGATCAATTTGGAATTAAAAAAGAAGAAGTTGTGTTTGTTGAAGATGTGTGGGCAGGTGGAGGTTCATTTGGTCCATCACTGGAATACTTTGTTCGAGGATTAGAATTAGGTAATGCAGTATTTACTGAATTCCAAGGAGAATTAGGTCAGCACAGTACACTAGACCAGCGAGTAATTGACATGGGTGCAGGGTTGGAGAGATTTGCATGGATTACAAATGGAACACCAACAGCTTATGATTGCTGCTTTGGTCCAATTAATGAGAAATTATTTAACACAATTGGTATTGATTCAGATTCTGAAATTCTAAAAAAATACTTTACAGAAATTGCAAAAGAGATTGATCACTATGATGATCTAAATGATGTTAGACGTCTTGCAATAAAAAATGCAGGAATTAATGATGATCAGTTAAACAAAATGATAACACCTCTTGAAGGAATTTATCTAATTGCAGATCATCTTAGAACTTTGATATTTGCAATTACAGACGGTGCTCTACCAAGTAATGTTGGTGGAGGATATAACTTGAGAATGATGTTAAGAAGAATTAATGGAACCATAAACAGATTAAATCTAAAACTAGACATTGATGATTTGATAGATACTCACATTGACTATCTCAAAGATACCTACCCAGAGTTAGATGCAAAAAGAGAAGACGTCAAAACAATTCTAAAGCTAGAATCATCTCGCTATGAAGAATCAAAAATTCACATGAAGAAAAAGGCAGAAAAGATTCGAGAAAAAGGAGCACCAAGTGTTGATGAGCTCATCACACTATACGAATCAGATGGGATTACACCTGAATACCTCAAAGAAGTAGACGCAATTACAGAAATCCCATCACAATTTTACTCTAAACTATCTGATTTGCATCAATCAGAAAAGAAAAAGGCAATCACAGAACTGCCACTAGAAGAGTTACCTGAAACTGAAACTCTCTTTTACAAAGATGACCCAATGGAGTTTGAAGCCAAAGTTATCAAAGTCTTTGATGACCAAGTGGTACTAGATAGAACTTCATTTTATGCAAGAGGTGGAGGGCAAGAACCAGACCTAGGAAGTATTGCAGGATTCAAAGTGATCAATGTAGATAAACATGCAAACACTATAGTTCATCAGCTTGAAGGCGGAGTGCCAGCTGAAGGTGATACTGTAACATGCAAAGTAGATGAGACACGTCGTGCAAATATAACAAAAAACCACACCAGTACTCACATTATCAATGCATCATCTCGTAAAGTTTTGGGATCATGGATTTGGCAACACTCTGCATTCAAAGACGATGATCATGCAAGGTTGGATATCACACATCACTCTTCTCTAAGTGATAGTGAAGTAAAACAAATCGAAGATGAAGCAAATGAGATGATAAAACAAAACTATCCAGTGAATATCAACTATTACGACAGAGGAACTGCAGAACAAAAATACGGATTTAGAATTTATCAAGGAGGGGTAGTTCCAGTAAAATCTGTCAGGATTGTATCCATTGAAGATAAAGACATTGAAGCTTGTGGAGGAACACATGTTAAAAAAACTGGAGACATTGAATTAATCAAAATTACAAAGACTAAACGAATTCAAGACGGAGTAGTTCGAGTAGAGTTTGTATCAGGTCCTACAGCTTTCCAATATGTAAAACAACAAGAAGAAGAATCAAAACAAAAAGCACAAGATGATATTGCAAAACAAGCTTTAGAAAAACTGCGAGAAGAAAATAAAGATAAAGCAAGAGAGATGATTCCAATATTACTAGAAAAGATTCTAGATGGTGAATCAGGAGAGGTAGACGGAATTACTGTAAATAATAAAATCTGCTTTACTAGCAGTGATAGTTACGATGATTATTTCCATCAAAACTTTGGCAAAAAATTAACATCAAAAGATGATACTGCAGCTTATTGTGGAATATTTGAGGCAGGCCCTACAATTCGAGTTATAGTATTTTCAGGGGAAAAATCAGGCGTGAATGCAGGCGATATTGCCAGGAAAATATCAACTATTTTGGGCGGTTCTGGTGGAGGAGATGCAAAGTTTGCTCAAGGTGGAGGAAAAGACACATCTAAAAAAGAGCAGGCAATAGCCAAAGCAAAATCAATGATTTTAGGATAAATGAAAAATTATGACAATTAACTGGAATGAAATAGAAACTAAATGGCGAAACAAGTGGGTAAAATCAAAAGACTTTGAGACAAACCCAAATGAGAAACCAAAAAAATTCATCACAGTAGCTTATCCATATCCAAACTCCCCACAACACATCGGACACGGTAGAACATACACACTAGCTGATGTTCATGCAAGATTTTATCGAATGCAAGGGTATAACGTATTGTTTCCAATGGGATTCCACTACACTGGAACACCTGTACTTGGCATGGCAAGACGAATTCAAAATGGTGAAAAAGAAATTCTTGATGGATTGAGAAATGTATATCATGTTCCTGAAGATGCAATCAAAACATTTGTTGAACCAATAAAAATTGCAGACTATTTTCATGAAGAGATAAAGTCTGGAATGATTGAGATGGGTTATTCCATTGACTGGCGCAGAGAGTTTACAACTATAGTTCCAGGTTATCAGAAATTCATTGAATGGCAAATTACAACACTTAAAGAAAATGGAAAAATAATTCAAGGCAGTCATCCAGTTGGATGGTGTCCAAAGGATCAGAACCCAGTATCACAACACGATACAATGGGAGATGTTGAGCCAAAGATTGATGACAAGAATTTCCTGGTAAAGTTTTCATTTGGAGAATTTATTTTCCCAATTACTACACTAAGACCTGAAACAATTTTTGGAATTACAAACTTGTGGGTTAATCCAAATACAATTTACAAAAAATTAACAGTTGATGGTGAAAAATGGATAGTATCTGAAGAATGTGCACACAAGTTAGCATTCTTTGAAAAAGAGATAACTGTTGATGGAGATATTGCAGGCAGTGACATTATTGGCAAGAATGCTAAAACCCATGATGGACTAGACATTCCAATATTATCAGCTGACTTTGTAGAGCCTGGAATGGGTACGGGTTTAGTAATGTCAGTGCCAGGTCATGCGCCAAAGGATTACCAGGCTTTGATGGATTTGAAGGCTAAAAATCACGAACTAGCCATGAAAATTGAGCCTATATCGATAATATCCACTGAAGGATATGGAAAATTCCCAGCACAAGAGATTTGTGAGAAACTAGGAGTCTCTGACCAATCAGATGAAAAGTTAGAGGAAGCTACCAAGGAATTGTACCTCAAAGAGTTTACGGATGGAAAATTAAATGAAAAATGTTCCCAATTCAATAATGAAAAGGTACAGTTTGGCAGAGATAAGGTACGAGATTGGTTAGCTGAAAACAATCATCTAGAAAAATTCCCTGTCCTTGAGAATGCACCAGTGAAATGTCGTTGTGGTACTGAATGTGTTGTAAAAATATTGAACAATCAATGGTTTTTGAACTATGGTGATGAGGAATGGAAAGAGCAAGCAAGGGATTGTTTTGATGAGATGAACGTTCTACCAAGTAATATCAGAACAGAATTCAAAGAGGTAATTGATTGGTTGCATGAACGGGCATGTGCAAGACAACAAGGGTTGGGAACAAAACTCCCATGGGATAAGGATTGGATTGTTGAATCATTATCAGATAGTGTAATCTACATGGCATACTACACCATATCGAGATTTGTAAATGATGGAATTGTACAACCAGATAATTTAACTCGTGAATTCTTTGATTATATATTACTGGGCAAAGGAGATGTGAAACTAGCTGCAAGTTCATCCAAACTTTCAGAAGATATTATCACCATAATGAAAAAAGAGTTTCAATATTTCTATCCGGTTGATTCACGACATTCAGGTAGAGACCTGGTACAAAACCACTTGTCATTTTTTGTTTTAAACCATGTTGCAATCTTTGAGAGAAAATTATGGCCACAAGAAATTGTAGTTAACGGTTCAGTAATGATGGATGGTGCTAAAATGTCAAAGAGTATGGGAAATATCATACCACTACGTACTGCAATTAGAGAGCACGGTGCTGACCCAATTAGATTGGCAATCATATCGTCAGCTGAACTATTACAAGATGCTGATTTTAACATGGAATCAGTAATTGGAATTCAAAGCAAGCTTGAATCATTGTTAGAGGAGTGCAAAAACCTCAAAAATGAGCCTATTTCAGAGTTACAAGCAGAAGACAAATGGATTTTATCTAAAATGCAGAGCATGGTTGGCACAGTGACAGAATCAGTTGAGAAGATGAGGTTGCGTGAAGGACTACACGATATACTATTTTCATTTGAATCAGATTTGAGCTGGTATCAAAAACGTGTGCAAGCTAAAGGTAGAAAGGATATTGCAGGAATACTGTACAGGATAAACTCTGCACGTGTTGCAATGTTATCCCCATTCGCACCACATGTAGCTGAGGAAATGTGGGAGAGTCTTGGAAATGATAATGCAGTATCAAAATCAGCTTGGCCTGTATATTCTAAAGATGATGTAGATGCTACATCAATACAGTCTGAGAATCTACTAAAGGGCACCATTGATGATATTGCAAATATTCTCAAAGTTACAAAGATTGTTCCAAAGAAGATTGTTCTTTATGTAAATTCAGATGAGATGAAAACCAAAGTGTATCGTAAAGTGTTAAGGATAATGGTAGGTGGACAAAACAACATGGGAGTGGTTATGAAGGAACTCATTGCAGACCCTGAAACTACTGATGCTAAAAAAATGCCCGACTACATTCAAAAGGTGATAAAAGATTTGCATTCTGAATCTGAGGAGATTAAACAGATGAAGCTTGAAGCTGATTCATTTAATGAAAAAGAATTCCTCTCTTCAGAATTATCCAGTATCGGTAAGAAAGAATTTGGTGTAGAGATTACAGTGTATTCAGAATCAGATGCTGACATTTATGATCCAAAAGGTAAAGCTCGACATGCAAGACCATTCAAGCCTGCAATACTAATTGAATAATCTCCAAGGTATTACATGAATATAATAAAAAGTGCAGAGTTACTTGCCAAAAAGAAACATTCCGGACAATTAAGAAAAGATGGTGTTACAACATATTCAAAACATCTTGAAGACGTAGTAGGTAGGCTCAAAAGTCTAGGGATAGTTGATGAGGCAATACTTTGTGCAGGTTGGCTACATGACACCATAGAGGATACTGAAACTAGTTTTGAGGACTTGTTTCGTCAATTTGAAAGTGAGATTGCAGAATAATCATATTCAAAGTGTAATCGATGAACTTCATCTTGTCGTTTTATTCTATCATGTTTGGAATAGGGTCCACTTTTTTTCTTTGACTTTGTTTTAGATAGTTTGCCTGATTCAATAAACTCTGAACTTACATCAAGGGATTTTGAGACTTGTGCCATGATTCTATTACGTGAACATTTCTCTTCAATGAGATCATACATCAAATATTGACTCCAGCTCAACACTAAATCAATCCTGTAAAATCAAAAAAAGTGGCATAGTTTGGCATAGTTAGGATTCACAACCAATCCCATCATTGTCTCTATCAAATTCATGAGGATCACTTCTCGTTACTCTAAAGTTTAGAATATAACTATCTGAAAATTAAACGCCCCAAGACCGAGTGTTTGTTCTTCTGAATTCACCTTTATCTCGTTTGGAATGTTTTGCTTTGTAATTTAGCACAACAATACCACTGATAAAACCAATACCGCTAATTACTAAAAGTGGCACAAGTGTCTCATCTAGTAAACTATCTAAAATTACAATAATAATTCCAATAATGACTGAAACAATTATCAAAGCTAACCCCGTACGCCGATTACTCAATACAATAGTAAATTTTCTAGGAACTTAAGCGTATTGAAATGTAAGTTTGAAATCTAGGTATCTGAGTATTCCAAATGATCACATTTTGGACAATAGTATTCAGATGGCATGTTTTTTTGTTCATTGCCACGTCTCTTTTCAGGCAGATATTTAATTTCCATTGCTACATTACATTTTTTACAATTCATGTAATCATGTTACGTTAAACTAGGAAAAAAGAGTTACTGGCATTTCTTTGGCTTTTTCTTCTTTTTGTTTTTCTCAAAATATTTTTTTATTTACTACCAACACCACAATTAGGACAACCTGATAGTTTTTTGTTATATTTACTGCTACAAATTCCACAAATCATAGTATCATCAACATGATTTTTCTTAATGTAGGGAATGACTAGTTTGATAATTATCGCCAAAACAATTGGGATAGCTATTAGATACCAGACCATAAGTAATTGAAACTAGATGATATGGAGTTCATAAAGGATTCTAGATTGGAATCTATAGAGTATCAAAGACCTAAGAAGATACGTATTTCTTTGGTCTTTTTTTCTTTTTGTTTTCTTGCTGGGCACTTTTGTATTTTTGAACTCGCTGGTTTTGTTCTGCTGCCTTTTGTCCCTTTTGTTTTCTATTGTCTTTTTTCTTTTCTTTTGCCATGATACATCACTTTACAGTCCTTCTTCATTTACATCAGGTGCTGGAGTTACACTATCAAAAGACATGTCCTTTTTTTGACAGGATTCACATTTTTCCCATATACCAAATTGATTTCGATACTTTCCTTTCCCATCACATCTAAAACAGTTCAATGTCACATACTCTAGGGAAAATTAAGCATTAAAGTTTCCCTGAGTATAATTTTAAGAGGATTCTAGTCACTGTACACTCTGAACTCTACCAATCAAGCCACTATTCAATTCAACTTTGATCCCATGAGGATGAAAATTACTAGAGGTAAGGATTCTCTTTACAGTCCCCTCAGTGAGTTTTCCTGAACGCTGGTCTTGCTTTTGTACAATTTGGACGATAATTCCTGGAGTAATTTTATCTCGTGTGATATTCATCAAATCTAATTAATTTGGAGATTATTTCTATTCTACTTTATGAAAAAATTTTGAATGATGAGATATAGTTGTAAAATAATCTAAATTTCTAATTCAACCATTTATACAATAATCATCATCAAGGTATGATTCATGTCTGTAAAACGGGATTACTATGAAGTTTTAGGAGTTTCTAAATCAACTTCAGTTGATGAATTAAAAAAACAATATAGAAAATTGGCATTAAAATTTCATCCCGATAGAAATCAACATTCAGATACACAAGAACATTTTAAAGAAATTTCTGAAGCATACGCCGTACTATCTGATACCAAAAAAAGACAATTCTATGATCAGTATGGTCATGCTGGTGTTAATGAAAGATATTCTAGAGCAGATATTTTTCAAGGGGCACAAGGAGGCGGATTTGATTCTAATGATGCATGGGGATGGCGTAACAAAGGCGGTGCATTGTATTTTCTTGGTAAATACGATGAAGCAATCAAATGCTACAACCAATCAATCAAAATTGATCCCAGTAATCCAGTTGTATGGAATAACAAAGGTCTTGCAGAATATTTTCTTGGTAAATACGATGAATCCATAACATCGTATGACCATGCAATTAGCATTGATCCTAGTGATGCTGATGCATGGAATAGTAAAGGTAATTCATTGCACTCACTTGGCAGATACGATGAAGCTGTAACATCGTATGACCATGCAATTAGCATTGATCCTAGTGATGCTGATGCATGGAATAGTAAAGGTAATTCACTAAATTCCATGGGTAAGAGTAATGATGCAAAGAAATGTTATGATAAGTCTAAAGAATTAGGATATAGTGAATAAGGACATCAGAGATACTTTACAATCAATTCCCATTACAATAATTAATTGAGCATATACAAGAATATTTGAGAATTTTAAAATTTAATGAATTGTTTCATACGCTTCTTTTAGTAGAGATTTTACATCATCCAAATTCTGCTCCAAATTAATCTCAATGATATTTGCAGGCTCTTTTCTGTCTTTTTGGATTTTAATTACAACTGTATCTTTTTCAGGTGCAACATCTGCAAACCACCGAAACGTCATTGTTTTTCCAAAGACAATTCTGTGCATTCGGATATCTTCAACTATATTTTCTCCTAAAGAAAAGCAATAGTTACGAATGCTACCATACAGAGGTAATACAGGAGCAGGAATCTGTTTTTTAAAATCATCATATGTTCTTCCAGTACCAAATGAAGCTAGTTTCATGATATGAGAAATTTGAGATAGGATTTGTACCTTTTGTGTTTTGGAATTAATACATACAGTAACTACAATGATGCATTCAACTTTGCATTATACCTATTTGCAAAGTATCTCACAGCATAAAGGGAGATTACAGCATTGATGAAAAATGATAGCGCATATACAAAATGTAATGGAATAAAAATAGTGTCAGATACAAGACCTATTCCAAATCCTGCCAAGAAATTAATCCCTACTAAAACCCAAAATTTTTGAATTCTCCAGCCAGCATAAATTGAGAGGATGGGAATTAATATGTAAATCATCATTCGTCTAACGTTTACTTTTTCTGGAGTAGGATCTAAAACCATTATCAATTATTTACAGAGAAGTAAACTTAAGCATATGTAAATTTAGAATCTAAGATTTTCGTAATCTAATTAACATAACCCCTGCTGGAATACCTACTGCCATTATGATCAAACCAATAGTAAGTGCTTCTTGAGGATTCATGGGAATAACTCGTTGAATATTACCATTCCAAAAAATAATGATGAAAAAATAACCAATCCTATTAGCATCTTGACCATTACAGGTTTCATAATTAATTTACTTTTACCCAACAGTTTTTGGCATCACACTGACTGCATTTTGCTTTTTCATTCCATTTCTCAAAAGTTTTGTTTGAGGGAATTTTTACCACAGTGATACGTTGACACCCAGTACATTGAACTTTGACTGAAGTATTTCCAGTATTCTCATCTACAAACCAGTCTTTGAAACCCAATTATTCACATCCAATTCCATCTTTATCTCCATCAAATTTATGTGGATCTGGTTGTAAAACAGTAAATTTTTTCTGAGATATATCACTGCAATCCAAGTCAGGCGGTGAAGATGTAATACAAAAATCAGGATAGGATTCATCACAATCATTTGTAGTTTCTACAACAACATCTTTTGCACATCCATGCTTTTGTGCCCATTTTAGTTCTGCAAATTCAGATGAATCACAAAATCTATCATCCAAATATCCCAAAGTGGAATCAAGTAATTCTGAACTGAGATTAACACCATTACAGTGAACCAAACCAACTATTCTCCCATAGCTGCCAATTACGTATCCATCATCTTCATCAACAGTTACTGTAGAGCCAACAGGACAAATTGTTTCAATGAAATTCTTTGAATCAACACCTCCATACCCTTTGAGTTCAGGTGCTGATGCTAGTGAGAATCTAATTGATTCACCATTAACTTTGAGAGTGTCACCATCAATTACTTTAGTTACTATTCCTGTAAAGCATTTTGCAGTTCCTAAACAATTGAGTTTTTCAACAACTATAGTTTCTTCTACAACTGGTGTAACATCAACTTCTGAAACTATTGGTGCAGCATCAACTTCTATAATTTCTTCTGCAACAGGCATTACATTATCAATACGTTCAGATTCTCCACCTAATTGACTAGATATAATTCCCAAAATTACAACAGCTACAACAATACCAATAATTATCTTAGGTTTCATTATGATGTAATCAAAATTTTGTAAGCTTGCATTCTTTGCCTTCTGCACGACATTCAGCGCAGTATAACAAAGGAATTCTAGCTTCACCGATATTTTTGAAATTCAAATGTGAATCCATAATATGACCACATTCAGCGTTTTGACATTTTGTATCTTTATTATCATAAAGTGTTTGAATTGAAGATTCTCCCATAACTTTTTGATTTTTTTGATAGATAAATTACTATCGAATGTTATATGATGTAATCACCATCTAGTAATGAAATTCTTAAATCAAAATTCAACATATAGAATTTGTGGCAACAATTGATGATCTCAGAGACGATATTCTAAAGGCAACTAGTCAACAGTTAGAACTAATGGAGCTGAGAAAAAAATTCCTGGGTTCAAAAGATAATGATGACCAGATGAATGCATTCAAGCTGACAACTCAAATCATGAAGTACGAAGATTTTATCAAAAACACAGAATCACAAATCAGAGTAATGAAGTAGAATCATACCCAGGATATCACCTGAGAAAATAGAATCTACGTTTAATATCCATGAATCAAGGAATTCATCATGAAAAGTATTCTAGTACTAGCTGTACTAATTACACTATCTGGAGTAGGCACAGCATACGCTCAAACTTCAGGAGGAGTAGATGTAGATGGTACTTGGTATTTGGGGGAGAATCTCAAGAAAGGAGACTATTTTGAATATACTTTGTGTGAGATTGATTTGAATGGATGCTCACCAGTTGAATTAAAAATTTGGATTAAAGGTGATACAATAAATGTCAGTGAGGTACTGTGGGATGCACAAATTGTAATAATTGATGGAGAAAAAATAATCAAAGGTTCATGGGGATTGGGAAAAACTGTTCCAACTCCAATTCTATTTGATGATGATTTATCAGACTATGCAGTTGCATTCAAGTCATCAATTGCATGGCTTTCAGCTTATGCTACATCAAATGAGAAAGATAGAATTCATGGACCACAAGAGTTCAAGAGTTCATCATGGGGTGCATTGGGTCCAGTTGGTGGAGGATTAGAATCATATCTAATTCCAAGTAGAGTAGAATCAATTGTGTTACCTGATAGGGAAACGGATAGTGTGGTAATTGGATGGTACAATGATAATGACAATGAGATATGGTTAGTAGATGATTTTCCATTTCCAGTTAAAGCATTAGCATATGCTGGAATTAATTCAGATACACCACCAGTAATGTTTGAGTTTGATTTGACACAGTACAAAGAAGAAATAACTAAAGATCCATTTGCAGAGATTACTGAAACGATTCAACAATCAGATTTGTTAAATTGTAGTAAGGAATTTTTAGATTACACCAGTGATAGAGCATCTACAAATACATATTCAATGACGATTCAATACAATTTTTCTCCAGGTTTCCCAATTGAAGGATGTGAAATTGATTGGAAGATTAATTTTTACAACAAATACAATGACATGGAAATTCTAGACCAAGTAAATTATGACATCTGGGTAGTAGATGAGAATGACAGTATTTTATCATCTTATGCAGAGTCAATAGGCAAAGAAAAACTGTACAGTGATTTTGGCCAAGTAGATCATAGACTGCCAGTAGAATATTCAGGATTGGTAAGATATGCGATATTTGTGCACGGATTGGGCCCTGAAGATAATGTTAATGGAGAAAAAAGTGGGTATTCAATAATTGAGATTGAGGTAGAAGAGAATCCGTTACTAGAGAAGACCAATGCAGATACTACAGAAACTATACCATCAATAATTCCTGCATGGATTAAAAACAATGCAGGATGGTGGGCAGATGGTTCGATAAATGATGATGCGTTTATTCAAGGAATAGGATTTTTAATCAAAGAGGGAACAATATCAGTTGAATCAACATCTCAAGGTGATACAGATGCAAAAGAAATTCCTGCATGGATTAAAAACAATGCAGGGTGGTGGGCAGATGGTGCAATTGATGATGAATCATTTCTACAAGGAATAGAGTTTCTAGTTAAAGAAGGAATTATTCCAGTATAAACAAACAGTGTCAAATCAAAAACAATCAGTTATGTATGAAAGAAAAAAGTACAACTTGTGCAAAGCAGTAATGAGATATCTCCATTAGAATGGTTGACACTTAATCGATTTTTACTTGAAATAAAAAAAGTCAAATTCCCATGTGTGTCAGTTTATTATCCATATGGAAAGGGTACTCAAACAATATCATTACTACAAGAAACAAAAAGAAGCGAGTCATTTGAAAAAATTGAATTAAAAATTCAAACCAGAATCAAAGAATTAAAGAAAAATCCACCAACTGCAGGAAAGTTTGCAAAGACTCTGTGTATTTTTGGATGGATTAGTAATGGTAAGGTAACTATCAAAGAGGTTGGAACATCAAAGAAATTACCATACATCTACATGGCAAGCAAAAAGCCATACACAAAGCCATTTGAAGATGTTCTCAAAACAAATTATGACGTATTACTAATTACACTAGACCAAAAGACTGCAAGAATTCAAAAGTTTCATGGGAACCAAATAGTTCAAGAATCAAAGTTAAGAATTGACTTGCAGGGAAGGCACAAAAAAGGTGGACAAAGCCAAGGTAGATTCCTCAGAGCAAGACAGACCAAAATTCATGTTTTCTTTAAAAAAGTTGCAAACAAGGTCAGAGAGATGAATGGTAATTCAGAATTAATTTTACTAGGAGGATCAGGTGTTGCAAAGACAGAATTCTTTGATGAACTAAATTCAGAGTTGAGGGAAAAATGCAGATTTGTAGAGGATTTGTCATTTTCTACACCAATTAACGATGTGTATTCTAAAATGATTAGCAGACTATACGAATATAGAAAAAGACACGTTGCAGAAATTATTGCAAAATATGAAAAATTATTCAAAGAAGGGTTAACTGCAAAAAGAAATGATGTTATTTACAAAGCACTAGAAATTGGAGCAGTAGATACTCTAATTGTTTCAGTAAACTATCACACCAATGTACAGTTTAAAAAAATACTAAAGATGCTAGAGATTGCAAAAAATACGTCATGTAAGATTGAATTTGCAGTGAGTCCAAAAATTATTAAAAAATTAGAAATTAATAATGCAGTACTAGCCATATTGAGATATAAAATAAAATAAGTAGAAAGGCGATTTTGAGATTAAGACCAAACTTGTGAAAGTTTGATGACATCTCTTCGCTTAAGATCAAAAAACGAAAACGCTTTTCTGATGACAGCGATGTCTTAAGGTCTGAAACGATTGTTTTCAGACGACAGACGTCCTTTCTAACTACTATAGGTGAATTTGATATTTAACTAACACTATCATTTCCTACTATTGGAACTTTCAGTAAAACCAGATAGTGTTTTTATTAGGAAGAAAAAATTTGGAGAATATCTTGAAGATTGCAGTAATGGGTATGGGGGTAGCAGGATCATATCTGATGGCCAGACTAAAAGATTCAAAACATGATGTTACAGGATATGAGAGAAGCACAGAGGACAGACATGACTCTATTTGTGCATGGGGAACAATCAAACCAATACTAAGAGAATTTTGCAAAAAGACTGATAGAAATTTTGATGATTTTCTAATTCATGATGGAAAAAAGATGCATGTGAAAATGAATGATGATATCAAATTTGATATTGGATTACACGGAATGTGCACATACAACAAACTAGCACTAATCAAAGATTTCATTAAAGACTCCAAAGTAATTTACGGAGAAGCACCAAAGTTAGAAGAATTAGAAAAAGAATATGATTTGATAGTTGATTGTACTGGGTTTGGTAGAGCATATCTGCCAAAGATGGAAGAGGATTTCTTTTTACCAACTTATGAATACAAAGTTGAATATGAAAACGGAGTTCCATATGATGACTTTTACATCGAACCATTTCCAGGAATGTCTGGATACTTTTGGTATTTCCCACTAGGGGAGAAATGGGCACATATTGGTGCAGGAGATTACAACAAACAACACATCAAAGCAACTGATGCATTTCTAAAAAAACACGGCGGTAAAGTTCTTCAAACTAAAGGAAGGCCAATCAGATTAGCAACTCCAAACAAGTGTAAACCATTTTACAAAGACAAAGTTGTAGGAGTTGGAGAATCAATTGGCACAGTTTATGCATTGTTAGGTGAAGGAATCATTCCATCAATGCAGTGTGTTGATATTTTTATGGATAACATTGGCGACATGCAAGCATATGAGAAAGCAGTGGATAAACATTACAAGATATACAGTAAGGTCTTTAATTTTGTTCGAGCAAAAATTCACAAGGACTTTAGTTTCATCAAAGCGCTACCAGACTTTATCTCAATATTTCTATACATGAAAAGAAATGAAGATAGGTTTGGAATGGACATTAGAATTTCTGATTTGATGAAAGTAGCTAAAGCCTAAAACTAGGAGATAGTCATTAATCCTTCCTTAATCAAGAATTGTAATCCTTGGATAAAGGAATCATCATCAACTGAGCCTTCTGCCCACCATCCAGCAGTAGTCTTAATCCATGTTGGAACTTCATTACTACTGCCTGTAGAACCTTGTTGAGTTGTAGGAATTTCCATTAATCCTTCTTTGATGAGAAATTGTAATCCTTGGATAAAGGAATCATCATCAACTGAGCCTTCTGCCCACCATCCAGCACTATTTTTTACCCATTCAGGTATTGCACCAGATATATCAGTACTAGAAGTTACTTCAAATGAAATTATTGCAACAGTTGCTTTAGTAGAACCATACTGTGCTTTTACAATATGTTTTCCATCAGAGAATTTCTCACCCAACTCTACAGTATGAGTAAAAGTATAATCAGGATTTACAATGGTTTTTTGTGTAACAACTAGATTAGATGAAGAATCAAAAACAGAAATTCTCAAAGAACGTTTCTCATCATATTTACCCACAGTTCCAGAAAATACTACAGAATCTCCAAGGGAATATGTTTGATTATCAGAAGTAATCTCAACTGTAAAATTATTAGCACTGCTTTGTTCAGGTGCGCCACCATAAGCAAATGCTTCCCCAAAGGATGATACCACAAACAATGACATTATACCAACTAGTAGGATTTTATTTAATTTCATAAGCAACACAGTACATTTCTTTCTTCATTTAAACGGTGAGTGTGTAAATTGTATCATTACAACATTTAGGAGAAACTAACAGAACCGAATCCTTCTCTGTTTGTTCTATTTGATGCCATGTTGTAATCATAAATTGTTTTAGAGTATGCTTGGAGTTCTTCTTTCATTTTATCTAAATTATCAGCCAGATAAAACCCAGGACAATCCCCTGTGAATTGATATGTTGCATGCACACGTGCCAATCCTTTTTCATTTTCAAGCCAAGATGCAAATGGATACAAGTAACATACACCAGGTCTGTCAGGATGCATGCTGCATCCTCCCTTATCATCAAGGAATCTACAAGAGATATGAGTTCCATCATCAGCTTCTGTCTCATCAGTTTTTCTTTTTAGATTAACAGTAGTCATTGTAGTCATTTGTCCAGATGGGCCTGGCTCAGTATACGTAGCAGTAAGTGTTTCATTTTTTATAAAATCAGATGTGTTTTGATATTTTAGTCCTTTACCAATGGTGATTAAATCATCAGATGTTAGTGGTAGTCTACCTTGTCTGTCACAACAATTATGACAATCAGGCCAAAAGCATGTCCATAAAATGTATTTTTTCTCAGTAATAAGATAGGGCACATGAAATACCACATTTTTTACCTTAACTGCATAATCAGAGACTTGAGTAATTTTTCCCAACATGAAATCACGAATGATTGGATCCACATCCCAATCTTTTTGCAACAAAGTAAGGGATTCTTCAATTTCTTTTTGAGACAACTATCAAGTTATAACATCTGAAACTGTTATTATTAATGTTGAGTGAAAAAGGCAAATACGCATCAGCAACAGAGCACAGGAGATTTGTGTGGTCAGAAATTATTTGGCCACTAGTTTTAGAACTAAACGAGGTCGTGTTTACATTAAAACAATTTCAAAATAAAAGACAAAGAGTCTGTGAAGAAAAAAATGTTTCAATAAATATTCCATCCAGAGGATTAGCATCATTACTTCAAAAAGG
>Ga0233434_1002096_pt1 | contig 18094 bp, 21 predicted proteins | sample SI_122_August201_4_FD_182738 | JGI IMG/M metagenome (GOLD analysis project Ga0233434, IMG submission 182738) | Seawater microbial communities from Saanich Inlet, British Columbia, Canada - SI_122_August2016_120_MG | ecosystem: Environmental > Aquatic > Marine > Inlet | place: Canada: British... | reverse complement strand
ACATGATGATCAAAAACTGTTTGAATTTTTACTATTGGAAGGGGCACAAGCTGGTCTTTCCTGGGTCACTATTCTCAAGCGTCGGGATGGGTACAGACAGGCATTTTCTGATTTTAATGCCCTCAAAGTCTCAAAATATACTCAAAAACACGTACAAAAGCTGCTTAAAGATGAATCAATAATTAGAAACAAACTCAAAATTAATTCTGCAATTAATAACGCAAAATACTTTCTTAAAATTCAGAAAGAATTTGGCTCATTTGATAGTTATTTGTGGGGATTTGTAAATTACAAACCAATCAAAAATAAATTCAAAAAACTATCTGATCTTCCTGCAACAACAGAACTCTCAGAAAAACTAAGTCAAGATCTCAAAAAACGAGGATTTAATTTTATTGGGCCTACAATTTGCTATGCATTAATGCAGGCAGTTGGTATGGTCAACGATCACACGTCTGATTGCTTTATGTATCAAAGATAATTTTTAAACTAGGATAATTATCTCAAACCATGTCTGAAGGAAAATTTGCAACTTCTGTTTCATGCATAGATGGAAGAATACAATTTCCATTGGCAAAATGGATTAAAGAAAATCATTCAGTTGATTATGTTGATGCAATTACAGAACCAGGAGTTGATAAAAAAATAACTGCAAACTCTGATCTTGAATCAATCAAAACCAAAGTTGGAATATCTATTAATGCACACAAATCTGAATTGATTGTAATATCTGGTCACCATGATTGTGCTGGAAACCCTGTATCTGATGAAGAACATATTACTCAAATCAAAAAAGGAGTTGAGATAATCTCTTCATGGAATCTAAATGTCAAAGTCATTGGTGTTTGGGTTGATGGTTCTTGGAACATAAATTCTGTTTAATACAATGAGTTCGAAATTATCTAGTTTTTCTAAAACTGCTGGACCTGGAATCCTGTTTGCTTGTACTGCAATAGGCGTGTCCCATTTGGTACAATCAACTAGAGCGGGAGCTGACTATGGATTACTGATTCTAGGGTTTGTGGTTTTGATCACATTACTGAAATACCCTTTCTTTGAGTTTGGTTCAAGATATGCCAATTCTACACAAACTAGTATCATTGATGGATACAAGAAACTGGGTAAACCTGCTTTGTGGTTGTATTTTTTGCTAACTATAGCTTCTATGTTTTTTGTTACAGGAGCTGTGGGATTTGTCACTGCAGGATTTTTTGAGAATCTTTTTGGAATTGATTTTCTTGGAGAGTGGACAATAATCATCTTGTTTGCAGTCTGTGTTGGGATATTAGCAATTGGAAAATACAATGTACTTGATAGTCTGATTAAGATAATTGCAATTGTTTTGCTTGTATCTACTGTTGCGGCATTTTTGTTAACTCTGTATAATGGACCAATAGAACCTGTATCTGGATTTGAGCCAAAAGATCTTTGGGAAATTTCTGGAATCTTTTTCTTACTTGCATTGATGGGATGGATGCCAACTGCAGTTGATCTTTCTAGCTGGAATAGCTTGTGGACGTTGGAGCGAATGAAGCAGACAAACTACAAACCAAAGTTAAAGGAAACTTTGTTTGAATTCCGACTAGCTTATCTTGTTACAGGCATTCTTGCAATAATGTTTGTTATACTTGGAACCTTCATTTTTTATGGTTCTGGTGAGGAATTACCAAACAACAACTCTCTTTTTGCACATGAGATTGTTACATTGTACACTAACACTATTGGAGATTGGAGTTATATCATAATTGCAGCATCTGCATTCACTGTAATGTTTGGAACAATTATTGCAGTCTTTGATGGCTATTCTAGGTCATTGCAAAGAACAGTAGAGTTAATTTTTACTAAAAAAGAGGAAAAAATACGCACAAAATTTAGAACATTTTACATCATCTTCTTACTTGTACTGTCTACTGGTTCACTTGTAGTGATATTCAAATTTGAGAATAATTTCAAGGAACTAGTTGACTTTGCAACTGTTTTGTCATTTGTTATAGCCCCTGTGATTGCAATTTTTAATTTTAGACTAGTTACTGGTAAATTTCTTGATAAAGAACATCAACCATCTACTTTGCTGAGGATTTTGAGTTTTGCAGGAATAATCTTCCTAACTGGATTTGCAATATTCTTCTTAATAACCAAGTTTTACTCATAATCCTTTAAATTTAAAAAGAAATGACATGAATTGAAAATCATGAAAATCTCCCCTAAGATGAAAAAGGCACTAAATGATCAAGTTGCATTAGAAGCATCTGCATCAAATAGTTATCTTGCAATGGCATCTTGGAGTGAGGTTATTGGATATCAGGGAGCTGCAAATTACTTTTATACACAATCCGATGAAGAGCGAACTCACATGTTAAAAGTGGTTCATTATCTAAATGACATGGGTGCAACTGCTACAATCCCTGCAATCAAAGCTCCTGCAAGTTCTTTCAAATCCCTTGAAGGAATAATCAAAATTGCATTAAAAAATGAACAAACAGTAACTAAAGCAATTCACAAGATGGTAGAAATTACACAAAAAGAAAAAGATCATTCTACCTATGCATTTCTAGAATGGTTTGTCAATGAACAAGTCCAAGAAGAAACAAAATTTGAAACCTTATTGCAAAAGTTTGATCTTATTGGTAGAGATAAACTGGCAATAAATGAAATTGATAAAATTTTAGCAGCAGAAGCTGCCGCACCTGAAGCAGATCCTACTGCTTAGACTATCTTATAAAATAATTAATACTGCATCATTTTCAATCATCTCATGACAGTCACAGTGACAAGAAAACCTGGAGGCATAACTCAGCTATTCAATACTGAGACTGGCCGGGTTACCTACAAGTGTAAAGCAGAATCTGCATTCATGCTAATTGAGGCATTTGGTGGAATTGTAAAGTTTAATCAAAAAGATGCAATGGCAACAGTAACTGGTCATATCACATCTCTTGAATCCTGTGATGTTCTAAAGAAAGGACATCAAGATTACAAAGATGCATTAATTTCAATTATTTCATCTCAAAAAGAATTTGCCCAAACTATTTCTGATTCATATCAGAAAGAGATTCAGGAACTTGAAAACAAATTATCTGGTATCTAGTTTTCATATTTCTCACATTTACATCCTCTAACTAGACACTTCCCATTACCATCCATGTGTATGGAATTATCATGATAACATCCAATTTTTTTATTATTGCATTTCATTTTCAATCATCATGATTAATTTCTTGATTCATCATGGGTTCTACCAATATGTAATGCTAATTCTATAACATTATTGCCAAAATCAACCCCGCAAAATTTACAATGGAATGTATATTGATTTGACAAGAATACTTCTTGATCTTTATATTATTAAAAAATTCCTTGATATTTCTCTAATTTAACCATAAATCATACAGTGCTCGCACTCACATACTTCTTGTTGTTTTGATTTTTTTAGACATTTTTTGTGTTGACCTGCTTGACATTGATTGCAAACTTCCTCAATATTATCTACAGTTGTATATTTTTTAGATTGATCAAACCCAAAACCTCCATCTTGTGGTCCTACCATGATTTTGAATGCTTGATGCACTATTTTTACTTCACTAATTGATTGCAGATTTTATTGTATCGTGTAATTCTATTTTGCGTGTCTCTATAATGCCCCTGATCTCAAAAGTATCTACATATCCACCTGCTGATGCACGAGTTGCTTTAAGTAAGTAATGCAATGCCCCTTCTTCAATTTTTCCAACATAATACCCATAAAGAAAATCCAATTCATCACCACACTTCCAAATCTGTTTAATGTTTGGAAATGTTTGTTTTATTTCAGTTGGTATCTCTTTGATTCTATTTTTGATGTATTGATCAAGTGATTTTCTAATTGTAGAGTCTTGAAACAATTCTGATGTTGTTTATTGCTACTTACTTTTTAGTCCTCTTTACCATCTGTTTTTTCTGGCTTGTCCCACATGTGCATGGTACCTCTGATCATAAATGAGCCTACGATTATGGCTACTAGTCCGCCTACTATGAATATGAAAAATTTTCCAATATCTCTGATACTTGCCAACGTTTCTGATTTACTTTCATTCTAATTATAATTGTCTGAAAAAATTCAATTAGGTTCAATAATGAGTTTAAAAAATACTTTTCATATGTCTAAAATTAAACAACTCGCTATTTGGATTGGGATTATTGGTGGAGGAATTGGATTTTTCTTCTTCTCTATAGAAATGGCTGAATTTATGCGATAATTCTCAAAATTAATTACGTTGTAACTACTTTTAGAACTATACATCATGATTACTCAGGAGATCAAAGACTTTTTGGATCTACAAAAGCTAGGTTATGTGGCAACCGTATCTTCTGATGGCACTCCAAACATTTCTCCAAAAGGAACTATCATTGGATGGACATCTGAAACATTAGCATTTGCAGATATTCGTTCACCTGACACTATGAATAATCTAAAAAATAATTCTAATGTGGAAATTAATGTAATTGATCCACTTTTGCGTAAGGGTTACTTGTTTAAAGGCAAGGCTCAAATAATTCAAGACAAATCCTTGTATGATGAGATTTTAAACTATTACAGAAATAAGGGCGTCAAAAGTCCAATTACCTCTATTGTATTAGTTGATGTCTCAGATGTATCTAATGTAACTTCCCCTTTGTATGATCTGGGAATTTCTGAACAGGAAATAAAATCAAAATGGAAAAAACATTTTGATGACTTGTGATTTTTTTTAAGATGTAGATTTTTTGAGTTTTTTTAATTCCGTTTTAGTTTTTTCATGTTCTTCTCTTTCTTTTTCTAAGAGTAGTTGAAGCGTTTCTAGTTCCTTTTGTGATGTGTTGAGTTTTGATTTTAACGAGCCTACTACCACGCTTGCTGCCTCAATCACGCCTGCAGAATTTTGCTCGCTCTCATTTTTTCCTTGGATGAATTCTTTTTCTTTAGAATTAAGAACACTTGTATCTTGAAAATGATCCTTGTTGTCTAGTTCTTCTTTTGCATTGTATAATCTAGAGTTTGCCTCATCTAATTCCTTTTCAGCTTCTACTTGCTGCTTTCTAATGTCATGTAGGCTGGCTTGTTCTTTTGCAATCTGTTCTATGATTTTATCTAACTCATTTGTGATCTTTTCAAACTCTTCTTTAGCTTCTGAAAGTTCTTCTTTAGTTTTATTAAATTCATTAATTGATTTTGAACCTTTGATTTGTTCTGAACCCTCGATTCTTTCTCTAGTCTCTTTGTATTCTCGTTGAACAATATCTAATTCCATCTTTTTTTGATTGAGCTCTTTTTTGACTAACATTAAATTGCTAACTGACGTATCATATTCTTCTTTTACATTTTGGATTTTTTGCGTAATATCATTAATCTCTTCTTGTTTTACTCTGAATTCATTTTGTAATTTTTCTACTTCTGATTCAAGCTCTTCTTTTAGTACGTATTCTTCACTTTTTTCAGATACTGTTTCTTCTATTTTCTTTTTACCAAAAAGCCCCATACTTCTCACCGCTTTTTCCTAAAAGATGAACCTTTCTTTATTGCTTCTTTGAACGTCCTCTGAAAAATTTCAGATAAAATCCAATTCCACCAATAATCAGTCCCCCTACCCATGCAATTATACTCATACTTTTTGGAACAATTGCTTCTTGTGGTCCTATGATGAGTAACAACGCTCCTAAAATTATGAGTGCAAATCCTCCCCCCTTCTTTGATCTGTTGTGTTCTGAATGAACCATAATCACACATACTCTGAAAGTGTCTTTGCTACTTGTTTTCTTCCAATATCTGAAATGAACGGTCCTATCTTTGGACCTCTTGAGGTTCCAAGTATTATTTGATATAATATCTTAAAGAAATCTTTTGGTTGTACATCATTTGCTTTTGCAATTTGGTAAATTGTATTTTGAATATCTTCTAGCTCTTCATCTCCTTCTAATGCGTTTACTAGTAACTTCAATGCTTTTTTTGCAGTATCATCCAAATCAACTTGAGTTTTTTCTTGCTCATCAAATTCATCTGAAAAGTTTCCTGCAAGTTCAATTAGTTTCTCTATTTCTGGTTCAGGATTTTTTATTACTCCGTAATCTAATAATTTTTTCATCACTCTTTCCCCTCTATTCTCTTTGAAGATTTTTGCCAATTCAATTACTAGTCTATAGTTAACATGTGTGCTTGATTGTTTTGGAGGCGATAAGAGATTAACATATTCGTAGAGCCCCTTTGACTTTGTTAGTTTTGCTTGGTTGTCTACTTTGATTCGTCCAAAGTAAATGTCTTCAAGTTCATTATATTCTGCCATTAATGATGGAATATCATCAAATCCTAATTCTCTTGCACCAGTAATTCTTTTGTATAGTAATAATAGAATTGATTTTGGACTACCAAACTCTAACCATTTTTGTGCAGTAATGACGTTTCCAAGGGATTTTGAAATCTTTTTCCCTCCTTTGTCTAGAAACATTTCATATTTTACATGATGTGGGTGTGGGCATTCTAGAATCTCATCTGCCACCCAGTCATTTACTTTGACTGAATCCATGATGTCTTTTCCATATGCTTCAAATCTAATGTCAAATGCTGTCCATCTGGCTGCAAACTCTACTTTCCATGCTAATTTTCCAAGGTCTTTTCCAATGTCTGCTTCTCCGACATGACCGCACCCTTTTACCATCTTTGAGCCAATTTCCGTGTCATGACAACTGTACTTTACTTTCTTTTCATCTGCAATGTATTCTGAAGCCTCTGCTGTGTAGAGGCGGTTACAATTTGCACAAACTGGGAAATATGGCAAATATTTTTGATATTTTTCTTGTCCTACTAGTTCTGAAATTTTATCTCCAATCTTTGTACTATTTTGTAAAATTGTATGGATTTGATCTTTTAGTAATCCTTGTTTGTACGTGTCAACTGCCCTTCTAAACTCATATTTTATTCCAACTTTATCTAACCCATCTAACAAAATACTGCTCATATGCATGCCGTAAGAGTCATGACATCCATAAGGATCTGGAATAAGTGATACTGGTTTTGCAATGTGTTCCTCTAAACCAAATTCTTGCATTCCTTCTGGAATTTTTCTCAACCCATCAAGGTCATCTGAATAAGCAATTAATTCTGATTTGTATCCCAAGTTTTCCAATGCTAGTTTTACTCCATATGCTCTAACTGCATCTCCTAGACTTCCGATATGTGGAATTCCAGATGCACCAAGACCGCTTTCTACTCTGAGAAGATCTGTATTTCGTCCAAGTTCTTTTTCACGTTCAAGTAACTCTGACGCTAATTTGTCAATCCAAGTTCCTTTACCGATAATATTTTGCTCTGTCATTTCCTTTTACTATTTCAATGATTTGGACATGTATGGCCCATATAACGAATACCCCAATTTTTGATAATATTCTCTTGTACCTACAGCACTAATTACTAAAATTTTCTTTGCATCAAATTCTTCTTTAGATATTTTTTCAGCTTCTTTCATCAAATTTTTCCCCAACCCTGAATGCTGAATTTCACCATCTCCTTTTTCACCGAGTTTCAATGATTTTCCATAAACATGGATTTCCCTTACGATGCAACTATTTTTTCCAACTTCCTCTCTATGAGCATCAATACTTGGTTTTCTTAATCTCAAAAACCCATAAATTGATTCATCTTTGTCCTCATAAGACAAGAACACTTCTTTTCCTCCTGAGGAATCATAATCTATTCTGTTTAGTTTGATATCTGTCCCATCAGATTTTTTATTGGCTAGACCTGCTTCTCTACATCTAATACATTTGCATGAAAGTCCTTGTTTGGCTAGATTCTGATGTACAATTTGTCTTAGATTTCCTGATTTTGGTCCTGCAATGATCTCTTTTGGAGATATTTCCCGTTGTATACGCATGATTCTAACCCATTTTGGGACATTTCTTTTTACCTCTGTTAGTACTTTGATCATATCTTCATCTGAATATGGTGTGTATTTTCCTTGCTTGTATTCATCATACAGTGGAGTATTTTCAATAACTAATGATGGATAAATCTTCAACATGTCTGGACGTAACTGTGAATCTGAAAATAATTTTTTAAAATCTGCAATATCTTCATCTGGTGTCATCGTGGGTAATCCTGGCATCATGTGTGCAACAATTTTGTATCCTGCATCTTTTGAAATTTGAAATGATTCTACTACATCATTATAATTGTGACCTCTGTTTACTTTTTGATAAACTCGTTCTTGTAATGATTGAACACCTATCTCTATTCTGGTGATTCCCTGACTTAACATTACATCCACATGTTCTTTTTTACAATAATCTGGTTTTGTTTCAATTGTGAATCCTACATTTCTTATTGATGTGTGCTCATTATTTGATTTTGCTTCTTGCAAATCTTTTGAATTTGTTCCATTTAATGCATCATAACATGACTTGATAAAACCTGTTTGATAATCTATTGGCATAAATGGAAATGTACCTCCCACAATTACAATTTCCATTTTAGTTGGTTCATGTCCAAATGAAATTAATTTTTCAATCTTTGATGTAATTTGTAATTTAGGATCAAATTCATTTTCGATTGCATTAAGTGATGATGGCTCTTTTCCTGTGTAACTATTTGGAGAATTAAACTCAATTCCTCCAGGGCAATACGTACATCGTCCATGCGGACATGCAAATGGTTTTGGCATTAATGCAATTACTGCTACCCCTGATGCGGTCTTAGTTGGTTTTCTTAGTAATACTTTTTTCAATTTCTCAAAATCAGATTCTTTGACTGTTGATAAAATTTCATAATTCCTAGGAATTCTTTCTAGTGCATATTTTGTACAAATTTTTATGATTTCTTCTTTAACCTGTTTTTTACTAGGTTCATTAATTGTTAGGAGGTTTTGAGTGATTTCACTACATGCTTTAGACAAAACGGGGTCTAACTTGTTCATGAATATTCATGCTGATTTAGACATAAATTCGTTAAATAATCTGATTTACGCGTAATCTACCTACGTCTAGCTGGTTTTCTCTTTACTACTTTCTTTTTTACAGTCTTTCTAGCTGGTTTTCTCTTTACTACTTTCTTTTTTACAGTCTTTCTAGCTGGTTTTCTCTTTACTACTTTCTTTTTTACAGTCTTTCTAGCTGGTTTTCTCTTTACTACTTTCTTTTTTGCAGTCTTTCTAGCTGGTTTTCTCTTTACTACTTTCTTTTTTGCAGTCTTTCTAGCTGGTTTTCTCTTTACTACTTTCTTTTTTACAGTCTTTCTAGCTGGTTTTCGTGCAATACTTTTTTTCATATCTTTTAATTCGGTTAATTCTACTTGAATCCGTTTAATCTCTGCTAACATGTTTGATTGGAATGATTCATCGTTTGCTTCTGACATGCCTTGAAGAATTTTTAATATAATTTAAGACTTTTTCTGAGTCTTTATTCTAATTTTTTAGAATTAATTTCTGATGATCCTTTGTCGCTTTTTTGTTCTTTTCTATATTCCATCTTTAACCAGATTGGTGTGATGATAGTTGTTACTGCTACCATGATTACAATTGTAGAATATACTTCTGATGTGAGAATTCCTGCAGTCACTCCTACTCCTGCTACAATGAGTCCTACTTCTCCTCTTGAAATCATTCCGATCCCAACTCGCATTCCCTGCTTCTTGCTTTTCAAAAATAACATTGCAGGAAGTCCACAACCAAATAGTTTTGTAACAATTGCAATTGAGATAACGACTCCACTTAACATCAAAATATTCAAGTCTACTGCTCTTAGGTCTACTTGTGCACCGATAATTGCAAAGAACAATGGCGCAAAAATTAAACCAATTTTTCCAACATAATTTTCTATTTTCTCAAAGACTTTGGTAGTTGACAATGCCATTCCTACTGCAAATGCTCCTACAATTGGTGATAGTCCAATAGACCCTGCAAGAGCCGCCGCACCAAAAAACGACGCAGTCGCAATGCCTTCTACACTTCCTTTTGCCTTCCATAATCTCGGTGTGATTATTTTTGGAATTACAACGACTGCCACAATTAGCATTATTGCAAAGAATCCTAGAACCTGTAAAATTGTAATTGTAACTTCAGTAATGTCTATGTTATCTACTCCTCCATCTGATCCTGCAATTGATGAAACCACAGATAATACTGCAATTGCTAAAATGTCATCTACGACTGCAGCACCTATGATAAGTCTAGCTTCGGGAGTTTTAATTTTTCCAAATTCGCTTAGAACTTGAATTGATATTGCAATACTTGTAGCAGTAAGCGCTGTTGCAATTAACATTGATTGTAATGCATCAAAACCAAACATTTGGAAAACTGCAAGGCCTGCAAAAAATGGAATAACAACCCCTAATGCTCCTACTGTAAATGATGCTTTTCCTCCTTTGAGAAATTCTTTTGGTGTCATCTCTAATCCTGCCATAAACAAGATTACAATTGCACCCATTTCGCCTAGTATCTTGATTTCATCATTTATCTGAAGTAATTGTTTTCCATCAACTACAAAAAATGCCCCTAATGCAAATGGGCCAACTATCATACCTGCTAGTAACTCTCCTAAGACAATTGGAAGTTTTAGTCTGAGGAATAATTCTGCCATTAGTTTAGCTGCAAAAAGAAGTATGCCTACACCGATAATTGTTTCAATAAATTGAGCTTCTGCCATCTCTCTCTTACAGAATTAGAGAAATGTGTCATATAAGGTGATATTAGGTTGAAAATTATTTTGTTGTTGTTAAAAAAGTCATTTATGACTTGAACTTAAAATCATTTTAACTGATTTTTATTCGTAAAATGTCTTATTTTTGAGATATATTTTATGTGTGAACTATTTTTTGTTATTTTTGTGTATTTTCACTTATCTTTTTCAATTCAGAAAGAATCAGAACCAATATTTCCTTTTCACTTAATTTCAAAAGTTCGACTGTTTCCTCTTCTGTGAATTTGATTTCCTCATTAATTTTTTCATATGTATTCAGATCAACCATATATCACAACAAGTTATGTTGATTTATTAAATTTTTCAATAAATGATCTGAGATAAATTTTGTATATTGCCCAATCAGGCAATTTTTGTAGAGTTTACAGTAACCCCTTTCTTGGAAACTATTTGCCCTATTTCTTGACTTGATATTTTGTGTTTTTTGAATATTGATTTGATCTTTACAGCTTGAGTTTTTGATGCAATCACACAAAATCCCACACCCATGTTAAACGTCTTGTACATCTCTTCAGGTTTTACTCCTTGTTCTTGTACTAATCCCATAATTGGAGGTATCTTTGGTAGAGAATCAATCTCATAGCCTATATTTTTGAGGCGTAATAACTTGGTAAATGCCCCGCCTGTTATGTGGGCCAAACCATTGATTTTACATTTTTGATTCATTTCGAGAACTGGATTTGTATAGATTTCAGTAGGTTTTAGCAATGAATCTCCTATTACTCCCACTCCTTTGACTTTGTCTTTTACAGAATATTTTTTGAGTAGTGCTTTTCTTGCAAGAGAATATCCATTTGAATGAAAGCCTGTGCTGTTTGCACCAATAATCACATCTCCTGTTTTTATTTTATTTCCAAGAACCATCTCTTTTTTCTCTAATAACCCTACTACCATTCCTGCTAGATCAAATGCAAATCCTTTACCTTCAATGACATCAGGCATTATTGCAGTCTCTCCGCCAACAATTGGCATTGATGATTTTTTTGCACCTGTAACTAATCCCTCAACAATTTTTTTGAATATGTTTACATCATTTTTGTTTGCAGCAATATAATCTACAAATGAAATTGGTGTTGCACCAATACAAATTATATCATTAACATTCATTGCAACACAATCAATTCCTATTGTGTTGTATTTTTTCATCATGTTTGCAATTACTACTTTGGTTCCGACCCCATCTGTATGAGTTGCCAAAAGTTTTCCACCTGGAATTTCTACAATTCCTGCATAATGCCCAAACCCGTGTGTCATCTTTGCTTTTTTCTGAAGTTTGTGAGTTGATGCAATTAGTTTACCAATTGCCATTTGACTTTGTTTAATTTTAGAAATATCTACCCCTGCTTTTTTGTATGTTAGAGTCATAGTCTGATGCGCTTTTGCTGTGAATAAAAGAATTTGCCTATTATTTCGATCACATGTACATTCCAGATGTTGACTCTCTGTGTTCAACATATTTTTGAGACAACTCACTAAATTCTGAGTTTATTCTATCTTGGCTTTCTTTAAGTCCTGTTATGTCAATATCCATATCATAGAATCTGTTTAATGCTCCAATTAACGTGGCTGCTGCTGCTGAATCTGGTGCAATTTTGTTTGCTTTTGCTAATAGAGTTAAGCCTTGAATTTCTCTTACTAGGCACTCATTTAGTAAGCCTCCTGGAATTCCTGTGATGAATCCTTGAGGAATCATACTGATGTCTTTATCTGCCATTGTTCTTATCAAATCATCTTCAGCTGCACAATATGCTTTATCGTCATGTTCTATTCCTGCAACTCCATCTAGAATTACAATTTCCTTTGAGCCTTTTTTTTCTGCCCAATCTAAAATGGATGATACCAGTGAGTATAGTCCTTCCATTCTTAATGTTATTTCACAAATTATTGTACATACTGTTCCTTCTGGATTTGCATAGAATCTAAATGGATGGCGTAGTCTTCCTCTCATAAATACAGTTGATGGTGGTAGATATTTTGATCTCATCACTGCTATTTCTTCCATCTCTAATTTATCAATAATATGATTAATTGCAACAGGCCCCACTAGCCCTGCACCTACAAATCCTGCAAAAATTATTGGATTCTTTAACTCTCTCTTTTTTAGTTCAAAGACTTCAGCTTCTGGAAATTCCTTTTGCACTGTTTACGTCGATTTGTCCTGTCTAATTACTTTTCTGCATGAATAAATTCAGCATGATTTGTCCTTTATCTGTAATTGAATAGATCATATTTGATCCTCTTGGCTCTTTTTTGATAAAGTTGTAGTCTACACATAGATGCAAATAATTTAGAAATGATCTCTTCATTCTTATTTTTGATTTTGAATACAACTCTGAGAATGTCATTGAGTTTCCTCTAAGCTGATATAATAATTTCAACAAAGATAGTGTACTGTATTCTTTTGTTCTTGCTTTTACTGCATCTAGAACTTGCTCATCTCGTTTTATAATAAAATCTCCGAATTGATCTGCTACTTCTAGTGGTACGTATGTTAGTCTTGCGCGTGTCATACTGTATGGTACGGTACATTACTTTATTAGTCTTTGACTTGAGCTTTGTTGATCTTTCTAGCTGGTTTTTTTACACTCGTGTTTTGTGCCTATTTGCATTTTTGAGCGATAAAAATCCCTTTTCTCCGATCTGTTTTTGAAAAATATACTGTGTAAAATTAACATGAATTGTTAGAATTGTAAAATTATAGTATATCATCTCCTTTAAACAATCAAAACCTGAAAGTTCATTGTGGAAATAGTACAAAGTGGAATTCTAACTATAGTGGGATTAGCCCTGTTATGTTTTGGGGGTAATTGGTTAGTAAGTGGCGGTGTTACAATCGCAAAAAAATTCCGTATAAGTAATCTTGTAATTGGCATGACTATTGTAGCATATGGTACTTCTACTCCTGAACTTGCTGCCAGTATTGCAGCAGCTGGAGAACATAGTACAATCATTTTAGGAAATATCATTGGAAGCAATATTGCAAACGTTGGAATGGTTATAGGAATTGCAGCAATTCTTGTTCCACTTGCAGTACGAAAATCTGTATTAAAAAAAGAAATTCCAATTATGCTTGCAGTCTCTGTTTTACTTGTTTTAATTTCAATTGATGGTGAACTCTCTCAGTATGATGGAATATTGTTACTTGGTGGATTGGGTGCATTTGCAATTTATACATTCAAAGATGCAATGAAACAAAGAAAAGAAAATAATGAGAAATCAGAACCCAGTAAAAATAATATTTATTTAAAATCTGCGGGATTAATTGGATTGGGAATTGGCCTTTTGTATATTGGTGCAATTCTTACAGTTGATAATGCAGTTATTTTAGCAAAAGAATTTGGTTTATCTGAAAAAATTATTGGATTAACTGTAATTGCAATTGGTACATCTCTTCCAGAATTGATTACCTCTATAATTGCAATCAGAAAAGGTCACACCGATATTGGTGTTGGAAATATTATTGGAAGTAACATCTACAATATTTTGATGATTATGGGTGTTGGTGCAACACTTGGCGGTGTTATGATTTCATCTGATGTTTATGTTGATTATGCTATTATGATAATTTTCAGTCTTTCATTACTAATTGCATTAAAGACTGGAATAATTAACAGAGTCATGGGTGTCTGTTTGGCTGTAGGCTATGCTGCTTATTTGGCAGTCACATTTTTCAAGTAATTTGTGCCTAATTTGGGTTTTTAAATTGAATTTACTGCGATATTTTCAACCTTGATTGATGGTGTTATGGATGGAAGTGATGCCCACTGGATGACATTTCTTTGATTGTTTCCAATCTCTGAGATATTTTTTAGCATGATTGGAAGATTGTGAATAATTCTTACTGATTTTCCAGGGCCTACAATTTCCCCATTTTCAATAATTCTTATCCCACTTCTTGCAGTACATGAAAAATCCCCCTTGATTGGATTTACTGCATATGTATACCATAATCTTCCCACTAGTAATCCATGTTTTGTATCTTTTATCATATCTTCTTGAGATGTGTCGCCTTGATTTATTTTCAAATTATGTGGTGCTGAAATTGGAATTGGCTCTGAACTCCTTCCCATAGGTGAGCCAATCCTTGATGCATTTCCTGTTGATTGTTTTTCTTTTTTATAACTATCAAATAAATTTGAAAAAGTATTTTTAAAAATTCCTTTTTCTATTAGATATTTTTTCTGAGTTTCTACACCCTCATCATCTACAGACTTTGTTCCGATACCTTCTGGAATGTGTGGGTCATCAATTATATCCAGTTGCTCTACCCCAATCTTTTTTTTAAAATTATTTGAAAAACAACTCTCCTTTTCAGAAAATGTTTTAAAATCAAAATTTGATGCAATAACAAATGCCAATAATTCTCCTACTGAATATGGCTCAAAAATAATAGAATATTTATCTGAACCCACTTTTTGTGGATTTATTGATTCCATACACGTGATTTTTGCATCTTCTCCTATTTGCTGCGCAGAAAAATTTGATAAAGTTCTACAACTTACATGCCCTATCCCTGACACTGGCAAATTTCCCTGTTCTGATTCGGCATTAATGATTCCTGAAATGTATGTTGATTTGTCTTTAAAATTTAATCCATTAGAATTTGCTAATTCAAAGTATTCTGAAACTATATTTAACGATCCTGTAATCGTATTTACTTTTTCATTATACGTTGAATTTATCATATTTTGTGCGATATCCATCGTATTTGAACCTGAAATCTTCTCCAACTTCTCATCAAACACTCCTTTGAGTTCTTTGACAGTTACTTTGTATGGTAATCCTTTCCAAAATTCTCTTGGCTTGAGATTTGTTATAGTTGCAAAAGCATCATTAATTGTTTTTTCAATATTCTGTTTATCAGTTGTTTGAATTGATGCGATTTTTTTATCATGTATCAGTCGTATACCGTAATTTTCATCAAAGTTTTGTTTAATTTCTGCAATTTCTGAATCTGTTATTCGTACTGTTGTTATCTTTTTTTTAACAATAACTATTTCACATTCATCAATTCCTAAACTCTTTGAATGATTTAGTGTATCTTCTAAAACTGACAATTATTTTCTTCTTGGATTTTTATAATTGAATTTATTGATTTTTACCAATTCTACATATGACCCAAATTGAGACTCGTTTGTAATTTTATCTAATTTATCTTCATCATCATTTCCATTTTCAAACTTTTTTAGAATGTTATAATTTGTGTCTCTTTCTGCTGGAGTTCTTCTAATCTCTTTAATCATTCTTCTAATTTCTTTTGGCTTTAGTAATTGACCGTGTTCAGATCCTGCTGAAGTTGAAATACTTTCATTGATTAGTGTTCCGCCAAAATCATTTGCTCCCCACATTAGTAATAATTGAGACATTTTTTGCCCTTCTTTTACCCATGACATCTGTAAATTATCAATAGAATTATTCAACATGATTCTTGCAATTGCGTGTGTAAGTAAAACATCATTTCCACTGGCTCCTTGTCTGATTCCTTCATGTAGTTGTTGTTTGTACATTGGTGCTTCTGAAGGAATAAAGTTTAATGGCACAAATTCTGTAAATCCGCCTGTCTCTTTTTGAATCTCTCTTAATTTTACAATATGTTTTACTCTGTCCTCAAGTGTTTCTAAATGTCCAAACATCATAGTTGATGTTGTATTGATACCTATTTTATGCGCAGTTTTGATGACCTTCTCCCAATCTTTTACACTGATTCTACCTGGAGAAATCTTATCTCTTAATTTTTGATCAAGAATTTCTGCAGATGTTCCTGGAAGTGTATCTACCCCTGCAGCTTTCATTCTTTTTAGAAATTCTTCAATTGAAGTATCTGACCTTGTTGCTCCATACAGAATCTCTTCAGGAGAAAATCCATGAATGTGAATATCTGGAATTTCTTTTTTAATTTCTCTACAAATATTTTCATACACATCTCCTTCCATGTCTGGTGGGAGCCCTGCTTGAATACAGACTTCAGTTGCCCCTACTTGATATGCTTCTTTTGCCCTTCGTACGATTTCTTCAGTTGGGAGAAAATACCCTTCTTCTTCTCTAAAATCCCTGCTAAATGCACAAAAACCACATTGTTTGATACACACATTTGTAAAATTGATATTCCTATTCACCACATATGATACAATATCTCCTACTCTTCTTTTCCTAATTTCATCTGCAACAAGTCCTATTAGGTGAAAATCAACTCCATCTACATTGTACAACTCTATTCCTTCTTTTACGGAAATTTCTTTATCCGATAATGCATTGTTTAGAATTCCTGATATGATGGGATCTGAATCTTTGAAAAGTGAGTCTATGTTCATTGTCATCTCCAGTATTCCCCCTTTACTAGTCCTTCCTCATTTTCAATAACTTTCATCTTGTCTCTTAACTCTTTACTAATAAAAGAAAAAAATTCCGGATATATTGGAAATCTGCATTTTAATTCAAATCCTGCCTTTTTTGAGTTCTCATCTACTTCCTCAATTTTTGGCCATGAGAATTCTGGGTTGACAAAATCTGGTGTCAATGGTGATATTCCTCCCCAATCATTTATCCCAACTGCTAAGAAACTTTGGTATGATTTGGGAGATAAATTTGGTGGAATCTGTATGTTCATTTCTGGCATGATAATTCTTGATAATGCCACAACTGTCTTGAAATAATCCTCATTAGCTGATGGGATGTTTTTCATTACTGTATCTGGTTTTGGTTGAAAATTTTGTAAAATAACTTCTTGAATATTTCCATATTTTTGATGTAGTAGTTTTATTGCTAATATGGAATCAATTATCTCCTCTACTGTCTCCCCAATTCCTACAAGAATTCCTGTAGTCATTGGAATTTTTAATTTCCCTGAATTCTCTAAAATCTCTAATCTTGTTTTTGGTCTTTTACTTGCTGCTAAATAATGAGGCATTCCTTTTTCTGTTAATCTCTCACTAACATTTTCAAGCATAATTCCCATTGATACATTTGTTTTCTTTAATTCCCGCATTTCCTCAAAACTCAGATTTCCTGCATTTGTATGTGGGAATAATCCTGTCTCTAATGCTAATTCTGATGCGTGAATAAGATACTCTGAAGTTGATTTGAACCCATTTTCTCTAAGCCATGCTCTTGCTTCTGGATATTTCTTTTCTGGTTGTTCTCCTGTAACAAAAAGTGCTTCAACACATTTGTATTTTTTTGCAAGTTGTAATAGTTCTTTCATTTGTTGTTTTGACATTAATGATAATTTCTCTTCTCCTGGTTCTGCTTTGTATGTGCAATAAGAACAAGTATCTTTACAGAGATTAATTACATTGAAAAATGCTTTTTTTGAAAATGTAACTGTCTCTTTTTTGAATTTTTTTCTCAAATTCTGTGCAACTGAAAAAAGTTCTCTAGGATCTTTTACTGCATG
>Ga0233434_1002091_pt1 | contig 18115 bp, 3 predicted proteins | sample SI_122_August201_4_FD_182738 | JGI IMG/M metagenome (GOLD analysis project Ga0233434, IMG submission 182738) | Seawater microbial communities from Saanich Inlet, British Columbia, Canada - SI_122_August2016_120_MG | ecosystem: Environmental > Aquatic > Marine > Inlet | place: Canada: British... | reverse complement strand
AATTCCGGGGTATGTCTTTTGCGTTTTGCTGCCATTTTTTATGCTCCTTTTTAAGGGTGAATTATACATAAAAAATTGTCTTAAGTAGCTGTCCTAAAATTGGGTCTCACTTTATTCAATTATGGGGCAGAAAAGATCTTAATTGCTAAGGTTGCATAATTTGAAAAATAAATGTTGTTAATTAGAAAAAATACTTTAAATAAGATCAGTTGCCGTAATAAATTCCCCTGAAAAATCAACATCTCCATTCGCAATTAACTGATATTCTGGGATTTCAAGTGGTGTTTCAATTGCCAGTTTGATTACTCTATCGCCCTGCTGATTAATCAGATCAAAAGTGTCTAGTGTTTCTAAGCCTACAATGTGCCTTAAAATACTGATGGCATCAGAGATATTAATAGAGCCGTCATTGTTAATATCTGCAGCATGGTATTTAGCACTTGAATTTTCAATAGGGTCAAGCTCAACAATATGCCTAAGTACAGAAATTGCATCAGAAATATTGACTGCATTTTGAATGTATTTATCTTCTTCCACCCTAATACAATCAAACACAATATCTTCTTTAATAGATATATTGCCCTTGTCAGCCAAATGCTGTACATCTAAAGCTATGTTGCCGTTAAAGTACTGCAATGTAATATCATCCAATAGAATATTGTTATGACTGCAAACTATGCCGTCTGCTTTTTCATTTATTATTAAATCAAAGGTTAATTCTGTATTGGCATTGTTGCTGTCTAATGCCAGTGCCTTGATTTTTAAATCTGCTACATCTTGATTATTAGGTGTGCCTGATAATATTCCCGTTTTTGAATCCAATATTAGCCAGTTGGGCAAATCAATATTGCCACTTGTCATGGCCTGATAAGTTAAGCTATCATCAATATCATCATCAGTAAAATAGTCAGATAAACCAATAGAAAACAATGTGTTTTCATCGGTTATTTGTGTATCAATATTGCTTACTATAGGCTTATCATTTATTGAGGCCACTTCAATATCTATCGTTATTGATGTACCACTCTGATTGGTTAAATAGGTGAATGAATCCAATCCATGATAATTGTTATCAGCCGTATAAATAAAAACCCCTGTATCTTTCAGCTCAACGCTACCGTGAGCTGGATTGGTGAAAGATACAACCTCAATGCCCAACCCTTGGTCGTTCATCAATACATTTAAGGATGAGGCCTCATCTTCATTAACAAAGAAAATATCATCTTTTAAAGTCGCCTTTGTTACAGATTCAACTTCTGATAGCGCTTGTACCACTTTGGTACTAACTTTAATTGAATCAATAACCAGGTTAACACCAAAATCATTGGGCGCTATACCAATATATTCACCCTTACTGGTTTTTACTTCAAGCAGTATATCTTGCAGATCAATATCAATCGATTTAGTGTTATCGCCTAAATTAATAAATATGGTTGCAATTGACTGAGTGTCAATAATTTTTTCTCTGCCAGAATCGTTAGATGTATTATTATCAACAATAGCAGAGTCATTACCAATTGCAAAAGTAGTGCTATCTATATTGATAACCGACAGATCAAAACTATCATTTAATTGATAACCTAATAGCCAATCATCTTGTGGCAATGTGGGGTTAATTTTGAATTGTGTGCCAGTAATACTTTGAGCATCCGCATTAAAAACATCAATTTTTGAGGCGTCAAGCACAACATCAAACTTCAACACCAAAGCTCCAGAATCAAGTTTTTCACCTTGTTCTGTATTCAGCAGTACCAACGCCTCTGATAAGCTAATTGTACTAGTATCGCTAATTTTTAGCGGCTTAAATGTGATGTTATTAGCATTCACAATTAAATCCACACTGGCTTCATTTGACATAGCACCAAAAGTATCTTCAACTGAATACTTAAATACATCCTTGCCTGTAAAATTGAGATTTGGCGTGTAGGTTAGTTGCCCGAGAGTGTTTTCAGATAATGTGCCATATTTGGGTGGTGTATGACTATAAATTGAAATAGCATCATCATCTTGATCATTAGTTAGTAGGCTTAGTTTGACACTACCATCCTCTACCATAACAACTAAATCATCATTAGCAACTGGCGCAATATTATTATCTTCAATAATCTTAGTTACACTACTTTCAGCTATTTCTTTGGTTCCAGCTTGGTCTGTATAGGCCGCTTGTACAGATAAGGTTGAGCCTATATCATCTCTGCTAATCGTATAAGTACTTACACTAGCTCCAGCGATATATTGATCATCCCTTAGCCACTGATAAGAAACATCGCCCAACCCATCTTCATCTTGTAAATTATTCTCTGCTGTCAGCACCTCGCCCATCTCTATCACGCCTGATATTGATACTTTGCCAGATGGCTTGTCATTAACTGGCTGAACTTCAATATCAATATTGACCACCTCTGATATAGCACCACCACTATCACTAACAACATAACTAGCCTTATCAATGCCGTAATAATTTTCATTTGGGGTGTAAACCCCTTGATCAGTTAGCTTGCCATTGCTAAATTTAGAAATAAATACAACATTTTTATAAAGCAGCATCTCATCTTCAACGTCACTATCATTATTAACAATATTAGCTATATTAATAACCCCTCCATCCTCAAGCAGTGTATTTTCAAAGTAATCATCCTTTGCAATAGGAGTGTCATTAATCGAAGCAATATCAATAGTAACACTAGAGATATTTGATTTATCATCACCATTAATCAGCTGATAGCTGGCAATATCTATACCTGAGGCATTCTTGTTAGGGATATAGATACCTTTATCATTAATAACACCCAACTTAAAGTTTGTTACAAAACTCACATTTTCAAGTGGATCGATACCGGCCTCAAACTGTAAGTCGTTACTCACCAGAGTGTTTATATCAACACCATTAGCACTATCTTCTTTAACAGAATACATGTCATTTTCAGTGACTGATTTAAGCTCAACACCTACTGTGTATTGCTGATCATTCAATGTGACCTCACCAGTATCAGTCAAAATAACAATGTTCTTTAAAATTATCGCATACTGATCAACAAGTTCTTTCGGGTTAAGGTAAACATCAAGTAAATTAACTTTATTGTTGACTTGGCTTGCAATTCCTGGAATATGCTGAATAACAATGTCGCCAGCAATATTATTGGTAATAGCAGCATTAAAATTATCTAAAAAATCAATATCCATTAGCCACTCATCATTATCTTGAGTTGCAAAAGCACCAACAGAATCTAGCTGACTGTCTGCTTGGATATTAAACCCAATACCTATTATCTTATCTGCACCATTAAGCTGTGACTTAATCATATTAAAATCCAATGCTATGCGAATACGAGATATTGCATCAATAGATTGATTGGTATAGTCTTCATTATTTAACACAAGGCTTGCATAATGCGCTGTTAATGTCATTGACGATAAAATCAAACCAGAATCAACAACAACTTCTGGAACTGGCTCAATTACTGCCTGAGCATTATCTTTTGATGCGTGTAATTGATAATCTCCAGTGCCATCTTCTAATTTAATTTGATACTCACCAGCACTGATAGCTTTATAATCAATAAACGGATCATACTTGTAAATACCGCCAACCTCATCAGTCTCAACCCTTGAGCTAGAGCCATTAGAGGCAACCTTATTGCCAGTTGCATCGAACAAGGAGAGTTTAGAATTAAAGCTTGCATCTACATCAATAACAATCCTTTCACCTTCTAATAAATACAGTGAGTAATACTGATCATCAGTACTTGCTTTGCTTGCAAATATAGAGGCTGTTGGCAAGCTGTTATTATCAATGGCGGTATTGCCACCATCCACATTAAAATCAGACTTTTCTATATCATGAACATCAACAACTGACAACTGATAGGTGGCATTAATTTGATTTTGCATCCCGTTAAAATAAACATATTCAAACTCATCCTTGCCAAAATAATCTTTACTTGGTGTGTATAAAATTTGACCATCAATGATCTTAGTGATGCCGTGTTCAGGCTGGTTAACCTGTTTAATTGTTAACACCCCACCCTTATCATCTACACCATCACCTAATACATTAATTAAATTAGATTGAGAGTCTTCTAATGCAAAAGTAATTATATCTTTTGATAAATTAAGCACATATGCACCTGAGCCATTTTCTAGTACAAGGGTGTATACACCATGGTGATCAACATCAAAATTAACATACGGATCATACTTATAAGGGTCGTCACCCTCATCTACCTCAATACGGCTATTTGAACTATTAGATGCAATTTTGTTATCATTTGCATCTAATACACTAAGCTTGGAATTAAACCTTGCATCAATATCAATACTAATATTTGATCCAGCTTCAAGATTTATCAAATATCGATCATCTTCTGCAGATAACTTCTCTGCTTTGATTTGAATACTTTGAAGTGACGGGTTGTCAATATTTTGATTTTCCTTATCAACAAAATATACATTATTTATTTTATTTTCACTCATAACAAACCTTCTAATAATTACACTAAAGGTTTATTATGAACCTAATCTAAAAAGTAAGCAAAACCATCATTACACAATAATATTTAAATATTATTGTGTTGTTTAATTCATAAAAAGGAGTTGTTATTTTTAAATCTAGACTATGTCACTAGCCATTACATAGCTTTCATCAAATTCAGCACTAGCATTCACATCACCATTGGCAACCATCATCCAGTCTGGTGCATTACCCAATACAGTTGGGTCGATACTATTCATTCTATTGCCGGCCTCATCAATAAGATCAAAGCTATCAATGGTTTCTAGATCAACAATGTGTCTTAAGATATCAATAGCATCAGAGATATTAATATTACCATCATTATTAACATCAGCAGCATGATAACCTGCAGAGCCTGATGTGAATGACTCTAAGTCAACGATGTGGCGCAGTACATCGATGGCATCAGAGATGTTAATATCTTGTGTGTAGTTGTTGGTATTTGCTATTTTTATAGTGTCAAAACTATAGCTTTCATTGATGTGCAGCTCGCCATTGTCAATGATTAAATCTTGATTTGTATCCGCATCGTCTTTATATAGATCAAAGCTGATGTTGTTGGTTAGTTTTAAGGTGTGGTTGGCGGCCTTAACAACTTGCCCTGCATTATAAATATCAGTCATGGCATAATTACCAACCTTGTACACAAACTCTTGAATATTATCAAGAATACCTGAATTATAAGTATCACTATATGAATCAGTAGAAATAATAATTTTCTGTGTGCTAATATCAATACCATCAAGCTTAGCGCTATCAAACTCAATAGTTGCAGTTAGAATTTCATTATCCCAAACACTTATTAAATTTACCACTTGATAGTAGCCTAGCGCATCTAACACCATAGAGGCAACCATGCTATTTGTGCTAGCTGTAGATATCCCTTCCAATGCCTCATATGCTTGATAAGATTGCTTGAGAATTTGCTGCCTTGTACTATTAATATCTGCTGGTACAAAGTCACCACTAATTTTCACACCACCTCCAAATGTAGCCTTAAGAGACAAACCTAGAACATCTCCATAAGCATTCATAGTGAAAAACATATCTATATCTTCTGCATTATTATCCTTATATGATCCACTATCAATAAAAGCACCCAAGGTATTCGCACCAATATCCCATGCCGATTCTATACTACTGTCCTGTCCAATTTGGGCGCCAAACCCAGTAATTACACACCGTGTAAAAAAATCAGAAATATCAACTTGTGATAATACAGAAGTAGTATTTATGGTTATTGGCATTGATATAACAATTGACATATTGACCAGTTATTAAGTTATTAAGTTATTAAGTTATTATAGTCATGTTTGACAAAGCCTCTGTCAGTAAACAACAAGCAATAAAATATTGGATAAGTTTATATCAATAAACGACCAACTTACTCTCAAGACTTATTTGAGAGCAAGACTCAATAGCTACCCATTGAATGGCAATTTTCAAGCAGAATCGCAACTGATAGTCTTTTAGATTTGTTTAAGCATGCTGCTGATAAACCTTCCAAGGTTTTAGACACTAGAAAATACCAATTTAAGCGCTGGCAATACTATCTTCAATGTACCTTTATTAATAAAAAACCCTGAAACTAGTCAGGGTTTTTTATTGGTCACATACAGACTATCATGTCATCACGTTAAACTAAATCACTAGTAACTAAATAGCTGTTAGCAAAATCACCACTTAAATCCGCATCACCATTGGCAACAATAGTCCAAGTTGGCGCATCGCCTGAAGCGTTAGCATCTAGTGTGGTTACTCGATTACCGCTGGCATCAATAATGTCAAAGGTATCAATAGCCTCCAAGTCAACAATATGCCTTAAGATATCAATTGCATCAGTGATGTTGATTGAGCCGTTGTTATCAACATCGGCCGCATGGAAGCCAGCAGAGCCTGGAGCGAATGCCTCAAGATCAACAATATGACGTAGCACATCAATGGCATCTGAGATATTGATGTCAAAATCATAAGCATCGACTACTGATAGCTTGACTTCATCAAAGATAACTGTACTGTCAATAGAAACTTCACCCGTGTCCACTGCTACTGATGAAGTTGTATCAACACCATTCTCCCATAAGTTGATAGAAACACCGGTTAAGCTGGTAATGGTTGTTGCAGTAGAAGCTGTTGACACAATTGCATCATAAGTTTTAGCCTCCACCTCAAGTGAATGACTCAACTGAACAAAGGTACTATCACCCTGATCAACCGAGATATCGCCACCATAAACCACTTCAAAGTCTTTAACTGTGTCTTTTGGATTAAGATAGATTGACAATAAATCAACAGAAGAAGGCTGGTCTACAACCCCCCTACCTGTTGAATCAACATTATCCACTAGCGTTAACAATGGCTTGGTTGAAGTATTTAATGAAGTCGCAACTAGCTTGGTAAGCTCGCCACTGGCGTTAGTCACATCACCCATAAACAACGAGCCTGTGTAATCTTTGCTAATTTCGTATTTAGCTGTTGTATTATCCGAATAGGCAATATCTTCAAACAGACTCCAATCAATAGCAAGATCTAACTCTGTACCCGTAATTGAAGCAATAGTACTATCAGTTGCAAACCTTGCCATATCAGCGCTTAAGGTTAACTTAATAATAACTTCTGCAGCATCAGAAGAATAATCAGCACCATATTTTTCAATAGACGCCTGTTCTGCCGTAATCAACCCAGAAGTAAACATTAGCGGCTTGTTTTCTGTCGATTGTATCACCGTAGAAGCTGAGCTGACTTTAGATTCAGCGGTAGAATCAACATCAGTATAACTCGCTTTTACAGAAATCGCTTTATTGATATCACTAGTGGTAATGGTGTAAGTATTGTTAACCGCACCACTAATTTCAGTACCATCCCTAAGCCATTGATAACTCACCACACCCATACCATCTTCATCGGCTAATGTATGCGATGCTGTAAGCATCTCATCAACCGCCACTACACCTGAGATCGTTACATCACCTGTTGGCGTAGAATTCTCACTAATTTCGGTAATGTTGCTCATAGTAGAATCGTATTGAGCGAATGTTACCTGACCTTGATTGGCTGAAATCGTACCACTTAACTCAATAGCAACCTTACCTGCATCGGCATTAGGTCGTAAATATACCTCGATTAAGTCAGCACTATTAGACAATTTACTGGCATCTGCACTGGTTGTATCGGTATCTACAATTGTTAACATTGGATCGATTGTACGAAGTGATGCCAATGCCAAAGTATCAAAAGTATTACTATTAGAAGTTGAAGAAGAGTTTAATATGAGTAAATTACTGCCCACCTTGTTAATAGCAAACTTCTCTGCAGATGCACCATCCAGCGCATCAAACTGTGTCCAATCAATATTAAGACTAAGATCTGCACCCGTGATAGAATCAATATCTGTTCTACTATAAATAGAGTTTGCATCTAAGTTAAGTGTTAATTTAACTAGCTCATCAGTATCAGCAAAGCTATATCCACTTAAGGCTGCATTTGCATCTACACCTGTAACCACTGTTGAAACAAATGTAAATGGTGTGTCTAGCTGAGTTACAACATCTGTTGCACTACTTGAAACTGTTTCAATAGTTCCATTATCATCTGTGTAAGTCGCTTTAACAGAGAAAGTAGATCCAGCTTCTTCAAGTGCAATCTCATAAGTAGTAGAAGTTTCAGCATCTAATATAGTTCCGTCTCTATACCATTGATAAGTAACCGTTGAGCCGGTCATACCATCTTCATCGGCTAATGTATTGCTCGCTGTTAGTGTTTGCCCTGTTTGTGCAGCACCACTAATACTAACACTACCTGTAGCATCATTGTTAGCAGCAACCACATTAACTTTTGCCGTACCTGTGGCACCGCCTGTAATAGTATAAGTAAAGACGTCAACACCTTCATTATTGCCAGGTGTGTAATAAACCTCTCCATTAACCAAACTTACTGAACCGTATTTTGCATTTTCAACACCCGTTATACTAACAGCATCGCCATCAATATCAGAATCATTAGACAACAAATCAACCTTCACACGACGTGCTCCCAAGGCAATATCACCTAAATCATCATTGCTGGCTTCTGCAATATCATCCACATTAGTAACCGTTAGAGTTACTACACCAGAATCTTGAGCGCCATTACCATCATCTATAGTATAAGTAAATGAATCACTGCCATTGTAATCTGCATCTGGCGCATAGAATACCTTGCCTGCCGTTAGTTTAACCGTACCGTGTTCAGCCTGAGTAATAGCCACAACACTCAAGGTATCACTGACATCTGCATCAGTATCATTACTCAATACATCAATCTGAGCATCTCTTGAATCTTCCAAAATACTGCTCGTTATGACATCATCAACAACCACTGGTGCAATATTGATTGCTGTTACTGTAATATTAGCCGTTGCTGTTGCTGTTGCCGTGCCATCTGATACTGTATAAGTAAAGCTATCGGTGCCAGTAAATCCAGCTTTAGGCGCATAAGTCACCACACCATCTGTTAAGACAACTGTACCGCCCTTAAGCGCATCATTAACATCAGTAACCGTTAAAGTGTCACCATCGACATCAATATCATTACCCAAAATATCCATAATAGCTGCACTAGCACCAGTCTCAACACTAATGTTGTCAGTTTTAGCACTTGGGTCATCATTAATAGCTGTAATTGTAATAGTTGCTGTTGCCTCATCAAAGCCACTTCTACCATCTTTAACAATATAAGTAAAGCTATCTGTGCCTACATAGTTTGCATCTGGCGTATAGAAAATTTTTCCATTTTCTACTGCCACCTTGCCGTTTGATGGATCTGTGCTTATTTTAAAGATTTGCACTTTATCTGAATCAACATCCGTATCATTGCTTAACACTGTTATCTCTGTCGCCGAAGCGTCTTCGGCAATTGTTTGAGTATCATTCAATGCATCAGGATTAGTGTTAGAAGACAATGTCAATGTTGTATTGGCGGTATGAGTTAAGCCATCTGCATCCATAATTTGATAACTAAAACTATCCGAACCACTAGTAACGCTACTTGCGGTATAAGTTACCTTGTCACTTGCAATGCTTACTCTATTACCAAGCGCTGTCACTGCTGTCGAGGCAAATGTATCTGTTTCCGAGGTGGCTACCGATTTAATAGAAATACTATCGTCAACATCAATATCATAATCATTCGCAAGCACATCTAATTTTACTGGGCCTTTATCAGTAGAAATACTACCCAGTATATCGGCCACCGCTACTGGCGCATCGTTTTGACCTCTAACAGTAATAGTTACCGTACCAGTTGTTGTGCCGCCATTGCCATCACTCACTGTATAAGTTAGAGTTTCTGAACCTTCATAATCAGCATCAGGATCATACAATATGTTATTACCCGCAAGTGTCGCAGTACCGTACGTGGCACTACTAACAGAATCTAGTGCTAAGGTATCACCATTTGAATCAGTGTCATTTGTTAGAACGCTAAACTTATTATTAGTTGAATCCTCTGTAACTGTCTGTATATCATCAACCGTGATCGGGTCAATATTAAGTTCACTTACAGTAATGCTAACCGTACCTATGGTTTTAGCTTTAATTGTTGTGCCATCTGTATCTAAATCACCTACTGTATAGGTAAATGAATCTACACCAGCATAGTCTGCATCTGGCGTGTAAGTAACCTGGCCATTTGCCATTGTCACTGTACCATGATCAGCAGTGCCAACTTTAATTAAAGATAGAGTATCACTCTCAGCATCTATATCGTTTGCCAATACATCTATCGTCAATGCAGAAGAATCTTGCTCGATATTAACCACATCCACCGTTGCAACTGGCGCATCGTTTCTAGCACTAACAGTTAAGGTTACACTACCCGGTGTTTTGGCACCTTCACTGTCTTTAGCAACATAAGTAAAGCTATCGGCACCGGCATAATCAGCATCAGGTGTATAGAATACATAGCCATTAACTAGCTTCACCGTACCATTAGTAGCTTCACCCACTGAATCAATAACCAAACTGGTAGTGTCGGCATCATCCGTATCATTTAACAACACATCAATTTGTATTGAAGCATCTTCATTAAGTGTAACAACATCTTCAGTTGTTGTTGGCGCGGCATTTAACGCCTCCACCACAACTGTAGCTGTGGCAGTGTCTGTTACCGTACCATCTGATACTGTATAAGTAAAGCTATCAGTGCCATCGTAATCTGCATCTGGCTTATAAGTCACTACACCAAGATCTAAAGATACAGTACCATTAGTTGCCGAAGTTACAGCAGTTACTGTCATTGTGTCGCCATCAGCATCTGTATCATTAGAAGTTAAATCAAGTATGGTTGCCAATGATCCGGCTTCCACAGTAAATGAATCATCAATTGCATTAACATCTTCATTAACAGCAGTAATATCAATAGTAACTGTTGCAGTGTCCTCGCCCCCTTTACCATCATTAACCGTATAGGTAAACTCATCATCACCTGAATAATTATGATCTGGCGTATATACCACCTCACCATCTAACAAGAAGGTTTTACCGTGAGCCGCTTTACCAACAGAGCTAATAGATTTATCATCTCCATCTGTATCAGTGTCATTAGCCAGCACATCAAGCGTTAAAGTTGTATTCTCATCTGTTGTAAAACTATCAGCCACAGCATCGGGATTGGTATTGGTTATTCCATCTACATCGATAACATTATCAAAAGTAAGAATTGGCTCACCCCAAGAATTGGTATCACTATAACCAATGTCAACCGACAAAGTGGAGCCTTCAGGTGTTGCACTACCTGTTAGCGAGGTAATATTCCAGCTACTATCTCTTTGTTCAATCACTGATATATCGGTGTAATTTTGACCATTAAAATGATACAAAGAGCCGTCAATAGTTCTTGTTGAAGTGCCATCATTATTAAATGTCATGGTTTCAGTAAAACTACCAACTGTTACACTGCCTTTGGTAATTGTTACTACTTGAATGTCTTTAAACTCATTAGTTGCAGTATTATATTCAGAAGTAAATACTCTGGTTTCAATCCTAACATCTTCTCCATTAAGCTTTTCTGTAAAGACCGACATTCCACCAGTTTCACCCCAAGTATCCACAAATGATCGCTCACCCACACTACTAGTTTCAGTACTTGACCAAGTGCCCGTATCAGCCTCATATTTATCAACAACTGTCCAATCAATGCTATTTTGATCTGTATAACTCCATTGGTAAACTTCGCTATCTCTTTCAATAAACTGATGATCACCGTCCTGATAATCTTGGCCATCATCTTCAACAATTTTTTGCTGCTGACCATCGCGACCAATTTTTAAAATTTCTAACTTTCTTTGCCCTTCTGGTTTAAAGATTTCAACATCAGAACCATCTAAACCTTTAGCTGTACCATTAATTGACACATCATCCGAATGCTTATCGATAAATTCAAAGACACTAACATCTTTATAAAGCTCACCCGAGTATTTCTTAGCGCCTACAAATTCAAGTTCTACACCCTCACGATGATCGTAATCAGTATTGGATCCATCAATTACTTTAAAGTTAATGGTGTAATCTTCATTTTTTGTTGTTGTGATTTGATGATCTAACCAATTAATACTGCCATCTTCATTAATTTTTTTCGTCTCTACAATGGTAATGGTATGCTCTGGTTTATCCGACTGCGTACCAATAAAAGTACTAATAACAGTAGTAATCTCATTCTCTGCATCAGTATTATCAATAGTTTCCGAAGTTTTATTTAAACTATCTTGATTCCAGACCCAGTCTTTACGCGAAGTTGAATAGCTATCACCATCAGCTAATATATACTCATTCAGTGTTGAATCACCCGCTTTATCATAATTATTCTCTTCAGCAAATATTTCATCTTTACTAAATATTGTAATACCGTTAAAAGTAATATCTTCTGTTGCAAATATGCTAAAAGTAAGTTGAGGCTGGCCATACTCACCCACTCCGTCAAAACTAATCATTACTTTTGTATTGTCAACAGTAACGACATTTGCATTGGCAGGTCCACTATAACCCTCTATGATTTGATTTGCCATGCTGTTAATGTTTGCCATTTCAGCATCAGGAATTTCAGATGTGCCTGAAAAATCAATCAAATTCCAATTGTGATCCAATTGCTCAATAATTTCAGCATTTCTAACCAACATACCTTCAAACCAAATATCACCAATATTAGTAATTGTGATTGTGCCATCTTCGTTATAAGTTTCAGTACGAGTCATATCCTCGCCTTGTGAAGAAGTAATAGCCTGAACCATTGAATAACCACCATCAGTATTGTCTTCAAAGGTCATTGATTTTTCAACCCATTTTGATGGCGTTCCAGCATCAAATTTAGCTTGTGCAGTGCTAGCACTATCGGTTTCGTAAAACTCTTCTCTTTCAGATTCGGTACCAATACTTTCGGAACGACCTCGAACCACAATACTAACAACATTATTACTCTGATCTTTGGTTATTTCTGTGGTAACCCATTTATCATTGATGTCAAATACTGTTGCTAAATTAACTGTATTTAATGAGATAGTTCCAAAGTAATCGCTTGTCGCTTGCGTAATAAATGCCTGCTCTTGTGCATCTGCATCCGCAGAATCCCATCCACCATTAGGCTCAAAGTTTAAAACTGTTGTTTTATACCAAGTTTCAATACTAGCTGTGTCAAGTCCGGCCACTCCATCTGGAACACCAACAATTGAAGATATATTGTCACTATCCAAATCATAAATAATGGCAATTTTTAACGACTCAGACCCAGCATTGTAGCTATCTGCAGTAATGGTAATAATATCAGTTGCAGTGTTCTTATCCACCACACTAACAGTTTGGCCTTGTTGATTTTGATAATCAAACTCCCACTGACCAGTCTCCATTTCAAATTCATTGCCACCTTGATCGTCAAAATCAAAGAAATTATCATTCATCTGATAAATACTTCGACCTTTATCAGCTAACGTCAAATCTTCGGTGATAAATATTTCACCATTATTTTTATGGAAATAAACAGGTGTGCCTGATTCATTAACCGCTGATGCGACTACATCGTTACCTTGAGCATCTTTTTCATCGGCAGCGATCTTTCTAATACTTCCATCATTATTACGAACAATTTTAAAGTCGATGTCACTATAAACTTCACCTAAGTAATCCCAGCCCAGCTGGTCAGTTGTACCTTTAACAATCATCACTGAGCGTGAATCACCAGAACCCTCATAATCGTTATAGTATTTTTCAACCATCTTGTATTTAATCAGAGGATCGCCACTACCATCCGTTTCAGAAGATTTGTATTTAGATACAAACTTAGAATAAGCACCTTTATCACCGCCACCAGCACCAGCATCAATAGTGCCATCGCCATTATCATCATCGCCAAGTTCGTTCCACATAGATTTGTTAACTCGAACATCACCATTAGAGCTTACTTCTTTAGACTCCCACCAATCACCATCTTGTGAGTCAGTTACTGTCCACTCAACACCCATATCATCATAATAACTCCACTCATATTCAAAGTTATCTGCCGACTTAGTATCATCTCCATAATCTTGTTGACCAATAGTATCGCCATCAACGGTAATCTGCCCATCGTCATAATCAAACTTAACAACATCACCATCAGTGTTTGTACCAACACCTGTAATACTCACAATATTCCAGCCAGTGTCACGGACTAAAGTTACATCCATATCGGTATAAACTTCGCCCAAGTAATCCCAGCCTATGTGATCATCTTTACCTGTTGTGGTAATCGATGATGAGCCATCTTGATTGTAAGTTTCTGTACGAGTGAAATCAACTTTTCCATCACCTGAAGTGAATTTCTCACTCCAAGTTGAGGTGTTGGTTGTGTCATCCCAGCTAGACGTATGTACACGCACATCACCTGTCGTACCATTTGTTTCTGTTGATGTCCAAACACCATCTACATCTTCATCAACCACAGTCCAAGTAGAACCATCCCAATCTTGCCAAGTAAAGGTGTTTGAGTAATCTTCTTTCACCATGGTTTCGACGCCAGTGGCATTATCTATGTGAACGTTGTCTGATGCCCATGGGTCATAAGCAATAGCACCTGTGCCATCATCTATGGTAATTTGAAAACCCCAATCACTAGCTTCCATGCCAAAAGTTACACTAACACCATCAGTGTTAAAGCCACTACCAACCACACTAACTGTTTGCCAATTTGCATCACGAGTTTCAATAACATTAACATCGGTATAAACACCATCTAACGGCATCCAGCCAATTCGGTCTGTATTACCTACAGTTGCACTAGTTGATTCTCCATTTTTGTTGTTGATTTCAGTAACGGTAAAGTCTAAACCTCTAGAACTCTCAACAACGGCCTCACTCCAAGTGTTAGTTTCAGTATCTTGATTCCATTCTGAACGACTAATACGTGAATCACCATTAGTCGCTATTTGAGTTGAAGTCCAAACATCACCCTCTTGTTTGTCAGTAACTGTCCAAGTGGTGCCATTACCATCTGTCCAAGTCCAAGACTCACTAGTCCAATCCTGTGCCTGTTGATAATCGCCTCCAGTACTTGCATCATCGTACACATTAATTGAATCGCCATCAATGAGTAGTTGCCAGTTACTAGCATCCCAAGTAAAGTCAACTGAAATGCCGCTAGCATTATCACCTGATCCTGTAATATTGGTAGTATTCCAGTTACTATCCATGGTTTCAACCACGTTTAAATTGGTATAAAGCTCGCCTAAATTCATCCAACCCACATGGTCACTTGTGCCAGTGGTAGTAATGGTAGTACCAGTTGGCGTAGAGACTTCTGTCTTGGTAGTTGTACCATTGTCATCTGTCCACTGCTCAGTCCAGGTATTAGTTTGTGAGTTATTATCCCAACTTGAACTCATGACACGCTCTTCACCTGTTGGGGTTGTGCCTGTTGAGTCGTATTTAGTTTCCGTAGTGGTCCATATACCAGCCACATCTTCTTCAATTGTCTTCCACACTGAGCCGTCCCAATCGGTCCACTCGTATGAATTAACCTCTCCAGCTTTGAAGAAATCATCAAAACCAAAGTCAGTATAAACCGCTTCACCGCCAACTGTAATTTGCCCATCTACAAAATCAACAGCCACCGAACTTGCTTCACCTTCTTTTGTAGCCTGACCTGTAATACCTGTGGTATTCCACATAAAGTCTAATGTTTCAATAATTGGATTGCTTGGATCGATCGTATAAATACCATCAAGCGGCTGCCAGCCAATATGATCCACCTTTCCAGTATAGGTAATAGTCGTACCATTATTGCCAGAAACCTCAGTTCTTGTGAAGTCAATTGAGCTGTCTGAATTTGTGAAAGTTTCTATAAATGTATTTTCTTGGGTTGACTGATCCCAATTACCAGCAAATGTTCTTACATCACCATTACTGCCTGTTTCAGTTGAAGTCCATACACCATTATTATCTTGATCAACAACTATCCAAGAAACACCCTCGCCGTCTGTCCATGTCCAAACATTAGAATATGATTCTTGATGATCATCACTCACAAAGCCAGCATCTTGCTGTTCTTGTTCTCTTTGTTTATCTGGGCCATTGTATGTATACCAAGTGTTTACATTGGCATCACTAAAAATACTTGATAATTCAGTTGGAACACCTGTTTTACTAGACAATAAGCCATCAACAAAAACAAACTCCATTCTCACAGCAATCATCTCTACGCCGTTATAATTCAATGAATCTGCCTCAATAACCATAAAGTCACCCGTCTCAGTAGGTTGTACGGTGGCATTTAAATTGGTAAAATCATTGATACCTATTTGTTCAAATAAGTCCTCTACCGCTTTTAAGGCGTAGCTATCGTTATTCTCAGGATCGGAGAATTCGTACCATTTTTCAATATCATCTACTGACATAGATGTAGGTATATTGCTTGACGAGTTGACATTAAGTGTACCATCTGCGTTAAAGACCAAAATTGTCATGCCTGTTTCGGTTGAACTGATAGTAAATGTGTTTATATCTGTTGATTCATCTTCAGTCATAACCACTGATAAATCAGACGTGGTAATGCCCATCTTATTAAACAAGTCTTGAACAGCATCTCTTGCGTAATCTTGCTCAGCATCAAAAGGCGCGACATATGTATCAGCAGCAACTGGGGTTGTGTTAGACGGATTACTATTAACCATTATATTAAAAGTCTGTGTTGCCGTACCGCCATTGCCATCATTTGCTGTTATTGTTGTTACCCAAGTACCTACATCGTTAGCACTCAGAGTGCCTGCTGCATTGTGCCAATCGCTTAAACTCTCTGTTTCTAACTCTGAGCCATCAACTCTTTCGGTTGTAATTGAATAAGTTAACGCATCTGAATCTGCATCACTAAAGTAGCTTGACGGGTCAATTGTTGGATTTACATCTCCTACATATGCCACCATATCACCCATTGTGCTAACAGCAACTGGGGCTGTGTTGACAACTGGGGCAGCGTTAACCGTAACATTTACTGTTGCTGTATCCACACCAGAACCCACTACAGACACAGTGTAGGTAAAACTGTCAGAACCGCTATAGTCAGTGTTTGGTGTGTAGTTGTATGCACTTGTTTCTTCGTCAAATTCGACTGTACCATTTGCTGGATCACTATTCATAATGACAGCAACTCCTGATGAAACTAATGTTACATCTTGGCCGTTAATGGTCATGCTGCCAGATCCATAATTAATCCAAATAGTGGCATCTTCATCGCCCTTATAAGCTACGTAGTACGAAGTGACATTCATATTCGTAACCGTGTCAGTCTCCGAATGTTGCGAGCCTGTTTCTACAGCCTTGTAAAGACGTGTCGTGTCGGGGTTGTTAGTCAGGTCATCAATGACTGATTGAGGTAATGTCAATTCTGATGGAAGATCAGCTAAATTTATTACTGTGTTAACACCAGTTACTACGTCGTTTTGACCACTGCCACCAACATTGTAATGCGTTACTGTATATCCAGTGTTTGACCATTCATAACCATATGAATAGAAATCTGGATCTACACCGGATGCACCTACAGTACCTGGGTCAAAAGATGCCTCTTCTTTGTAAACCAACACTCCGTCTTTATAAATCTCATCAACAGATTGTCCATCGCTGTCGTACCCAAGATCGTACCTTTCATCGCGAACCCAAGTTACACCATCACCGTCTGTAAATTTCTTATATGGACTAGTGCCGTCTTGAGCAACACTTGTGTCATAACCAGCCTCGGAGCTATATACAGAGTCAACTTCATCAAACATATAATCATACATCCAAGTATTAAACGACTCGTAGTCATAATCTTTAATCTTGTTGTTGTTAATGTCGTGTAATGCAATAACAGGTGCGGAGATTGCTCCAGAGTCGTTAGCAAATAAATTAAATGCATTGCTAGTTGAGTTTTCATCAACAGTAGTTGTGTCATTAATTAAGTCGATTGTTGTGTTGTTAACTGCCATGGTCTTTCCTTTTTATAAGGTGAGCCCCAATCGTTGGACAGAAAACAGGTAAAAATAAGACAATTTTCCATACGGTTTGAGGGTGATTTTTTACAAAAAAATATAATAGCGGTAGCGCTGTTTTTTGTCAAGAGTTT
>Ga0233434_1002089_pt1 | contig 18118 bp, 27 predicted proteins | sample SI_122_August201_4_FD_182738 | JGI IMG/M metagenome (GOLD analysis project Ga0233434, IMG submission 182738) | Seawater microbial communities from Saanich Inlet, British Columbia, Canada - SI_122_August2016_120_MG | ecosystem: Environmental > Aquatic > Marine > Inlet | place: Canada: British... | reverse complement strand
CAAACTGAACTGTTGTATTTTTAAATCCAAATGACTTGAAACCAAAGATCTCAACTTTTTTGACATGAACCAATGTCAATAATTTCTAAACTGGAGTGATAATCGATGTTTAACAAGTTTAGTTGACTAAACTGTAATGTTTTAGCAAGTTTAGTCATTTGAAGATCAATTACAATTATGCCTAGCGCTATTTTAATTCCTCCACCATTACGAATAGTATTGTAACGCTCAAAATATCATGAAGGTTATTGTATTAACTTCAAAATTAATTCTTGAAAGTCACAAATATCACGCCTAGAAATTAGAATTTATGAATAATTATTTTGTTATATCGCCTTTTACTCTACCAATTAATCGCTGGACTTCTTTTTCTGAAAACTGTTCATTTCTATTTTGTAAATAGTAGTTAATGTTATTGAGATTTTTTACAATGACATAACCATAACCATCATCATTATTGATATTTCCTTGTATGGCTAGTAATACACTAGAGATTGGAGGATCTTTAGGACCAAACCATGAAGATTTAAGAGATATCCACAAAACACGGCCTGCTCTATCTACTTGTTCATGTGGGGGAAGACCATAATGATTTTTGTAATAATGTGAACTCCAATTTTTTACTTCAATTACAGACACACCTCTTTTAGATACTACAACAAAATCCATCTGTGCAGATTTGAGATTTCTTTTCCTTCGATATGTAACATATTTTTTTAGTTCCTTGTTTACTCCACAAAAAACATGGTAATCATCAGATAATTCTGAGAGTTTTTCTAATGCTTGAACTTCACCTCGTGCACCTTTATGCTCTTTACTGTCTGTATTTTCTTCAATTTTTTTTATTTGTCGTTTTTTATTCCATCTAGAGAATTTAGATATCAGTCCCTTGTTGTCCAGATCATCGTATTCTTCAGTTAATTTTTGATGAATCTTGTCAATATCATCAAGGGTTTTTACTTCTTTTGGCATTTTCTTTAAGAATTCTTTTGTTGCCTCTGAAATTCCATAAATTATTGCCACAACATAGAATGTATCAAATATGATATTACTATTTTGTAAATTCTTAATTTTAATAGATTAGAAAAAAGTGGGATTATAGGTCAAAATTGCAGTTCATACAATACCACTGGTTACCTACTTTATCTCTCATGTTTTTGGGATGTTTGCACTTTGGAACTAGTTCTTTTTTGATTGATTCCAGGTTTGAAACAATTACTTGGTCATAATCCAAGAGTGTTTTGGATATCCCATAGGAATCATCAGAGTTTTTCCATTTCTCTTGTAGTGTTTCCATTGCCTGATGTTTTTGTGTAATCCACCAGTCAAGAATTTTGATTGCTTTTTGAACAGTCATTACAAACATGTCACAATAGGTCAAAATATTCCCAAATGATCATCTTTTTCTACAATACTGCCAAAGTAATCATATGTCCACAAGAGATGTTGTTGGAGAATATCCTATGGAAATTGAAGAAAAAGAAGGCGAAATCAAGGTAAATTTCTTTCCAAAAACAAAAACAGCTGAAGATCCAAATCATGTAACTTTTCAACTTAGATTTAAGTTCAATGATAATTATAGAAGGAATAAAATCAGAGAAATTTTTGAAGAACTCAAAAAAATAGACAAATGAAAGAATCGTATTAGATCACTTTGATATTATCACTTTTTCAATTAGAGGAACAACCCTATCAATGTCTGATTCAGAATTAATTTTAGTAATATAATCTCCTAATCCCCAATGACCTCGTTTATCTCCATTTGGTTTTACCATGTATGTAATGAAATCAATATTTGGGAAAACATCTTTTTTCCTAATACTAAAACAAAATTCAATATTGTTTCTAACAACAACAATTGTACATATTGCAGAACCATCTTTTGGAGAATAAAATCCAACATATTTGCTTTTTTGTTTTATCTCCAAATCAGGGTATTTTTTAATGATTTTATCTTTTAGAATTTTGAATAATCTTTTACTGTGTTCAGTAGGAGGAGAAGAGCTTTTGTAATATTTCCCTGCAAGATAATCTTCTTCAGAATATTCCCCTAATCGAACAATCTGTTTTATTTTTGATTTTGTTTTATTACTAGATTCTTTGCTTTTCTGGATTTTCTGTAACGTAATTACATCATCTTCAAATCTGCCAATTTGATAAAGTTCAATTGGATCTTTTGTTCTATTTGCAGAACGTAATTGATGAGGAGTAAATTCAGGTGCAATAATAATTACTTTAGACTCATCCCATTCAACATCATCCATTTTGAGTGATTTCTCTTTTTCATTGTTATACAATAAAACAAATGCTTCTCGTTTATCTTCCAATAAATCAAGATAAGCCATACCTTGATCAATAACACCCCCATGTTTGATATTTTTATATTCAAGAATTACAAATGAATTTGATTCTTTGTTGAACGCAACTGAATCAATTCTTAATTCATCTAAAGGAAATTCAGTGAAAACAAATTCTAATTCTGGAAATATAGTTTCAATGTTTTTTTCAACTAATGTTTGAATCATTTTTTCATAATCAAAGGCTTTTTTCCCACCAATTTCCTTGATTTCAGTTAATCCTTTGGATTTGTTCTGAAAAATCTTTATGGCCATATCATATTACAAATTAAGTACAAAGATAAGAGTTAACCAGACATTTTTGTTCCTGTAAAAACTAATGAAGTAATATTGTGCATTATTTGAATTTTTTTTGAAAACTCCGAAATCGATATTGCAAGAGAAGAGGACTCATCTTTAAAAATAATTATACAAATGTATTGAAATTCTTCACGAAATTCTTCAATTCGGCCTTCAAGATTTTTCAAAGTTCCCACATATTCAGGAATAGTTAATTCAAAAACATATTTTTTATCAACAATAATATCTATTCTACCATTTTTTATTTGAAAATCTTGCTCAATAGTACTTTTTGGAAATTCTGATTCTAAAAATTCTATCAATTGAGATTGAAAATCAATTTCATCATGTATTAGATTAGGGGAAAATTTTGTCGATATTACACCAATCATTTCATTAAAATAAGTTTCAGAGTCATATTCGATCATTTTTTCTGGACCTACGTTAATTTTATCAGATACGTTTAAAATAAATTTTTTAATCGCCACTAAATTTCTTAACACATCAAAGTAATTATTGTCTTTGATTTTGGATATGAATAAAATTCTAAATTCATGTACGAATTTTCCGAATCCAAATTCGGATGTAGAAAAATTTGAATTTTAAGAATAATGGTCAAAATTTTATGTGTAGATCAGATTTACATCATTACAGATTTCATTGCTCGTGGAAATTTGCTGATTTGACACATTCATAGATAAAAAATTTAATTTATTTTTGGAATTACTTTCTTTACCCATCTTTGGGCACCTTGAGGATGAGAATATCTCCAAGGCTTTGACAATTTTTTCAAAACTTTGATTTTCCAGGCATATTTCCATTCTTTGTTATTTTCTTTAATTTCAGTGAACATTATCTTACCCAGCACCATCCCCTCACTTAGAAGATACACAGGAATGTTTAGTTTAGTGGTTTTAAAATTTCTAAATTCATATTTTTTTGTACCATTAATAATTTGGTTAGAATATGGTTGTCTAACAATAAATCCTTGCAATGCAGTTGCTAATAATTTCAGAGTATGTTCATCTTTTGGAGATTCTTTTTCAATTTGTTGCAAAGTTTCCTTCCAATTTGAATTCAGGTTTCCAGGTTTTCTATTACTACCTTTTCGCATATCATCTAGCATATTCTCAAAGAACTCTACCTGTGAGCATGATTTCCAATAATCCATTCCCGAATCATTAATTTTTCTCACACATGCATTACAATAGTATTTTTTACCAGCATTAATTCGTCCAACAAATTTATGAATACCACACATACAACAAACTCGTTCGTCACTCATGTCTAAATTTCCATAATGAAATTTTCTTGATTAGTTTCATCCCAGCTCGAATAAAATTATCATCAATCCCATACTTTTCAAAAACCCTTCTCAGAGCATAACTTCTGACAAAGGAGACAGTAGCATAGACAAATGTGATCAACAAATTTGCCACTAGAGGATCATCTTGAATCCATCCCATAGATAGTGGTAGGATTACAATTCCCACCCCATACCCTATAGGATACCCACCAAACGAGTTGACAAAGGCTTCTGATGCACTTTTCTTTTTAGAGTCAGTACTTTGTTTTAACATTATTTCATATCCTCTAAAACATCATCAGAATATGATTTAATTTCATAATCATTTTGTTTATTACATGATTGACAAATATCTGAAATTATTTTTGGTAAATAACATGCCACAACTAATGCAACACTGATTAGTGGATTTACAAATCCCAGTAGAATAGTTGCACTCCAAAATAAAATCTTTGTAATTTTATTCATCTCGTTCGCCCCATTTGTAATTGCAATGATTACATTCCCATCTAGGATCATGATCAGTAACTATACATCCACCAAGAACAATTTCTTTTTTCTCAAGTATATCCTCCATTGATTCTATGTCGGCAGGATAACCCCAGAAAATTTCTGCAATCCAAGACTTTCCGCATTCTGGACACTTCAATTTTGATCCCTCCAGTATTCATGTAGGTTATTACCATTCCATGAAAAATAGTCACAAATTATACTACAATACCTGCAAATTTGCTCCTCCCATGACTGAAATTGACTAGTATTCTTATGGGCAATTTGACAGATTTTACATCTCATTTTTCCTTACCCCAAATTTTTTCCAAGTTTATTTGATCTTTTGATTTTTGTCGTTTAGATTCTTTTTCAGGCATGTCTGACCAAATCTTGATATTGTTTTGTGATGTTTGGTCTAACTCTGTAGTTAATTTCTCCATAGAGCCTCCAAAATCTTGAATCATTTTGTTAAATGTCTCAATACCTTTGTTGATATTTTTGAGATTAATATTTTTTAGAATTATGCCTAGTTGTTCTTTGTTTGTTTTATGATTAGTTAAAATAATTTCATATTTTTTACACATAATTTCTTGAAGGTTATAGAATTTTTCCCATTCTTTTACTGTGTATCTTTTTATGATTCGCATTATTGTTTTAATCTCCTTAATTCATCACGACCTTCAGCACACCTTTCCTCTAAAACTCTAACCATAACCTGATAGTATTTCAACTGAATTTCGGCACGTCTCAGGTCTTCAGCTTGGTATGACTTTGCTATAAACTTTGGAAGAATTCTTGTGAGTTTCATTTCTGTTTCTCCTGTTTTTTCAAATACACATCCATTGCTTGTTGAATGTATTGCCCTATGTTGTGATTCTTCCATGAAATATGATGAATATATCTATCTATCAAGTTCATTGATACATCTCTCCTTTTTCTAATTGGATTTCTGGAACATCCATGATTCTATCTAATTCTTTTTGTTGAACTTTAATTGCCTGATCAAAGAGAATTACTTTTGACTTGTGATATGCCATCTCTGCTGCCAATTTCTTAATGTCGCATTCTACATCAACGACATGGAGTTTATCAGGAAGAATGTCTCTCAAATTATTTCCCTTCATTTAGTTTACTCCATAGTACATTGGTTCGTCATTATCGACAAACTCGCGAATAATTCTAGGATAAAAAGAAACTCTAGAATTAAATTCGTTTTTCTGAATTATGTTTTGTTGTTTCATATCTTAGATACACAATAGAAATTATTATATAACATCAACATAGTATGCATACCGAACATACCATTATGACAAATCTAGCCACGTTTCGAGTACATATTGCCCCTTTAGGCTTTGAAATTGACAGAATTATCCTACCACTAAAAGAGACAAAAGCAGACAAATTATGGTTACTGGTTCATGAAAAAACTTCTGAAGATAAATCAGGAGTATATCTTGAAAAAATTAAAAAAGAATGTAAAAAACTCAAAGTTGAATTAAAAATTTCTTACGTAGATAGACTGAAAATGTTTGGAATTATTAAATCAGTTAAAGAAATAATTACAAAAGAGGAAAACAATTACATTTACATCAATGTTGCATCAGGATCAAAAATTCAAGCAATTGCATGTATGATGGCATGTATGATTTTAAAAGAATGTAAAAATATTCAACCATTTTACGCAGAACCAGAAAAATATGCAGTATTTGAAGGAAAGCAACAATCATTTGGACTCAAAGATACAATACCACTACCAATTTATGAAATTCAGACTCCAAAAGAAAAATTGTTGCAAGCATTAAAAATAATTCAAAATGCAGAAAATCAAAAGATTACAAAAAAAGAAATGGCAATAATTGCTGAAGAACAACAATTAATCACAATAACATCTGAAGAAGAAAATCATTCACAGGCAAGATTTGCAAGTCTTGATAAAAATATCATACAGCCATTAAAAGATGAATGGAATTTTATAGAAATTGAAAAGATTGGAAGAAATAGATGGATAAAAATTACACAAGAAGGAATTAATGCATCAGAATTTCTCATATAAAATTTAATTTTATTTTATATCTACAAGCCAATCTTTGATTACTCTAGTAGCTACACAATCATCTTCATTATAGTCAATTACTTTTTGGAATCTTTCCTTGTTTTCTTCAGGATTTTTTACAAAATCAAGATATATGGAAATGGATTCAGTTGCACTCACATCCTTATGCGTCCATTTGAAACCAAGATATGGTGCTATCTGTTTTAACCCATTTCCATAGGTAGGAAAATACACTGCTTTTGTGGCCACGGTATGAATATCTATGAGGTGGTCAAGTACTTTGTTCTGGGTATCACGGTCAATCTCATATTTTTCCATCATCTTTGAGAGATGTGATTTTTCATAATTATGATAATGGTAAATCACATAGTCATGTTGTTCAGTGATGAATTCAAGGAACTCAAGTAGCATTTCCCTTTCTTTGTCTGTGTCTTTTGCAGTAAATGCAATGTATTTCTCGCCTGACTCATCTCTTACCAGTATTCCAATCATATAGTCAATTAACGGAACTTCTCCCACTGCCATTGTAGGATCTATTCCTTCAAGATCAAGAAATATCTCCATCTTTCTTTTTGGAAAATCTATAGAGTCTGCATCATAGACGATATGGGTTTTTGATTGGATTGCCTTTGCATTGTTAACATACTTTACTGCAGAAACATTTCCAACTCCATTCATCTGTGTTAAATCAGAAATTTTTGCCTGAGCCAAATCTTCCACAGTTTTGTAATTATTTTCAATAAATTTTATCTTTGTTTTGCTACTTATTCCAGCAACAAGTGAGATATCATTTGTTTCAATTGCCATCTTGTTAGAATAACTCTCCCAAGGGAAATCACATCCACCATGAGTTGGAGATATTGATTCTCCTTGAAGGATTCTTCTTGTTCCATCAATTGCATCTAAAAGTAGTGATTCATGATCAGAGTATTCATGAATAGATTCTTCCCCTTCCCCGTTAATTATGGTAAATGTTTTAGGGATTCTTCCCTGAATTTGTCCCAACATTAAAGTGTAAAATGCACCTTGAAGTCGATGTTTTTCTTTAATGTTTTTTGCAAGTTTTACTTCTTTGATGGCATAGTGATAGTTTCCAAATATTGAATCGGCATCATTTGATTTTTCAATAATGTCAGCTGATCCGTAAAGACCTTCAGGTAAATAATAAATTGGAATTCCATGAAAAAGTTCAGTCCCCGATACCATGGATTCCAGAACAATCTTGAACCCTTCTTCGGGATTTGTATATGTTAATTTTGTAATATCAGGATATCTTTGATGAACTGTTTGAGTTTCATGATCTTTTCCTCTCTGAAAAAGTAGCTTTTGGTATTCTGTAATTTCATCTTTTTCATGTTCTGGAGCAAACTTGTTACAATGAATTTCAAATGGAGATTCGATGTATGATGCAACTGTTCTTGCAGTTAATCGTTCATTGACTGATTCAGTCATACATTTTGAAAATAATTCATTTGAATCAACAAATTTTGCCATTTTTTAGATATAAAATGAAATGATAAAAATTGATCGTACGATCTTATACTACAAATTATTTATGATATGAATAAAGACGATAAATGTTACAACATAAATAATAAATTCTGGAAAAATCAATGTAATAAAATGTCTAGAGAATCTCAAATCAAATATTATTCAGAAAACAAAGAGAAAATAATGCAAATTCAAAAAAAATATAGGAAAAATAACAAGTAAACGATTTTCTTGAGATATTTTTTAAATTATTACTGAATTAAAAAAGGATAATGAAAATTACATCCTTTTTCTAAAATATTTCTAATAATCTTGCCCATTCACACACCAATTTTCTTTTTGATGTTCTGTTCCCATAATCCAAATTCAAACTGATGATTTTGAGTAAAGATTTATTGTTTCTATGGAATAGTTTGTCTATATGACTTCAATTATGATTAGTGCTTATAATAATGGAGAATTTAGTCAGACAGGTGCAGGGTATGGATTTAGAATTAAAAATTCTGAAGTTAAAAAAAATTCAAAATTGCTTGTTTCTGAGATTTTTATAACATTAGATAATAAATTCAAAAACATCAAGGTAACAATTAATCAAGATACGGTTTCAGACGGAGAACGCGTAGTTTTTACAAATAAAGAAATAGGTCGATGGATGATTAAGAATGGAATCAATGAATGGGGCGAAGGAATTCCACCCAAATTTATAATGCAACATATTGAGAAAAACTTTTTTGTGGTTGAGAAAAATTCAACATAGTAATTTTAAATGATCAGAAATTGATTTATCATTTATGAAAAAAATATGTCCATTTTTTTCCATTTTTAGTTCGTTGAAGAATTTCATTTTTTATGAAAGTCTTTCTTAGAGCACTATCTATGGAAGATATGTCATAAGAGTAGCCTAGACTTAGAGTTTTAGCATTGATTTCACTTACGGATTTTGGAGTATTCATGAATCCTTCAGTAATCAGGGATCTAATTACATCATTTACACTCGCATGTGTAGAATTCATTGATTTGGATAGTGTTTATTCCATAAAAAAATTGTTCTGATTGTTTTTAACTATATTCAAATTTTTAATAAATTATTTGTTTTTTCATCATCAAATTTTTGGTCAGTTAAATATCATGATCGTTATCTCTATAATACCTAAATGGTAATATCATTTATGCAGATTGTAAATGAACTACGTTCTGAAATTAAAATTGTTAATACGGTTACCACTGCCAATTTAGAACAAAAAGTGGACATTGAATCATTTAACAAATATGAACATCTTCATTCAGATTTATCTCGTTATCTTTGTGGTTATGTTAAAGATGATAAAATGATTGGAAGAGTCACTATATTTGCCAATGGTAAAATGATTTCAGTTGGAACAAAGAGTCCTGAACAATCATTTAAGGAATTAAGAAAAGCTGTAAAAATCTTAAACGGATATGGATTAATAAAATCTTGTGGACTATCTCCACAAGTTAGAAATCTTGTTGCAAATACAGATTTTAAAAAGATATTAGATATCGAAAAACTAGCAAGAACTCTTCCAAAATCAATGTATGAACCCGAAATTTTTGCAGGACTAATTCATAGAATACAGGGAAGTGTTGTTGCCTTAATCTTTAATTCAGGAAAAGTTATCGTTGCAGGTTCAAAAACAATTGAAGAGATAAACTCAGCATATTTTCATTTAAAAGAATATTTTGATGAAATTTAGAACTATTTTTTACAAGTTGTCTCAAATTACCAGACATCGTCTACTTCATCAAGTAATTTGTATTCTTTCTCATCCTCATGTTTCATCATCTTTAATCTAGAAATATCTCTATCAAAGAACAAATCTATTGTCCAATCAAGAAATACCCTGACTTGTTTATCTAAAGTTGGTATTTTTGAAAGGTAGACATTTCTCCAAATCAACCACGCCCAAAATCCAGATATATTCATTCCCAAAAATGTTGCAATACCTGATCTTTTTCCAATTATTGCCATTTGACCCTTTGAATGATATTCAAATTTTTCTTTTTCAGAATTTTTGATTAATGCTGTTAAATTTTTAGCAGCAATTTTTGCTTGAGCCTCTGCAATTTGTGCAGTTGGAGGAAATGGTCTTTTTGTTTCTGGATTCAAAAACAAAGCACAATCACCTATAGCAAATACACCTGGAAAATCTTGAACCTCAAGATAATCATTAACTATCACTTTACCTCTATCTGTTTTTAGCATTGATCTTTGAATGGTACTAACTGGAGTTATCCCTGCAGTCCAAATCAAAGTTTTTGTTATTATTGAATCAACTTTTGATTCATCAACTTGATCTTTTGGATTTTGATCTATTAATTTTGTGGTAACCTCATTTCCATCAAAACTAGTAATTGCAGTTTGTAATTTAATATCAATTCCTCTTTCAATGAGCTTTTCTTTTGCAAACTCTGCTAATTTTTCATTAAAACCCGGTAAAATCATAGGTAATGCTTCTATCACAACTACTTTGAGATCATCTTTGTGAATACTGTGATAATGTTTTCGTGCATCTAAAATTAAATCCATTAATTCTCCTGCAGTTTCAATTCCTGCAAATCCACCTCCTGCAACTACAAAATTTAGAAAACTTTTTCGAAGAATTGGATTAGTTTCATTTTCTGCTTGCTCAAGCATATCAATTACTCTGTTTCTAAGCATAACAGCATCATTGAGAGTTTTCATAGTGAAAGAATTTTTTTCAACATCAGCCATTCCAAAGAAATTGGTTTCACTACCAAGAGCTACTACAAGAAAATCATAATGAATTGAAATACTTCTTTTATCTCCAGTTCCCCATAAATTTACTAATTTTCCAAAAGGATCAATATTTTTTACTCTTCCTTCATAGAATTTTGTTTTTTTACAAATTGTTCTAATTGGCAAAACAATATGTCTAGTTTCAATCATTCCAGATGCTACTTGAGGTAACATTGGGGTAAACAACAAGAAATTATCTTCACTTACCATGACTAATTCTATTTCAGGATCATTTCCAAATTTAGATTCTAATTGCCTAGTACATTCTACCCCTGCAAATCCTCCTCCTAAAATTACAATTTTCTTCTTTTTTCTTGCCAATTGTGATTTTTTTGAGAATCAGTCAGATATATTCCATAAGAAAATGTTGTGAGGGATTATCTAAAAAATAAGGAGTTAAAAAATACCAAAAAGAGGAAATAAAATACAATCATGGAAACTACAGATATGAAAAGATGTAGCTGGGTTTCAGATGATACTCACATAAAGTATCACGATACAGAGTGGGGAGTTCCATTACATAATGATAGAAAATTATTTGAATTTCTGATATTAGATGGAATGCAATCAGGACTTTCATGGAAAATAATATTAAACAAAAGATCATCTTTCAAAAAAGCTTTTGATAATTTTGATCCAAATAAAATTTCATCATATAAAAAAAATGATGTGGAAAGACTCATGTCAAATGAAGGAATAATTAGAAATAAAAGAAAAATTGAATCAGTTATTAATAATGCAAAAAGATACCTGGAAGTAAAAAAAGAATTTAAAACATTTGATTTGTACATATGGTCTTTTGTAAATTATAAAACAAAGAAAAATAAATATAAAAAATGGATAGATATTCCAACTGCTTCTAAAGAATCAAAAAAAATGAGTATAGATATGAAGAAGCGAGGATTTTTGTTTATTGGACCAGTAGTTTGTTATGCTTTCATGCAAACTATAGGATTAGTTAATGATCATCTAATTACATGTTTTAGACACAATGAAATAAACAATATTTAAAATCATGCAAAGCCAATTTTTCCCCATTTATTTTTATTCATTAAATAACTTGATTCTTCCAACCAATAACTTATTTTTCCATCATCACAACGTTTGATAATTGATTTTTTTATTTCATCTTTTGTTAAAATAAAAGTGTCAGGGATGGAATGAACATAATCATCTGATTCATGATCCATATTTTCCACACTTGTACAAAATACTACAAAATCTGAAGCTAAATTATCAATTGTATCTCCAAATGGAATTGATTTTGAATTCAAAACAACAACAATTTGAATTGTGAATTCCTCAGTAGAATCCTTATTGTGGATTACAATGTCAACACCATTTATGTTTCGTGAAATATGTTTCCAACCTCTACGGGTTAGAGATACCGTCCAACCCTGTCGGGCAATTTGACAACAGGTATGATGCAGACCAATACCTCCCACAATTCGTTCATATTGTTTGGTCAGTTCTATTCATTCCCCATAACAGATTTTCTGTGAAAATCCAAGTATATTATTCTCTCATCATTTAGAAAAACAGGATTAATGCAGAGATGGTTAAAATTATTTTTTTGATCATCGGGAAAATCATTACGAAAAATTATCGTGCCATCATCATTAAATGAAATACGTCCTTTGTCAAAATGGGCATCAATGTCTTCACTAAGATAGAGACCATTATTATCATCATATGCTTCATCTATTGTACTTCTACTGAATGGTTTCATATGACTTGCAATGCAATTACCAGTATTACCTGAAACCATACATTGTATGCTACCCATTTTTTCGATAGTTTCTTGCTTTAGTAACGATCTATATCTTCCTTGAAGATAGGGATCTCGTCCTTCATGTTTCCATCTATCTGGAAATTGTTCATCAGCATATTCTTTAAAATGCAGACATTGTCCATGAGGATGATAGTTTACAAATGCCAAATCATCCAATCTTACAAGAATACTACGAAAATGAGACAACTGATTGTATTTTCTTTCGATAAAATCAATATCTTCTGTTTCTTCCACATATTGATCAAGTTCCTGTTTTATCAAATATCCTTTCTCAAACTTTTCAATATCAACACGCATTAGTGCAATGATGTCTTCTTTACAAAGTCTTTTTATTTTTTCCAATGTTTTTATTAAAAATTTGATATGACCTTTCTTGTTATCGTCAGTAGTCCATGAACTTTGGAAATTTGAAGTTTCATATACAATTTTAGAAAAGAGGATTTTTCTTCTACTATCGCTTTCTGCATTTAAAAAATTTTCTAAATCTCGATGATATCCTTTTCCCTCTGAATTAATGAAACCGAGTTTTACAAATTGATTAATACTTTTACGAATTGATGTTTCCATCATAGGATTAAACTCATTAACTTTTTCTTGTAGTTCTTCATACAATTTTCCTGAATATACTCCTTGAAGTTCATCCAAATTTTCATCAATGAATTCCTTAATTATCCTCAAGGTTCCAAGTGATTTTTCACTATCAATATCTGTAAATGCTAATGTAACCTTCCAATATTTTTCATAATTTTCTGTATCTCTCCTTTCTTTTCCAGCAGCCATAATGAAACATACTACATGTTGGAATTAAATGTTAGTCTAGAGGTACTTTTAATTTTTTACAACAAACAAGTATTCACGATTTTTATTTTTTAGAGCGGATCCTGAAACTTGGTAATTATGCTTCTTTTCAACCACATCTACTTTCTTTGCATGTTTTTCTATAAGAGATAAAATTTGTTTTTTATCAGGGAATGCATTATTGTTGTAACTCAACACCCAAGTGTCAAACTTTTTTAGTTTTGAAAATAATTTATCAAATAATTCTACAGATTTTTTCTTATCTGCAAAATCATTTTCAAATGAATTTGTTTTTCTCATTTTCACAAAACCATCCAATAATCCATAAAACCCATGATAATTACTCATAGTACCAGCATATGGAGGATCAACATAAGCAATATCAGCCTTAACTTTTGGAATTAAATCAAAAATATCTTGGTTGTATGCCTTGTTGTCTTGAGAATTATCAAAAATCGAATTATTATAATTCTCAACATTTTTATCAAAATGTTCTTTTATTGTTTGATTGTGATATGCTCTTCTTCGCCCATAATTTTTATAGCTAAATTCCTCATCTCGAAGCTGCTTTACCTTATCCCATGGAATTGTGAATCTAGAATAAGGCATTTTTCTTATCATAGATCTTCTAAACAAAATTAAAGCAAGTGCTTTTTTGAAGGGATTACTAAGATTGTCTATATTTTGACGATATTGATCTAACTCCATACATTCTTTTGGAAAGAAATTAACGTTTGAATAATTTTCATACATAAATCCTTTAACAGGTTTTCCTGAAAAAATAATTTGGGAATCTTTTTCAGTTAATTTGACTTTTTTATTTTCAATTAGCGCTTTGCTAATTAAATAATTTATTTTTAATACATCATTTGTAATTACTTTACAACCTCTTTTTTTTGCTTCATAACTTACAGAGCATCCACCTGAAAAAATATCAAAGAAAGTTTTCCCACTTACAGAAATATTATCAAATATCCATGATGTAATTTTTTCTTTATTTCCAATAAAATTAATTGTAGGAAATTCTGGTTCTGCTAGATTATTTTCTTGGTTCATTTTTAATGATTAATTGAGATTTAATGGATTTTGCAATTGATTGTGCCAATAAAGGAGGAACAGCATTACCTACTTGTTGTTGTTGAGAAATACTTTTTCCAAGAAAAATAAAATCATCTGTAAAAGATTGTAATCTAGCTAATTCCCTCACAGTTAAAGCACGATTTTGTGAATAATGGAATATTTTTCGCATATCACCTGTCACACAAACTGATGGTTTGTCTTTATCATGTTTGATATATTTTCTCACATCTCCTGATTTTGGTCGAATTTTTTTAGGAATTTGTTCTCTAGTGCCCCCATTTGAGACAAATGACATCTTATGAAGCATTTGTTCGGAATGGTTCATGGCGATATGATTAGGAACATCTGAAGACCCACCAGATAATAAAGAAGGTAATTCTCCAATTTGATTTCCAACTGTTTTTTGTGCATTTTCCATTTTATCAGGAAATTTGTTTTCTAATCCCAATCTATTTCCAATGATGAATATTCTGTTCCTTTTTTGCGGAACACTATAATCCACAGCATTTAATAATTTACAATCAACGGTATACCCCAATTTCCCAAATAATTCAAAAATTTCTTCTCGTGTTTTCCCTTTGTTATGATTATACACTCTAGCTACATTTTCAATCACAAAAAATTTTGGATTTAAAATGGAAACGACTCTTGCAAATTCTTTAAACAAATGATTTCGTGGATCATTAAGAAAATTTCTTCCAATGTTACCGGCTATAGAAAATCCCTGACAAGGAGTTCCACCAATTACAACATCAACATCTTTCCCATTAGATAATTTTAGAATTTCTTTTTTTGATAAATCTTCAATATTCTTATGTAACATAATATGAGATGGAAAATTTTCATGGTATGTTTCACAACTATCTTTATCACAGTCTATTGCAAAAATATTCTCATAATCCTCATCATCAAATCCTTTAGATATACCACCTGCTCCTGCAAACAGATCAACATAATTGATTTTTCTTTTTTCCATTTTTATATCATTTAATTTTGGTTACTTATATCATTTAATTTTGGTTACTTATATCATTAAATTTTCATGACATATGTAAATCATTTCCATCAAAATCAATCAACAATTAGTCAAGATAGTTTTCAATTTTAAAATATTTAATTAAATTTTAGTTTAATGCTAATTACAATTTAAAAAGATCAATGATTAATTGATTCACAATACAGAATTTGATTAAAGTCTGATTTCAAATGCCGTTAAAACAGAGAAATTAGGCATGAAAATATTCAAAATTACTCAATATAACCCAATAAAAAATAACAATTTGTATCCATAGAATAAAAGAACTATTATCATTTTGTCAGATTTTAAAATTAGTAAATTCTGGCAACATAATGCAACATAATTCATTAATAAAATAAAATACTATTATTTTTAATTCTCCAATCTTTTAACAATTATTTTCTTATTGTCTTGGTTTCTAGAAATGAAAAACGGACCAACACGAGAGGTAAGAGCATTAAGATAATTCCTTACAGACTGTTGACTTCCATGATGAGTTTCTTTTTTGCATAAATACACACATGAATCTAAAGCATCAGAGAATAGAATTGTTTTTTCCTTAGCAATAGTAATAGTTAGGAATTTCTCAGTGATATCATAGTTAGTCATATTAATGTCAATTTCAGCAGAAGGTTTATCGTTATGATAATGAGATAAACTTTTCTCTCTCATGAAATTGTTATCTTCATTTGCTTTCAATTTTTCTTTTGCTTTAAATTGCATATCAAAATCATTTGGTTTCTTATTATTACAAGATACACAAGAAAACACAATATTTTCTATACGATTATCACGTCTATCATCATTTAGATGTTCAAATACAAACTTTGGGAGAGAAAGTTCTACTTTACAATAAAAACAAAGGAATGCCCCATCTCTGTCAATCAACAAAGGAAAGAAATCTTTTTTGTTACCCATTGAGAGATGTTTAGACATTAACAGTATCCTCCAATTTCTTTCTGCGAGAGAGAAAATTTTTGAATATGTTTTTCTCTGCATGTATTACAATATTCATTGTTCATACTCCAAATCTTTTACTTTTTGCATTAGAATTTCAGGTTCAATACCAAGTGACAGTATTAGTTTATGAAACAATTGAACTTTATTTTCTAATTCTTTAACTCTGTAATCTGAATTTTTGAGTTTTGTAATTTCATTATCTTTTCTTGTCAAATCAAAAATAGTTAGTTCTGGTTCTGATTTGATGTATGCATCTATCAGCTCTTCAACTTCAAATCGTTCATACTGCTTCATGTATACTGAATGTCCTGCAAGATAATGCCCTAGAGTTTCATTTTCTTTGATTATTTTTGAGATGAAAAATGCCCTAAAACTATGTGGTGTAATTTTACTTGTGCCTGATAGATATTTGTCAGTATATCCTAGTTTTCTTCTAGTTGTAGCAAAGTATCTATCATGATTAGTCACATCATCATGAATTGCACAACCAGTTCCAAAAATTAATTCATCATCAGATTTGCTATCAAACAAAGGTTGACATATTTTCTGGGCTTCCTTTGAAATGAAAGTAATTCGTTCCTCTTTATTCTTGGAATTTATTGCAGGGATTGTTATCATTACTCTATCATATTCAAAATTCAGATCTTTTTTCCTCATCAATAATGCTTCACTGATTCTCAAACCTCCCGAAATTAACACAAGATAGAGTTGTTTTCGTTTCATTGGGATAATTCCCAAAATATGTTGTAATTCTGAAAGTTTTACAGGATATTTCTTCTCCTTTAAGGGAATTATCAAAGTATTATGTTTAGAAAAATAGTCATTCATGTCCTCTCTGTCAATTTTGATTCCACGCATGTGGAGATATTTTCTGAGATAAATCAGATAAATTGAGATTGTAGATGGTGCAATTTTTCTTACATTTTGATTCCACTGAATCCAATTATGTAAAATTTGGAAAATTCCTTCAGTTTCAGCAGGATTCTCGAGCATATCTTGAACTAAATGCTCTGAACTTGGGAGATGATAATGATCTTGACAAAAAGCATCTTAATTATTTATGACAGCAACTATTCCCTTTATCAGACCAGGTTTTTGGCCTTGCAAATATTGAAGATATGCACTCTTAGAATCTATTCTGTTACCTTTTTTTGCTTCTTGTTTGACTATTGACATAATATTTCCCTCAGTGAAAAATACACATATTTTGGACTTAAATGATTCTGCAATTTTTTCTCAAAAGTCAGTACAGAAGTATTGACATTCGGACATTTTGATTTTTTATCTACATAATTTTGTAGAGCTAGTTGACACTATTGCATAATTTTTCTTGTTGTAATAGGATATTTTTCGTAACGGTAAAATTTCAAGCCTGATTTTGATGTAAATATTAAAAATTCATGCCTGACTTTGGATTAAAAAATGAATATGTGTTCAGGTTTAATCGGGTTTGGCCCTTGAGCGCCTGAAGCACATTCACAGAATAGGACGTTATAATATTACTAATACAAATTTTGTATTAACAAATTGTTTGTTTACAAAAAATAAACACCAATTCTGTAATGATCGCAAAAAGAAAATATTTCTTCAAATTTTACAACAAATTGTACAAAAAGTATTATCAATATTTGTGATCACATGTTATAATTACCAAATAGTAATTCAAAATTCATGGTAAAATTAGGATTAATTCAAACCACATCATACAGTTCA